>JAESFU010000798.1_pt1 | contig 11160 bp, 9 predicted proteins | sample 9269461 | NCBI WGS metagenome assembly JAESFU01 (sample SAMN14502556, study PRJNA617107) | algae metagenome | isolation source: Stenomitos rutilans HA7619-LM2 and co-occurring heterotrophs from cave walls | place: USA: Waikapalae cave, Hawaii | collected 2009-07-28
CTGGACCCTTGCCGCAGTTGGCGCTCCCGCTTTGGTGGCACTCGAGGACCGCAGCGCGCATATGCTGGCCTTGCTTCATCCCGGCCTGCTACTCGCCGAAGAGAAGGGTTGCGTCCCTGCGAGCGAGGCAAGGCCTCGCGGCGCGCGGCGACCGGAAATCTTCATCTTCGAGTATACCGCAGGTCGCGCCATCGGAGACTTCGTGCCGACGCGCTCGTCGCGCATTATCGTTCGCTTTCACGATCCGGGCCTCGAACATGATCCTCAGTTCGATACCTTGAGCCTCAAATTTGCATCTACGGCGGGCGCCGGCGTGATCTCGGGATTCAACGCCGTGCCACGGCACAGGCTTGATGCGGAAATCGAGCGTGTGCGCGCGCTGGCCGGGAAGTGGCGTGGCGCCGGACTTGCCGTCGTTCATCTGGAACTCGCCGGCTACGATACGGCCGAGGCGCGGGACATGGTGCTTGAAGGCATGCGCGGCACGATCACTTCGATCGGCATGAGCCACTCCGAATTTCTGGCCCTGCAACCCGGTCACGCCGAACTCGCCGAGGCGATGTGCGAACTCGGGCGCCGCCTCCGAGTCACGCGTGTTTGCGTACATGCCGATGACTGGGCGGCCTCGGTCATACAGGGCGATCCGGAGAAGGAGCGCGAGGCTCTGGCCATGGGCTGCCTGCTCGCCGGGACGCGCGCCGCCAAGGGCGTGCCGTCCTATCCCCGCCATATCGATCCTCGCGCAACCTTCGCGACGCCACCCGCCGAGAAGACGAACATGCAAGGCGGATGGTCCTTTGTTGCGTGTCCCTCCCCTCACCTCGACCATCCAGTCGCAACCGTCGGCCTCGGCGACAGCTTTACGGGCGGATGTCTCTTGATACTCGGACATCAACCGGCGCGCGCGGAGACCCTGGCTGCCGCTGACCGCACTGCAACGAGCGCGTAAAGCATCATGGATATTCCTTCAAAACGCGTCGAAATACTTCCTGCCAAGCGGCATGCGATGATCCTCGAGCGGCTGCGCAAGGATGGCGCCGCATCGATCCTTGAACTTGCAGAAGAGATCGGCGCTTCCGCTTCCACCATCCGTCGCGATCTCGAACACCTCATGGATGGCGGCTATCTCGAGCGCACGCATGGTGGCGCTCTTCTGGTGCCGCCGCTTCAGGCGACGTTCGAACGCGAACCGTCGCTCAATGCGCAATTGCAGCACCCCCAGAAGCGGGCGATCGGCGCCATTGCTGCACAGAGGCTCAATGCGCGCGAGAGCGTGATCTTCGATAGCAGCTCGACCGTCATGGAAGCCGTGCGAGCAGCGGTCGGGCGCCAGCTTCCACTCACAGCCGTCACCAACAGTCTCGAGATTGCCGCCGTCTGCGCCACCTGCCCCACCTGGCGGATCATCATGCCCGGCGGCAGCGTGCGGCCGGGTTCGCAAATGATGGTCGGCGAGCCGGGGGAGAGCTTTCTCAAGACGATCCACGCCGATGTCTGCCTGATCGGCACCTATGCGATCACCGGAGGCGCGCTCACCGATGCCTCGCTCGAAGTCGCATCGCTGAAGCGGGCGATGATTCAGTCGGCACGGCGCACGATCCTGCTCGTCGACAGCACAAAATTCCAGGCGCCGGCCTTCTGCACCTTCTGCGACGTTTCGGCGATTTCCGAAGTCATTACCGATGACGGAACGACGAAAGAGCACCTGGCGATGCTCAGATCCTTCAATGTCAAGGTCACGGTCGCCTCAGTCGGCGATCGCGACGAAACCTAAGCCGCAGAAAACTCGGGAAAAGATCCGGGGCTCCTCAACGCCGGGCGATCGAAGCGGAAGGCATCGATATCGGTTGTTGCCTTGCCGTCGACGAGCAACTCGGTGAGCGTGCGCCCGAACAGTGATGCAAACTTGAACGCATGCGTGGCGCCAACCGCGCAGACGCAATTGGGATGGCCGGGCAGCCGATCGAGAACGAAATCACCGTCGATCGTATGTGTCAGAAGACATGTCTTGGTATAGAGCACCGGGCCATAGGCGCGCGGAATGTGCTCGGCGACGAAACGGCTCACATCGGTTTCATTCTGCCGGTCGGGCTCGAAACTGCGCTTGTCGGGATCGACCGGGAAGAAGCGATCCTTCGCCACCTTAACGCCCTCCGCGCCATAGACCGGGAAGCCGTAGTAGTTGTCGAGGATCATCCAGATCCACACCGGGAATCGGTCGGGCGTGAATTCTGCAAGATTGCGACTCGCGAAATATGTCACCTGCTCATGCGTGACGCGCAGCGGCAGTTCGAGACCAAAATGCGCGAGCAGCCTGTTGGTCCACGGCCCCGCGGCGATGACCAGCTTCTCGGCCGAGAAGGTTCGCCCGCCGGCGACAACCTCATAGCCGCCTTCCTTCTGTTTGATACTCGAGATCGGCATATTGTCGATAAGCGTCGCGCCGTTCGCTTGCGCCATGCGGCGATGTGCGGCATTTGCCTTGATCGCACCGACGAGACCGCCATCAGGCTGATAGACGCCATGAATATCGTCGCCGAAGCGAAACTCCGGAAAGCGCCGTCGCAATTGCGCATTGTCGAGGATTTCGAAGGGTACGCCGCAGGCCGCCATGCTGCGATTGTAGTCGTCTTCGCGCAATGTCGTGACCGGCGGCCAGAAGTTGATCTCGCCTGTCTTCACCACCACCTGCTCGCCCGATTCCTCTTCGAGCACTCCCCAGGCACGATAGGCTTCTTCCGCGAAGCGCACATACGGCACCGTGTGGTAGGTCTTGCGGATGATGCGCGAATGATCCTGGGACTCGCCGCGCACATGACCGAGTTCGAACTGCTCGATGCCGAGCACGTCCGTGCCCGCCTTGCGCGACAGCCAATAGGCCGCGGCGCTTCCAAGACCGCCAAGTCCGATGACGATGTAGCTAAAACTGTCTTTCATCCAATTGTCCCGAATATCGAAACAAGAGGCTACTATCAGGAACAGGATCAAACAAGCGCGGTTGCGTTGAACGAAGACCTACGCGGCAGCGGCCGTCGTCCTACGGGTGCGCGGCGCGCGCTGCTTTGGTGCCGGTTCCGTCCGTTCGCTTGCAGCCGTCGGGCCGAAACCAAGATCTGCCTCGATGCTGGCCCCGGCCTCGCGCACCGCGGCGATGGTGCGATCAACATCGGCGCGGCGCATGCGGTCTTCCGGACCCGCCACGCCGATCGCACCTACCACATTGCCCGAAGGGCTTCTGATTGCCGTCGCAATGCCCAGAACGCCCGGCCGCCATTCGCCGCAGGTGAGGGAATAGCCTTGCTTGCGGATCAATTCGAGATCGGCACGAAGCTTCGACACCGAACTCACGGTATGCTCGGTGAAGCGTTTGAGGTTTGCCCCAACCTTGCGCACGGTTTCTTCCGGTGCGTAGGCCAGCATTGCCTTACCGCTGGTCGAGCAATAGGCGGGCGCACGATCGCCGATATTCACATAGGTCCTGACAGCATGGGTGCCGTCTGCCTTGTCGATATAAAGCGCTTCAACGCCGTCGAAGATGGAGAGGTGCGCCGTCTCCTGCGTCTTCACGGCAAGCGCGCGCAAATGCGAAGACGCGACGGCGCGCAGATCGAGCCGGCCGGCGATGCGAATACCGAGTTCCCAAAGTCTTAGCGATGCCTCGTAGCGCCGCCCATCGGAAGAGCGGCGCACATAGCCGCATTCCTCGAGCGTGCGCAGCAGGCGATGCGCATTGCTCTTGCTCATGCCGCATTGACTCGCAAGATCGGTCAGGCTGCGCGCGCCGTTGCTCACGGCCAGCGCCTCCAAGACCTTCAGACCTTTGACGACCGTCGTCTCCACCTGGTCCTCCGCGCCTCGCCGATTTCGATTCGGGGGAGGCGGCAATGAGCTATAACACCTGCGCGGCCATATCAGTATTTGAAATTTTCACTATTTGGAACCGCTTCAGGACGCGCGGCGGAGGTTTTTCAACACAACTTTCGCGGCATTGTGCCCCGGCACGCCGGTTACGGCGCCGCCCGGGTGTGTCGAGGCGCTACAAAGATAAAGGCCGGCAACGGGCGAGCGATAATCGGCATAGTGACGCGCCGGCCGGCGGAAGAAGACCTGGTTCAGTGTCAGGTCGGCATGATGCGGATTGCCGCCCGGCAGGCCGAAAATCTCTTCATAGTCGGAGGCGAGCAGGATCTGTTTGTGCAAGGCGGTGCGCGACAGGCCAGGTGCGAATTGCGCGATCGCATCAAGGGCTGCGTTGTAAACGGTTTCGCGCGTTGCCTCGCCGTGATCGCTACCCGGGCCGGAAGGCACATGACCGCCATAGATGCTCAGGATATGGCATCCGTCGGGGGCAAGCGAGGGATCGGCCACCGTCGGCGCCTGCACCGTCAGATAAGGCCTCCGCGACACACGGCCTTCACGCATATCGAGATAGGCTTTCTCGACATAGTCAATGCTCGGCGCTACGCAGACCTGCACCGGATAGGTATTGCCAAGGCCGGCCTTTCCGAGATCGGGATAATAAGGCAGTTCCTCGACGGCGAGATGAATCTTGAAAGCCGTCGATTGTCCCTTGAACGAGCGAATGTCGCGCAGGAACTCGTCCGGCAATTCGCTCTCCTCGACGAGATTGAGGAAAGTGTGACGCGCCGACGCATTCGCAATGATGGTCTTGGCGCGGATTTCATCGCCATTGGCGAGAGCGACACCCTGCGCACGCCCCTCCTTCACCAGGATGCGCACCACCTCGGCGTCGACACGCATCTCCATGCCGAAGCGCGCGCCTGACTGGGCGATCGCCTCGCAGATATTTCCCATTCCACCGCGCACGAGCCCGGTACCGCCGGCGGCCGTCTTGTTGTCGCGCAACTGATTGCGCAACAGGAAATAGGCGGTGCCTGGCGTATGGAAGCTCACGCTCTGCCCGGCGCCCCCGACCGGGTAATAGCCGAGGATCATCTTCACCGCGTCGGATTCAAACCAGCGGCTCAGATAATCATAGGCGCTCATCGTCATGAGATCGCTGACGTCGTAGAAGGAACCGACCAAGCCGCGATTGCGCCAGGCGAAGAATGCCATGTCCTTGAGATTGCCGGGGCTCAATGAGCTCGGATCGAAAGGAATTTCCCACAAGAGCTGCTGGAACACCGGCCCGAGCTTCGCCAAATGCGCGGAAAAAGACGGATAGGCGGCGGCGTCCTTCTTCGAGAATCGCGCGAATTCGGCGGCGAGCTTGTCCGGCTCCTTCCAGACGGCGATCGGCCCGGCATTTTCAATGTGGTGCACGATGGGCGGCGTCGGGATGATCTCGTAACCGAACTTTTGGAGTTCGAGATCGAGGATCACCTTGGGCTGAAGCAATCCCATCATGTGAGCGGCCGTGCTCACGCGGTAACCCGGCCAGATTTCCTCGGTGACCGACGCGCCACCGATGATCGAACGCCGTTCAAGCACGCAGACCTTGAGGCCGGCCTTGGCCAGATAGGCACCGCAGACCAGGCCGTTATGACCGGCGCCAACAATGATGACGTCGTAATTGCTCATGCACGCTCGCGGTCGAAATCGGTCGGCTGCCAGCCGCGGGCGATCAGTCCGCCATCGGATACGAGCGTCGTGCCGGTGATGAAGGATGCCTCTTCGGATGCGAGAAAAAGGATGGCGGCCGCCTGCTCCTCGGGCGTTCCCATGCGGCCCAGGGCGCAGGCGCGTCCAAATTCGCGCACGCGTTCGGGCGACAGGAAGTTCAACAAGCGCTGCGACGCCGTGGGGCCCGGGCAGATCGCATTCACACGAATGCCATGCCCGCCCTCCTCCCACGCGAGCGCCTTGGTCAGCGCGATGACGCCAGCCTTCGCCGAGTTGTAGGCGCTCCAGCCCGGATCGGATGCGATGCCGGAGATCGACGCCATGTTGACGATCGCGCCGCTTCCCTGCTCGCGCATCTTCGGCAATACGGCACGGCAGGCGAGAAGCGTGCTGCGGATGTTCAACGCGTAAAGGCGATCCCAGGTCGCAAGATCCATGTCGCCGATCCGCCCCGGCGCACTGCCGCCGGCAATGTTGATCAACACGTCGACGCGACCCGCTATCGTTACGGCCTTCTCGAGGCCTGTCACGAATTCAACCTCGTTCAGGACATCGCCACGCAACGCCTCGACCTTTGCGCCCGAGGCCGAAAGGCGCGCGGCAAGTGTCTCGGCCAGGTCGTATTTCATATCGAGGGCGAAGACTCGGGCACCTTCGCCCGCGAGCCGTTCGACACAGGCAGCGCCCATGCCGTCGGCGCCGCCGGAAACGATCGCGACCTTGCCCGTGAAGCGCGCCATGCCGTAGCCGGTCAATGCAACCTCCTTACGTAGCGCCTGCTTCGCTATTTCCGGGCTACGCGCATCCTTACGATCGCGTGCCTGGGATCGGCCACACACGGTTAGTTGTTCCTAATAATGAAATATGATTGTGCATGTTGACACTTCTTCGGGGCCGATGCTAGCGTTTTCTTGTGCGCTTGCAGGCGTGAATAATTCTATTCCATCCCTCAAAAGCTGTTTCGAAATTAGCCCGCGCAGCAGTCTATGATGCGCCTCGCGATACGCATTCAAGAAGGACGTGAAATGAGCAACCCCGTGAGACGCAACCGGCCGCAAGGGCTTTCGACGCGCGCGATCCATCTTGGTTATGATCCGGCGAGCGAACAAGGTGCGCTCACGCCGCCGATCTATATGACGTCCACTTTCGCCTTCGAGACGGCCGAAGCGGGCTCTGAAATGTTCAAGGGCGAGCGCCCCGGCTACATCTACGGCCGTACCCGCAATCCGACGCAGACCATCCTTGAAGAGCGCATGGCGAGCCTCGAAGGCGGTGAAGTCGGCATGACGACCGCCTCCGGCATGGCGGCAATGTCGAGCGTCATGATGAGCCTGCTCAGCGCCGGCGACGAGGTGGTCATCGACCACACGCTTTACGGCAATACCTTCGCCTACTTCACGCAAGCCCTGCCGCGCTTCGGCATCATCGTACGCATCGCCGATTTCATGAATCCCGAGACCCTGACGGCGCAGCTCAGCGAAAAAACGCGCGTCGTCTATTTCGAAACGCCGGCCAATCCCAATCTGCGCGTCATCGACATCGCAGAAATCGTGCGCCGTGCGCATAAGGTCAATGCGCTCGTCGTCGTCGACAATACTTTCGCAACCCCCGCCCTGCAGCGCCCGCTTGAATTCGGCGCCGATATCATCGTGCATTCGGCGACGAAGTATCTGGGCGGTCATGGCGACTTGTTGGGCGGCATCGTCGTCGGTCCCAAGGAGACCATGAAAACCGTGCGCCAGACCGGCTTGCGCTGGATTACCGGCGCCACGCTTTCGCCCTTCAATTGCTTCCTGCTCCTGCGCGGTCTCAAGACGCTCGAGATCCGCATGGAGCGTCATTCGGCTTCCGCGCAGGCGATGGCGGAGTTTCTCGCCAAACATCCGAAAATCCGGAACCTGTCCTATCCCGGCCTGCCGGATTTTCCACAGCACGCGCTCGCCAAAAAGCAGATGTCAGGCTTTGGCGGCCTCATCGGCTTCGAACTTGAGGGCGGCATGGCGCGCAGCATGGCATTGATGAACAAGCTCAAGCTCATCACGCGCGCGGTCAGCCTCGGAGATGCCGAGACCTTGATCCAGCATCCGGCCAGCATGACGCATGCGATCTATGGCGCAGAAGAGCGCGCCAAGCATGGCATCAGCGACGGTTTGTTGCGCTTGTCGATCGGGCTCGAAAATGCCGACGACATCCTCGACGACATGGAGCTGGCGCTCAACGCGGTCTAGGCGCCGGAGACAAAGAGGCCGAGGCCAGTCTCAAGTGGTGTCGACGCTCCGGCGCCCGGCTTCAGCAGCGTTACGGACGAAACGCCTTCGCGCGTTGCGACGTCGCCTTGGACAACATCGACCCATTGCGAAGCAAACTTGTACCGCAGACCGTTGCCAAGGTTAGCTCCGGCGCCGAACACGGCATCGAATTGCGGCTTCGCGCTCGCAAGCGACCTCACGGCGACCGTCACGCCGGCCGTGCCGGTGATGCCGTTAGGATGTTGCGTGCGGGCCATCGGAATGCGCAGGTCGCGGCCAACAGTGTCCTCAAGCAAAAACGGCAAAGCCGGAAAGCCCGCGCCGATTCCTAGAAGTATCAATCGAACGCCCCAGGGCCGTCCGTCGCGCAAAGCCCTCGTATGCTCATGCGGACCGCCGACGGGCAGGCCTGCCGCCGCAAGGCGCGCACGGTCAGCGTCGAGGCCGGCGCAATCGATCGAATAGTCGGCCCAGCCATTGCCGCGCGACAAGAAAGGCGCAAAGCGGTGGCGCACCCGCGCGGCTTCATTGCGGATCGTCAAGATCTCGATATAGGAGCCATCGGCAAAGCAAATCAGTTTCTGAAAGGTCGTCGCGGTCTCTCGTCCTGAATCGTCGCGCTCGGTGATGAGAAAGCCCGCGGCCGAAAAGCGGTCTGTCACCGCATCCAATTCCGCCGGATCGGGCACGAGAAAGATCGTGTGATCATGCCGGCGCAGCATCAGTCCCGCGCCCGCGCAAAACGATCGAGCCTGAATGCGGCCGCATCGACGACCGGCGCATCGCCGGTCACGAGATCGGCGGCCAATCGCCCTGCCCCCGGGCCTATGCCGAAGCCATGCCCGGAGAGACCCGTCGCGACATAAAGACCGGGGAGCTTTGTTACTTCGCTGATCACCGGGACGGCATCGGGCGTGACATCGATCAACCCACCCCATCGGCCGGCAATCCTGGCATTGGCAAAAAACGGATAGGCTTTCGCGGCATTGCGCTTGGCTTCGTCGAGAACCCAGTCGGCCGGTTCGGGATCGGCGATGCGATTTTCCTCGAACGGTGTCACCTCATCTGGGCGCCAGTGCCGCTTCATGCGCGCTGCCTCAAGGAAGCTTCGGCCCAAGCGCAGGCGCAGGCTCTGCAAGCCCTTCATCATGATGGGGCGAAAATCGCCGAACAGGCGGAATGAGTCCGGCACGATATCGAAGATCGTCGCATCGGCCTGGGAGACGATGTAGCCGCCATCGGCGCGCTTGCGCCAGCCGAAGCGGCGGCCGGCGACGGAAATTTCAGGACCATCCGGCATCGGCTCGGTATAGCTCACCGATCCCATGACGCTCACAGCCGGCAGGTCGACGCCGAGATTGCCGAGAAACAATCGCGACCACACGCCACCGGCGAGCAGCACCGACTGGCATTTGATCGTGCCCTTCTCGGTGATGACTCCCGAAACGCGCCCTGCCTGCTGCTCTATCGCGCGCACCGCGCAGGCCTGATGCAGGCTCGCGCCCAATTCGCGCGCCGCTGTCGCGATCGCCACCGTTGCCTGTGCCGGCTCGGCGCAGCCATCCGATGGCGTATAGATGGCACCCTTCGACGGTTCGGCGCCGCCCGGTATCAAGCGATCGACTTCGCTGCCCGAAGTCATCCGGCTGTCGAGCTGGAAGGCGCGCGCCGCGGCAAGCCACGCTTCGTAGTCGGCCGCGTCATCGGGATTGCGGCCGGTGAAATACATGATGCCCGTGGTGCGAAAGCCGGTGTCGAGACCTCCGAAGATACTTGGATCGCGCCAGTCGCTCATGCTGTGGCGCATCAATGGCAGTTCGGCCGGATCGCGCAATGTATTGCGGCACCAGCCCCAATTGCGGCCCGACTGCTCTGCACCGATCGCGCCCTTTTCACAGAGCGCAACCGAGTGCCCGCGCTTTGCGAGATGCCAGGCGGCCGATGCGCCGGCAATGCCGCCGCCGATCACCACGACATCGACAGCTTTCGGCAAAGCTGCGTCGGAGTGAATGGTGCGAAGCTGCAAAGCGGGGTTGATGCGAAGGTTGAGAGGCTTCACGCCACTGCCTCCAAATCGTCATGCCAGCGAAAGCTGGCATCCCCTGAGCCGGTGCCGTTATTGAAATGCTTCAGGGGACCCCAGCTTTCGCTGGGGTGACGGAAACACCAACGCCGCGATCGTTCAGCGCCGCGCATTTGATGTCCCGCCTTCACTTCCCCTTGCTCAGTTTCGGCGTGTCGGAACGCTGGCCCCATTCGTGCCAGGAACCGTCATAAAGCTTCCAATCGGGATTGCCGGCGCGCTCGATCATGAAGCCGAGGATCGCCGCGGTGACGCCCGAGCCGCAGGTCGAGACGACATTGCCGGACACATCGGCGCCGGCATCCTTGAAAACCTTCGCCGCAGTCTCGGCATCGACAAAAGTGAAGTCGGGCTTGAAGAAGCGTTGCCATGGCGTGTTGATGGCGCGCGGCATATGTCCGCTCGGAACGCCCGGATAGCCCGAGCCTTCCGTGCCATCGAAGCGCGCCGCCGTCCGCGCATCGACGATCGTGGCGCCGCCCTTCGCGACGACGCTCTGCACGTCTTTCACATCGGCAACCGCGCCCTCGCGCAGTTTCACCTTGAAATGCGCAGGTTTTGCCGGCTCTGGACAACCCCCCTCGACAGGGCGGCCCTCGGCTTTCCATTTGCGGAACCCGCCATCGAGAATGCGCACCTTGTCGTGGCCGAAGACGCGGAACATCCACCAGAGCCGCGCCGAGACATAGCCGCCGTCATAGATGACGACGGTCGTGTTGTTGTCGATGCCGAGGCGCCCGACTTCATAGGACCAGCGCTCGCTGTCGGGCAGCATGTTCACATAGGGCGAGACGGGATCGGAGACGGTGTTGAGATCGATGAAGCGCGCGCCGGGAATATGCGCGCGGCGGAAATCGTCGAGGGCGTGTTTTCCGGCTTCCGGCAGGTACCAGGAGCAATCGAGGATCGCGAGCTTCTTGTCGTTGAGATGCGCCGCCAACCATTCCGTCGATACCAGCCAGTCGGTCATTGGCTTTCCCCTCAGATTGCGCGCTTCATCGCGGTTCGCTTCTGCCCGGCGCCTTGCAAGGCGGCGAGCACATCCGGCACCTGTTCGGGCGTGACCTTCTCGCCGGCATCGATGCGCCGGTCGATTTCTTCGTAAAGTGCGCGGAAGAAGATCTGGCGTTGTACGCGTGGCATGGGCTGCACCAGAGCCGAAATCGCGTCATGCATCGCGGATGGCCAGCGCTTGTGATAGGCCTCGCGCACCGGACCGAAATCGACCGGCTTCAATGTCCCGCG
>JAESFU010000799.1_pt1 | contig 11127 bp, 5 predicted proteins | sample 9269461 | NCBI WGS metagenome assembly JAESFU01 (sample SAMN14502556, study PRJNA617107) | algae metagenome | isolation source: Stenomitos rutilans HA7619-LM2 and co-occurring heterotrophs from cave walls | place: USA: Waikapalae cave, Hawaii | collected 2009-07-28
CACCAATCCGCAGACGCTCTTGCCGGCTACCACCATCTCCAACGCGTATGTCGAGTTTCAATCTGATGTACTGAACGGCGGTGAGATTGATATGCCGCACGATGCATTTGGCTTATATGTGGATGGCAAGGGAAATGAAAATGTAAACCTGTTACGCTGGAAGTGGACCGGCATTTATGTGGCCCGCTCCTACCCGGAGCTACACGATACAATCTATCCGCGCGGACGAAATCCTGTCCCAAACCCACTGCCGTGCAGCGGTTATATCTGGACCGGCACGTCGCTCGCTAAGGTGGGTGAATGTACGTGCTGCATTTGTTACTCGACGGAATACAGTCCTTCGGCTACAGTCTCCAAAAATGAATTCAATTTGCAAGAGACTTTCAACAAGGTAAGTTTGGGGCGAATCTCCGTGAGCGCCATGCATTTTTACGAACGGTATTATGTAGAAGTGGAACAGCTCAGCATCGGCCGAGAAGCCTACGATTTCTGGCGCCTGGTGGAAGCGCAGCAACAGGGTGCCGGAAGTATTTTTCAGCCGAGCTCTGTTCGCATAAAAGGAAATGTTACCTGTGTTACAAATCCCGACGAAACTGTCCTTGGATTTTTCGAGGTGGCCGGTGTTACACGAAAAGGCTTTTTCATTGATGCCTCTGTTATTCCGTATGATGTCCCCGACATCGGAATGATTGGCGACGACTGCCGGAAAATATTCAATAACCCTACAACCACCAAACCTGACTTCTGGTAACTCCTATGCGTAAAATTCTACTTTGTGCGTTGTTTGGTGCATACTCGTTTGCGCATGCCCAGAATCCCGTGAACCTGATCCAGGAAAAATTGCGCGTGTATTATGGCAAGCATGCGCCAGCTGCGTTGTCCTTTACCTGTAATCAATCGCGGTATGCTCCCGGGGACACACTGTTTTTCAAGGGACATGTATTCAGGCAGGAAACCGGCACGGCGATCGCCGAAAAGCAGGTAGTCAATGTCCTGTTATCGAATGAAAAAAACGACCTGGTTTCGCATGCGAGAATCTTGTTCGCCAATGGAAGAGGACACGGATACCTGGCGATCTCCGAAACAGCAGAGCCTGGCTTTTACAACTTCGCAGCATACTCGGATGCCATGCACGAAAATCAGGACAGTACTGAATTTGTGCGCATGCCCGTGGAGATTACCGGCAAGAATCAATTGAAACTAAAAACCATCGCTTCCGAAAAACCGATTGTATCCGTCCGGACAATTTATAAACCTGAATCAACATCGTATGATCTGTTGCTGAGTATCGATCCTGATTATCCCGGAAAGAAAATATTCCTGATAGTCTCGCAGAAAGAATCGATCCTCACCTCGCAGGAAATTGCTGCATCGACAGAAGTTATTATACCCATCGACGCGCACCTGCTCCGGAACGGGATGAACCGTATTACTTTGTTCTCGGAAACTGGTCAGGTTCTTGGCGAAGGGACAATTACCACATCGGTCCCTGTCCCGATGAATATTTCACTATCACGTAAAATCTTGCATACCAATGATTCTGCCACCGTTGCATTGACATTGACGGCTGTTAGTGACAAGCCGGTATCTGCCAATGTTTCCGTATCGGTTACCAGGGATGATTTGCAGAGTACTCGTGATGTATCTGCTGCTAACACAGGGCACACTCCGTGGGTCAAAATCCTGAATCCTCCCGCGGGAGCGGAGAAAAAAGTTTATCCCTATTACTTTCGTGCATCTGTACAAGACCGCGAAACGGGACAGCCAGTTCCTGATTCGACATTGGTTACTTTTTACCTGAACGATCATGAAACTATTTTTGGACGATACACTCAAAAAGGACAACTGGAATTTCCGCTCTACACAGATTTTTCAGATGATAACTTACTATACAGTGTAACGCATCGTAACAAATCAATTGATGCGCGGCTTATTCAGGCAACGCCCACTGTCCCAAAAAATCCTTTCCGCGCTGAATGGCTAAAAGACGAGGACAGTTATTTTCGATTAGCCAAAATAAAGAAGCAGGTAGATAAGTCCTTTGCTTTTTACGGACAACCGGAATCTGTAAAGCGTAAGAAAGAAATTACCGAAGAATGGGACTACGATTTTTTTGTCGATCTGAAGAAAATCAACCCCTTCCCGACCATGCGCGAAACGCTTCACGATGTAGTGCCCATGGTGCAGGTTCGTGGAAAGAATGATAAATATTATATCCGGATCTTCCTCAAGCATGAATCAACTTACGCTACCGGCGACCCGTTGTTTTTAATCGACGGTGTTCTAACAGACAACACAGATTATTTTCTCAGTCTCCCGCCCGATAAAATGTCCATCATAAAAGTATTGCGAAGCAGAAACAAGCTGGCGCGCTTTGGTATGCTGGGCCGTTACGGCATTATCGTTATTGAGTCCATAGACCACACCTTCGGCGAAAATATTATTTCAACGAATGCGCTCACAATAAAGGGAGTCCAACGTCCTGTTGCGTTTAATGTGCAAAAAGGTAAACCACAAATTGTCGGCGCTCCTGATTTGAGGGCTTGTCTCTACTGGAACCCAGACCTCACGATCAATTCCACAACGCCAGCGAGTTTTACGTTCTTTACCGGCGATCTCACCGGCGATTATACTGTACACATTCAGGGGTTCACACCGGATGGACAGGTTATCGACCAGCGGGAGCGCATTAGTGTAGAATTCTCCAAGCCTTAATGGATCACTTTTCTTTGGGAGTGCGATTGTTGTTTGTTGAGAAGCTCCCGTAGAGAAATGGCTCCTGCGGAGCAGTTTATTAAATGCATTTTCTTTCTCCGGGACAGGATACTTCTTCTGAGTAAGTGTATTTTTTACAATGTGAAACAATAACTGTTAGGCTCACGTCTCATCTCATCTTATGATCTTGTGTGACGGTGACAGGATGTTTTTTTGAATTCGTATTTGTTCGAAGAAATCGCAATCTGTCCTACAGATGTTAGATTGACAAACATACTCTCTTTGTCCTGAAGCCAGGATGCATGTCAGAATACAACAATGTCTCTTCTGGTTCATTTCTTTCATCAACGCACAAACAAAAAAAGCCGCTTCAGTGACTGAAGCGGCTTTCGTATAATGTCCCGTTGCCGGAACTTGTTGTTATTTAGTGTCCCAGAACACGCGTGTTTTCACATCGTCCTTACCGATAGCAGCAGCTGCTTCAGCCCATCTTGCGCTGTTCAGGTTTTGCTCGTTTACAGGATATGTATAGCGAATTGGAAAATCGCCTAGCGGTGTCGGAACAGTGTTCAATACAGGGAAATCCAGTCTTCTGTATTCTGTCCATGCTTCAAGACCTCTGTTGTACATAGCAATGTATTTTTGGCGGGCGATTTTCTGCATGTTTGTTCCGGGGGCTGTTGCAAATGCTACGTCCGGATCATTGATGAAGTAGTCGAAATCTGCCTGATACAAAATTTTGGCTTTTGCACCAGTTCCTGATCCACCGGTTAAAGTCAATTCACCTTTTGGTGCCAGCGTATAATTACCGGCAACAGCTGTGTTGGCGTCAGAAATGATACCTTCAATGCCTTTTTCTTCGTCTTCCGTAGTGCCCAATACTTCAATGGTTGTGGCTACCGTTGATGTTCCGCCTGAAACCGTGAGAATATCGCCTTTCTTGTAGTCTTTACCTGCCGTGGTAATGGTTACGCCAACAGCTTTCGCCGTAGGTGAGTTGGCTTTAATCTCCCAATCCTCTGTAGAAGCTGTGATGGCGTTTGTGTAATGTTCTTCCACAGTTCCGCCGATGGTGTAACCGCGTTCAGCAGCTTCCGCGAGGTAAAATTCAACTTCAACATAATCCAGCAATGTGCCGCCGAATTTCGGATCTACCACCATGTCACCCACGTGAGAAAAGTTACCGTAGTTGTTACTTGTCCCAAATTTACCGCCTGTGTAGCCGTGGAATTTGTTTATGTTGAAATATGACGTGATGCGTGGATCATATGTGCTAAACATCATGTCCACCAATGTATTGGACGCAACATAGTCTTCACGACCGCTCTGCACCAGGTTAACCCAGATTTGATTGGTGTTCGGAGGGTTTACATCGAAAATAACTTTTGCGTTGTCTTCGTTCGATGAAAACAATTCACCACTGGCAAATGCTGCTTCTGCAGCAGGCTTGGCAATTTCCGGATTTGAATCTGCCAATGTCAGCGCCATGCGTAACTTCAGTGAATGTCCGAATTTAATCCAATGCGCTACATCACCTCCGTATACGATATCCGTTTCTCCAAAACTTTCTGCATCCGCATCCATTCTGGCCAGTGCCTGATCCATCTTCGCGAACAAATCTTTGTAAATAGTTAAGCCATCATCATACTTAGGTTGCAGGTTTTCTACATCCAGTGCTTCAGAATACGGTACGTTACCGTACGTATTCACAAGAATGGAATAAGTGTATGCTTCCATAATGGTAATAATGTCCAATCTGTTTTGCTTCACCTCCGGAGTTGTTTCCAGCGCTGTCTCGGCTGTAATAATGTCCCGAGCTTCTTTATAGTCGCGCAATACATCTCTGTACATAGAGTTCCAGAAACCATTACCCACGTTTGGCAGGTTATAGCGGCTGGCATCTGTATAGGTTGTCTCAGACCATTGTTGTGCGAGTACTTTGAAGGTTACGCCATACGTGATGGCATCGGTAAGGTTTCGCGTAGCATTCGCGAACAACATATTACCTGGGATTTTTTCATATCCCTTGGGGTTTTTATTGATGCTTGTAATGTCATCGAGACAAGACGTCAGGGCAATTAAAACCAGTATATATATGCTTCTGAATTTTTTCATAGGTCGATTAATTAAAATGTTGCCTTGAGATTGAAACCTACAGTACGAACATTTGGAAGAGCACCGATCTGAGCACCTTGCACGTTACCGGCACCCAAGTTGTCTTCAGGGTCAGCATACGGCAGATTCTTGTGGATGATCCACAGGTTTCTTCCTACGGCAGACAGTGTTACGCTTCTCAGCGGAGACAATCTTTCGATCAGGGAAGCAGGGAAGCTATAGGACAATGATACTTCTCTCAGTTTTACGTAGCTGGCGTCGTAGATATAGCCGGCCATTGGTTTCGTGGACACTCCAAGACCTGGATACTCGATAACGTTTTTACGAATTGTGTTAGGTGATCCATCAGGAGCCAGACCTGGATACAGAACCCCACCACCATCAGCGCGAGGTGAACGAACGGCATTGCCCAGTTCGTTAAGACCTGCAGTTTCTTCGTACAGACCAGTACCCAAACCATAGTACATATCTACTGAGTATACATCACCACCATGTTTAATGTCCACCAGGAAGCTCAACGAAACATCTTTGTAGCGTACGGTGTTTGTGATACCGCCCAACCAGTTTGGCATGATGTTACCAATGTTATTGTTGGTAGTGGTTGTGCGCAGGTAGTTACCAGATGTCTGGCTTACAACGGCTCTTGTTACATCGGCTGTCGGTTTTCCATCCACATCAACATAAGCAGTTCCTCTCAGGGCACCGTAGGCTTCGTTTACAGCAGCGTTGGCTGTAACACCACCTTGCCATGAACCAATCTGCAGTACGTCTGAACCAGGGTACAGGGCTTTCACCATGTTTCTGTTACGTGTCCAGTTTACAGAGATGTCCCAAGTGAAGGCATCTGTTTTAACCGGTGTACCGTTCAGGGTAAGCTCGATACCTTTGTTTTCAATTTCACCGGCGTTTACAAATTTTGAGTTGTAACCAGTAGCGGTTGAGATCGCCAGTGGCAGAATCTGATCAACCGTAGTAGAGATGTAGTATGTCGCATCGAATCCTACACGACCATCCAGGAATGCCATCTCCAGACCAAATTCTGTACTTTTTGTACGCTCAGGTTTCAGGTCAGGATTGTTTCTTGTGCCCGGTACGGAGAATAGACCGGCTGTTCCGAAAGCACCTGCAAATGCAGAAGGCTTATCGTAGTTTGTTACCAGTGCGTTGAAAGGAGCTGTGTTACCTACTTCTGCATAGTTTGCGCGGATTTTACCATAGTGCAGCCACGGGCTGTTTTCCATCAATTCAGAGAACACAAAGCTTAATGAACCTGAACCGTAGTTATAGGCATTGTTTTTCTTTGGCAATGATGAAGCTACGTCTCTGCGGTAAGCCAGATCCACAAACAGAAATTCTTTAAATCCTAAAGTCGTGTTGGCATAAGCTCCGTTTACCTGTACATCGCTGAATGTTTCAGTAGGAGGTTGCAGAGGTCCGAGTGAGTTTGACAGCGCATATACACGTGATACCAGCAAACCGCCGTTGGTGGTTGCATCAATACCCTGGATTGTTGTACGTCTCACGTTCGCACCCAGTACGGCGCGCAGCGAGAAGTCGTCGTTCAGGCTCTTGTCGAAAGTCAACATTCCGTCGTAGTTGTACTCGCGGTATTTGTTCTCTCTTCTTGTGTAGTTGGCCACGCCGATACTTCCTTTCGCGATGCGTTCTTCCTGAGTCTCATTGTATGAATCCAGTGAAACACGACCCATCGCTTTCAACCATGGCTTGATGGTCCACTCCAGCATGGCGTTACCCAGGTAACGTGAGCGGTTGTCAGTCTCATAGTTCTCATACCGTACCCAGTATGGGTTGTCCCAATAAATCAAACCAGCTTCATCCGGCCATGCGCTTGACCAGTTCCAGGTTACGTTCTGACGGTTTCTGAAGTATGCATTTTTCAGCTCCTTCACATCGGTGTTTACCTGCCACCACTGACGGAAGCTGGTCATTACGTTACGACCGTTGGCACCGTCGTATCCTGTACCAAAACGACCGCGTCCGTTTGTGTTGGTAAAGTTAACCGAAGCAGAAGCTGTCAGGTTTTTAGCTACTTCGTATGAAGTGCTGAAGTTGATGAAGTCCTTCTGAATTTTGCTGTTTGGCATGATGCCTTTTTCTTCATTCCGGGTGTAACCAAGTTTGAAGTAACCTTTTTCATTTCCGCCATCGATCATCACGTTGTTGTTGTAACCAACAGACGTTTCAAAGAATTTAGTAGGATCGTTTGCAGCTCCTACCCAGGGAGTCTTCTGTCCAAATGTCGGAGAAGTAGGATCGCCGAAAGCGCCCCACTGATACACCATCAGGTTTGGATCGAATTTACCACCGAAGGAAGCATCTTCATAGGTTGGTACGTACAGGTTACCGGCGGCATCTTCGTTGAAGAAAGCATCTTCATCAGGACCGTAGTATTGTCCGTAACCTCCACCATATTCTTTCTGGTATGTAGGCAGTGTTGACTTGTCCACTTTACCAACTGTTACGCCGGTGTTCAGGGTAACGCCAAGTCCTTTCTTTCTTCCTTTTTTCGTGGTGATCATGATAACGCCGTTCGATGCGCGTGAACCGTAAAGCGCCGTAGCGGCAGGACCTTTCAGTACGTTCATGGAGGCAATATCATCCGGGTTGATATCGGATGCACCGTTACCATAGTCGAAACCACCAGTACCCTGGCTGATACCCGTTGTTTGTGAGCTTGATGTTGGTGAGTTGAGCGCAGAACGGTTGCTGTTATCGATCGGCACACCGTCTACTACGAAGAGAGCCTGGTTGTTACCAGTAAGCGATTTGAAACCGCGGATGATCACGTTGGTTGATCCCCCCATGCTGTTGTTCTTTTGAATCTGAACACCGGAAACTTTTCCGGACATGGCGTTTACGAAGTTGTTGTCGCGTGATTTGGCAAGCGCATCACCTTCCACAGATTGAGCTGCATAGGACAACTCGTTCTTGGTTTTCATGATACCCTGTGCTGTTACGATAACTTCGGAAAGTTGCTGAACGTCCTGAGACATTTTCACATCAACAACAGAGCGGCCGCCGATAGCAACCTCCTGTGTGGTGAGACCAATGAATGTAAAAACAAGTGTTCCATCGGCCGGTGCACTTACGGAATACTTTCCGTTGGCATCGGTAACGGTACCATTTGTCGTTCCTTTTACGACAACGTTAACTCCGGGAAGGCCTGATCCGTCGTCGGACGACGCAACCGTACCAGAGATCGTTTGCTCCTGTGCCCACAATTCGCTTGAGGCGAATGCAAACACCGCTGTTAAGCATACGAGTAGAATTCTCTTCATACTGTAAAGTTTAGGTTAATGAAAATTTAAATAGGTATCCCAAACTTATAACAAAATTATAAGCAACAAAATATTACTAACGCAAAACGAGTGAATTCGCACCCTGTATATATACCCTAAATAGGGATAAAAAACGGACCTATGACGTTTGAAACGTAATAAAATTCCGTTTTTACGGGTTTCTGGCAGATTGAAATTAATTAATGAACCTTTTGCAGAATATTCTACCAACACGGTGTTACAACATGGGGTATGTACGATACCAATAAAATATTTCGGAATTGTTAGGTAAATATTACCCTTGTATCACGAAATATTACCTCAAAAATCAGAAAAGAGGTTAGCGAATCACCTGAAATTCAATGCGCCTGTTGAGCTGGCGGTTGGCATCGCTGGTGTTGGCCGCAAGCGGGCGATCCGGACCATACCCCTTATAGGTGAGTCTGGCTTTGGCAATGCCTTTGGACACCAGGTAGTCGTAGACGGAGAGCGCACGTTTTTCAGAGAGCTGTTTGTTATACGCCGGCGCCCCCACATTGTCGGTATGGCCGCTTATCTCCACACGCAGCGTCGGGTTTTCGGACAGGAAGCGGACAACTTTTTCGAGCTCCGGAATGGACTTGCTCTTCAGCTCAAATTTATCCACATCAAAAAAAATGTTATTCAGCACTACTGCCGATCCCACGGATGCTTTCTCCAGGTCAATGTCCAATACAATCGGCTCCAGGTTAAAGGACTCTTCATAGTTAAAATGAAGGCTCTTGAACAGGTATGCCTTCTTGTTCACGTACAGGGCATAGTCGGCTCCCTGCGTAAGCACCATTAAATATTCGCCTGTAATGGAGTCCGACTCAACCAGCGATTCAATTTTGTTATCGGAGATATTGATCAGCTCAACTTTGGCTGACAATGGGACACGCGTTTTCTTATCGCGCACAATGCCTTTCACATAGTTGCTTCTGAATTCAAAGTCATCCGGGAAGGCCAGCTCAAAGATACGGCTGCGGGATTGTCCTGCCCCGATAGTCTCTTCGTGTGAATAATATGCAGTCTTGCCATCGGCCGTAACAAACAAAGAAAACTGATCTTCGTGATTGTTGATGGGAGTGCCGATGTTCTTCGGGGCTGACCACGACGTAGAGTCTTTGCGCACTGAAAAAAGATCGTAACCGCCAAAGCCTGGCAACCCGTTGGATGCAAAATATAATGTTTTACCGTTGGCATGGATGAAGGGGGAAATCTCGTCGAACGCAGAGTTGACGGGCTTGCCGGCATTCACCGCCTTTGTCCATTTGCCGGCATCGTCCTGCGTGGATACCCAAATATCCCGTCTGCCCATGCCGGCTCTTCTGTCAGACACAAAATACAATGTCCTCCCGTCTGCGGAAAGAGACGGTTGTGATTCCCACGCCACGCTGTTTACATTGGGGCCGAGATTTTTTGGTTCTGTCCACTCATTGCCGTTCTTTCTGCTTTCATACAAATCGCAGCTTCCAATTCCGTCGCGCCCCACGCAGGATGTAAAGATCAGTTTTCGCCCATCGGCAGATATGGTGCATGTCCCTTCGTTTAACCGCGTGTTTATATTTTTGGAAATAGACTGTGGGGATAACCAGCGTCCCTTATCGTTTTTGCGGGACATCACAAGATCTTCATCCGCGTTAGGATCGTTGCTGATGCGGCGGGTAAAGATCAATTGCTGCTGATCGGCTGTAAGCACCGGGAAATACTGCATCACAAAACAGTTCACCGTATCACTCAGCGGGCGTTGCTTATAGGCCGAAACATTGTCCTTGTTCTTCACGGCAAATTCTGCGCTCCTGAACAGATTGGTGGCACGTTCTATTTTCACGCGATTCTGTGTTTCGTTGTTCACAAACGAGCTCAGCACGCGCATGGCCTTTTCATACTCCCCGATAGACAAATACGCTTCTCCCAAATCATACCAGAAAACTTTTTGCTTGCGCAGATCGGTTGTCATGCTCAGGCCTTTTTCCATATTCTGAATAGCCAACGGATAGTTGCGGATGTTCAGATAAACAAGTCCCAACCGGTAATATGCCTCCACAAAGTCCTTGTCCTTTTCGATGGCCTGATTCAATAAAGCAATGGCCTGATCGAACTGGCCGCGCACGCGGTAGTTGTCGGCCTGTGTATAATACTCAATGGCTTTTTTTGATTTCGTACTCAACTGCGTCTGGGCAAACGCGGTGCAGGAGAGAAAAAGACAGATTAAAAAAAGGACGCGGTTCATGGGCTAAAAACTACGATGATTGTGAACTAAATTATTACGAAATGCAATCAGGTTTTGATATTGGACATGGCAATCTCCGGTCCGGAGAACTCAAACATGGCATTGATGAGTTTGCACGATTCAAACGAAGACAAATCTTCCATGCGAATATCTTCCTCTTCAATTACATTTTCTTCCAGCAACTTCTGGCGTTGTGTGCCGCGCAGCAAGGCAGACCATGGTGTGATCCATCGCCGGCCTGTTTTAAAAGCCACGTTGGAGTATGATGAGTCGGTAATCAGTCCTTTCCGAACAATGAGTATGTCGTCGCAATCCTGGCGCAGATCGTACAGCCGGTTAATCAGCTTGCGATCGGCATATTTGAATTCGTATTGAATACGGTCATGTTCGATAATGCGCAGGCTATTGATGGCTTTGTACTGATAAGGAACAAATTCTATTTCGCGGGATGTCTCATCGTATACGATGCGGCATTTATGCAACCCTTCGCGCGGCCGGTCTATGTGGGTGAGCCATTCTTCCAGATCGAAATAGTCCTGTTCGCCGCACAGCATTCGCAGCGAACGGTTCATACGTTGTTCATGACGCGACACGTTGAAAAAATTTCCGTCCAGCAGTTTTATAGATTCAATCAACAGGGACATATACTTTATCGATCATTTCCTGATACTCCGCCTCCAAACGACTTTGCGTGGTAATACCTCCACCACTGCGATAATAATAGCGGTTATCCTGATGTTCAAT
>JAESFU010000800.1_pt1 | contig 11081 bp, 10 predicted proteins | sample 9269461 | NCBI WGS metagenome assembly JAESFU01 (sample SAMN14502556, study PRJNA617107) | algae metagenome | isolation source: Stenomitos rutilans HA7619-LM2 and co-occurring heterotrophs from cave walls | place: USA: Waikapalae cave, Hawaii | collected 2009-07-28
AGCGGGAGCGTCCAGACGATCGACTCGAGGAACATGCCGCCCAGGACCTTGCCCGAGAGCTTCCAGCGGTCGCGCTCAAGAACGTGCCAGATGAGAAGGACCGTGGCGAGTGCAGCGCCGGGAAGGTGGAGCGAGAACGCGCCAAAGTGCTCGAAGAAGACGCGCAGGAGCCGGCGTGCACTGACATCGACGCTCGAATCGATCCCCGAGAGATAGACGATCGAACCGATCTCATAGAAGGCGATGAGCGGCGTGAGGAACGCAAGGATGTGGAGCGGACGCGTGGAGAGGAAGAGGTAGCGTGCCTGCGCGGTGGCGCTGGGGACGCGTCTTGGAGACTGGCGACCCGAGTCCGATCGGCCCGATGGCTCTCGCCGCATCGCCACGCACGTACCCTCGTCCCGCGCCCTGATCGCCCGACGACGACCTTCAAGGAAAAACGCCCGCACGGGCGGGCGCTGCAACGTCACACTTCAATGATTGAACCTTGAACAGAACCAGCGTGCAAGAAGGCTCAGGCCTTCGCACGGGCGGTCTTGCTCGCGGGCTTGGCAGGCGCGGTCGCCTTGCCGGTGAGCTTGGCGTTGAGCCTGCTCTTGCGGCGAGCGGCCTGGTTGCGATGGATCGTGCCCTTGGAAGCGGTGCGATCGATCACCTTCTGTGCCTTGTGGAAAGCAGCCTTGAGCTCGTCTGCGGTGCCTGCAGCGGCGACCTTGACTTCGAACTCGCGGATCGCGTCGCGCATGGCCTTCAGACGCCAGCGGTTGCGGGCACGTTCGTTGGCATTCTGACGGACACGCTTGCGAGCTGACACCGAGTGAGCCATCTGTTCCTGCTTCCCTTGCTGAAATCGTTATAAGCCGACGTCGCACGACTGCAAAGCGCCGGGCCTCAATGATTGGGGGTCTGTCCGCCTCAATCAAGCCCCCCACCCCTGCAGACGAACCTCAAGCTCTCCAGAAGCGTTCTGATGGACGGGCAAGACATGGTATTCCGGACCTTCCGTCGGCGGTTCACTTGCCGATGGGAAGTCTCCGGCTTATCCTCAGTGCTCGACCTGAAGCGGGCGTAGCTCAATTGGATAGAGCACCAGACTACGGATCTGGGGGTTGAGGGTTCGACTCCTTCCGCCCGCGCTTCACCCCCCTCTGAAACCAAATCAGAGCATCGGCCAGCCCCTGCACGGGGGCTTGTGGTCGTTTTGCGGCTTACGGTCGTTTGGTGGCCCTTTTCGATCTGGCACCCTGATCGGATCTGCTACTGCCCGGACTGGCAACGGGCCAAGGGCAATCCCTCGTACGCAGGCCAAACAGGGCCTCCCGCGAGCCCGCAAGCCACGCCCGCTCCATACACTGGGCCCGAATGACTCGACCCACGGACGGTGCAGGACGCACAGATACATGCAGCGGCATTCCGCGGCAGTCGCGACGCGGCCGCGCCATGATCCTGGTCGCCGCGAGCGTGATGACCGCGTTCCTGACCGGATGCTGGTCGTATCGAGCAGGTGAGTTTGAGCTGCCCCGCCCCACCGCGATTTCCAAGGTGGATGAACGCGGGTGGCCATCGCGCGATCTTGGGCCGGTGTGGGCGCTCCATGCACGGACGCCCGACGTGGTCCCGATGTGGGTGATTGCAGAAGGCAGCCTGCCCGAGCAGCTCAGCGATGAGGAAAAATCGCGCCTTGATGAACGCAAGTACGCGATCAGCTACAAGGGCATGCACGGGCTGGGCCTCCTTCGCCGCGTCGAGCGATTGCCAAAGCGGGTCGAAGGCGCGCCGCGCGGGCTCGATGAGATCCTGGATTTTCTCACGACCGGTTTCACGCCCAACGCCTACTGGCTCACTTCGCGCACGCTCGACGGCGTCCAGCAGTATCGCGATCGCCAGGCGATGCTCTACGACCCGGAACGCGACAACGTCAGGATCGAGTTTCCACCCGATCTGACTGCAGACTCACCGGTGGAACGCCTGGCGACCAACCCGCTTTTGCAGGACCTTGGGCTGCAGCAGGGGATGAGCATCCGCCTGCCACCCGCCGCGTCTGAAGGCAAGAAGTACGTCGGCGTGGTGCTCCATCTCAACGCGATGTTCGGCAACGAGTACGAGGTGAGAACGCTCGAGGAGTTCACGCGTCGCGGCTGGGCGGTGATCGATCTCAAGCCGACCTCGCAGGTGACTTCGCCGATCCCGCAGGCTTGGCAGGAACGTGCAAAGCAGATCACGCGTGAGCAGACCGTGCTGATGGTGAAGATCTGTACCGAGATCGGCGGCGGCCCGGTCTTGAAGCCAAAAACGATGGCCGAGTTCCAGTCGCTCTCGCGGCAGTACACCAATCACCCGCTGATGGCGGAAATGACAAAGCTCAGCGAAGAGCTTGCAGCGATCAACCGCGGCGCATTTGTCGCTGCAGCGCTGGAAGATGCCCCTCGCGTAGGCCGCGAGCTTGCGGACGAGATCGACCAGGCGCAGGCAGGGAGCGCCTACGCAACCGAGGCCGTGCTCGATTACATCAAGACGCAGCGAGAGGACCTCAAGGACATCCCGGTCGTCGTGATCGGCTTCAGCGGCGGCGCGCTGACCACCCCCACCGTCGCTGCACGGATTCTCGACCAGATCAGCGCGGTCGTGATCATCGGCGGTGCAGCGGACTGCTTCACTGCCTCCCAGCTCAGCACGTTCAACAACGGCGGGCTCAACATCAGAACCACGCTCGATGACCCAAAGACCCCCGCACCCGTGAAGCCCGAGCTTCTTGCTGCGATCAGCAGGGAATACCTCGCTGCATCATCGCTCGATCCTTACCACACCGCGCCGCTCCTTCGAGAGAAGCCCGTGCTCTTTGTCGCAGGGAGCAGCGACACCTGGGTCCCCGCACAGTGCGGCGACTTGCTCTATGAACGCCTGGGCAAGCCAGACCGGCTGATGATCAGTGCAGGCCATGAGCTGCTTTTCTTTTTTCTGCCGAGCAAGGCCCCGTTCATCGCAGACTGGGTCGAGCAGCACGCGCTCCACACAGCGAGCAACACAAAAACAAACACGGCGACGGAGTGAATCCGTCGCCGTGCGAAAGTTAAAGTTCAACTTGAACTTCATCGCCTCTGCAATCAGCGAGACGAGATCAGTCCGCGATGCTGGCGAGGTAGCTGACGTCGTCTGCCTTCCAGAGCTGATCGCCCGTCGGGCTCCAGTAGTACCGCATGACGTCGCCGTTGGCTGCAGTGCCGATCAGGTTGATCGTGTTGGCAGGCGAGGTGACGCCGGTGATGCGGCCGACCATGGGCTTGGTCCCTGCAGGGACCGCGGTCGACATATCCGTCACCGCCCAAGCGTTGTTGGCGATGCCCGGTGCCCACCAGTAGACCCACAGCTTGCCGCTGGAGTCGAGGCCGCCGATGTTGGTGGCGCCCCAGGGCGTCACGAAGCTGCTGACCGTGTTGCCGACCAGGAGCGCACCACCAAAGAGCGAGGTGAGGTCGTCGGTGCGCCAGTTGCCTTCAAACTCGGGGAGCCACCACGTGACCGAGACATGGCCGTCCTGCGTGATGCCGACGATGTTCGTCGCGTACCAGCTCGTCAGGTAGACCGTCAGGCCGCCCGAGAGGGCAGGTGCGTTGACGACGTCGCTGATGTTGTTGGTCGTCCAGAGGTTCTGGTCGATGCCCGGCGCCCACCAGACGCCCTGGATGTCGCCGTTCGAGTCGAGCCCGACGATGTTCAGCCCGTTCCATGCAGTGACGTAGCTCGTCAGGCGGCCGCTGAACGAAGGTGTCGAGAGACCGCGCGTCGCGAGGTCCTCGTCAGAGATGTTGTGGAAATCCCACGCCCAGTTGGATGCAGTGCCGACCTGCTGCCATTCAACGAGGTCGCCCGAGTCAGACATCCCCGCGACATGGACAAAGCCGTCGGTCGAGGTGAAGACCGTGACCTCACCCTCGATGATCTGGCCGCCCGAGACGGTCGTCGTGAGGTTGCTGTACGTCCACGTGCCGTTGGCAGCGCCCGTAAAGAGGATGAGGCCCGCTGCAGAGGGACCAACCGCGTGCTTCAGGCCCGTCTTGGGGTCGTAGAAGGCAGCGAGATTGCCAGTGACTGCAGGAGCGCCCGTGAGCGTGCGGAGGTTCTGGTATTCCCAGTATTCCTGGCTGTCGGGGCTGAAGACCTGCGAGCGACCGTCAAGACCCAGCGACGTGATGATGAGCTGGTCCTGCGCGTTCACCGCGCCGCTGATCGATGAGCCCGCGACTGCTCTGTACTGCTCGCGGCTGACGACGCTGGCAGACTCGAGGAAGACGAGGTCTTCTTGGCCGGGCGAACCGCTGTCGTAGGCAGGCGTCACGGGGAGGTTCGGGAAGGGATTCACCGCAACGGTGCGGAGCGCGAAGATCTGGTCGATGACGTCCTGGCCCTTGATGATCTGGCCGAAGACCGCGTACCCGCCGCCTGCAGTGTCGAGCGTCACGTTCGCGTTGACGTTGATGAAGAACTGGCTCGTCGCGGAGTTGAGCGTCTGCGTGCGGGCCATCGCGAGCGTGCCCTTGACGTTCGACTTGCCGGTGTCCTCAAGAACGATCGGAGCATCGGTCGCGATGGTTTCATCCATCGTGTAACCACCGCCTTGGAGGATGTCGATCCCCGCGGTCGCGACCTTGGTCATGCGGTGGAAGATCGTCCCGTCGAGACGGTCCTGGTTGACGTAATTGAGGAAGTTCGCGACGGTGATCGGCGCATCGTCGTTGAACAGCTCGAAGTACACGTCGCCGTAGGTGGTGTCGAACTTCAGGATCGTGTGGTTGTCGGGAACGACCGACATGATCTTCCGCTGCTCGAGCTGCTCAAGAAGCTGGGGCGAGCGGCCAGCGCGGCGGGAAAGGCCCAGACCCAGATCGGCGGTACCGTCCTTGCGGAGGGAGGTACGCGAGAATGCACGCGAGACGAGCGACGCAAACGATGCGATCATCATCAACTCCTCGTTGAAATCAGGCCCGGTCCGGGCACCCTGCGGAGGGATCCGCCACATGAAACCGAGGGTGACCTCGGCATCGTGACGAACCTGCCTTCCACATCGACGCCCGAACCGCGCGGCTCACAGGGCGCGGCAACAGTGTACCACGCCGATCATTCTTCGAACGTACGGCTGGGTTCGATTTCAAAATCGTACAACTTGGCAAGGTCGGCGGCCCCAACCTTTTCCAGACGGCCGATCCGCCCGATCACCGACTTCGGGTCCTTCGACGCGAGCGAGCCCAGGAGCTCGAACTTGTGCCCCAGGACATCCTTGAGGTCGATCACGTCGGGCCCGACCGAGTTGCGTGCATGCCCACCCGGGTACATCACCAGGCCCGAGTCGTACGTGTTGCCCTGGTCGTCGGTCACGACCATCGAGGTCGGGATTCCGTCAGGATACTTTGAGTCGTACTCGTTGCCGCCCCATTCAAACGTCATCTTGGCCATCAGCGACCGCGTCAGCGAGTGGTTGATCGCCTTCTTGTCAAAGTCGTGCGGCGCGAGCATCAGGTCCTTCCAGCTCAGCGCTGCGCCGGGCTTGACGCTCTTGATCTCAAGCGCCTTGCGGAGCATCGTGCACACGAGATAGAGCATCGAGTGGTCCGCGCTCTGGCGGGTCTTGGGATCGCGCTTGGCGGGGTCGCCGATGATGCCAAAGGCAGGCTCGTACGCACGGACAACGATCTTGGTGATGTTGTCGCCTGACTGATCATCAAGAAGCTGCGGCGCACGCTTGATGATGTTGATCAGGCCCTGGAGCGCCCCTGCAGACTGGTGCTCATAGAGACCCAGCTTGAAGTGCATGCCCATGACCGCAAAGTCGTCGCCGGTCCTGCCAAGCACAAGATCAAACGGCGATGCGTCACGCTTCTCGGTGTTGGCGCTGGTCGAGCCGACCTTCTGGAACATCTGGCCCGGGCCTTCGAAGATGCGGAAGATCGCCTCGGGATTGCGGAAGATGTCGCGCGGGCCCATGAACCCTGCCATCGCACGCTTCACGCTGATGATCGCTGCTTCGGTCGAGAGTGCAGCACTCGCGCCCTTGCTGTCTGACAACTGCTTGCCTGCACGGATCGCGCGGAACGGGATGTAGTGCGCGACGACCATGCCGATCGCGCTCTCGATCTGGTCCGCACGCGCGCCCATCATCGCGCCGAAGGTCGCCGCGCTTGCGATCGCGCCGTGGACGACGTGATCGACCTTGTAGCTCTTGAGGCTGAAGACCTCCGCGAGGCGGCCACGGATCTCATCGAGGAGAATCATGCCCTTGAGGGCGTATGCACCATCGCGGCCACGCATCTGTGCAGCCGCGACCGCGACGCTGTAGAAGTCGTTGTGCCCGAACTCACCTGCGGTGTGGTTGAGGTCGGGGTTGTACCCGAAGTTGGTGCCGTTGCTGTCCCACTCGCGGACTGCAGCACAGTTGGCGACGATGGCCTTCTCGACCGCGACGTCGACGCTCGAACCGAAGGTCGGAACGCCGCCGCGAACGCACCCCGAGGCCCACGGCACGCCGTCCTTGCCGCCGGAGGTCTTGTACTGGAGGGCTTCGTTGCGGAGGAGGTTGGGGGCGTTGGTACCCAGGGCGATCGCGGAGATGCCGCAGACCACTGCGTCGGTGTGGAAGAGGTTGGTCTTCTCAAGGACCGCCGCACCGGGCTCACCCTTGTTGGGGCCGGTGTCGGACATGAAGTCGATCGCGTACTGGGCGATGCCCAGCGCCTGGTTGCTGTCTGCAGGGAGATGGGTGTGCGTCGAGCGGTTGACCTTGCTGGCGATCGAAGTGGCGGCCGACATGAAGAGCTTCTCCTGGGAAGTCCACGGGTGGCAAAAAGGTGGGGGTAAGGATAGACCTCGCGGGGGGCCAGACGGCCGCTTGCCCCGGCTGAATCCCAGGTCCTACTATCCTCTCGTATCTTGACAGAGCGTCCTTAGAGGACGCATGCCTGGATTCGCCGACGCTTCCTCCTGCCCTGAGTCAAAGCAGCCGGTTCACCAATGGTTCTTAGGGCATGATCGGAACGCAGCAGATGAAGCTTTACGTCGGCAATCTCTCTTTCAAGACCACTGAAGACACCCTCCGCAGCATTTTCGAATCACATGGCGAAGTCAGCTCCGCGCAGCTCGTCATGGATCGCGAGACGGGTCGTCCCCGCGGCTTCGGCTTCGTCGAGATGCCCGATGACACCCAGGCTCGTGCAGCAATCGAAGGCCTCAACGGCAAGAACGTCGATGGTCGCGATCTGACCGTCAACGAAGCACGTCCCCGTGAAGATCGCGGCGGCGGCGGTGGCGGCGGTCGTGGTGGCTTCGGCGGCGGCCGTGGCGGCGGCGGCGGCGGTGGTCGCGGCTTCGGCGGCGGCGGTGGTGGTGGTCGCGGCGGCTTCGGTGGCGGCGGCGGCGGTGGTGGTTTCGGCGGCGGCGGCGGTGGCCGCGGCGGCTGGTAATCAACCCCCGCGTGTCTCACCACACGCAGGTCCAAACTGATAAATAAACAAACCGGCACTTTCGGGTGCCGGTTTGTCTTTTTGCACTTCCTCAATCGTGATCCAGCGTTCAGTCGCGATGATCACGCTTGGGCCCGCCGTGGCCCTTGCCATCGCGTCCGTCAAAACCGCCCGGAGGACCATCCTTGGGTCGGCCATCAGGACCGCCTCCACCACCAGGCCCGCCCGGACCGCGACGATCCTTGCCGCTCTCGATCTCGCTCAGGCGCTCCGCCAGCCACGCATCTCGCTTGGCCCTGCGTTCATCGATCTTCTCCTGCGCGCGGTCCGCACGCTCCTTGAGCTGATCGATGTCGATCTCCTGCACTTCAAGCTGGGCATCGTAATGCTCCGCGAGCGCTGCCTTGAGTTCTTCACGCGCCGATCCGATCTCTGATGCAGGTGCTGCGTTCTTGGTCTTGTCGCGGAAGACTCGGATCGAATCGACGACCCGCATCCCTGCCTGCCACTCCGCGATGCGGATCTTGGCTGCCTCAGGGTTCTCCTTGAACATCTCCTGCATCTCTGCAAGCCGCGGACGCATGCGCTGCATGATCCTCTTGATCGCCTCGGGATCTTCCTTTTCGAGCTTCCGCAGACGCGGCGCAAGACGCGGCATGTGCTCATCAACCCACGCCAGCGCCTTGTCGACTTCATCCTGCGTCACCGGCTTGTCCCAATCGGCATTGCCATCCTTCGGACCGCCGCGACCGCGACCATCGGGGCCATCGCCTTCACCACCACCCCCAGCACCGCCTCCGCCACCCCACCAGTCGCCGCGGCCTTCACCACCGGACATGCCGCTGAAGATCATCTGCCGGAGTTGCGTCCGGAGAGAGTCCATCGATTCAGTCACCTGTGCATCGCTCACGTCGGGCGAATCCGCAAGCTTCTGCGCTTCGTCGAGCTTCTTCTGGATCTCCGCGAGTTCCTGGCGGCGCTGCGCAAGACGCTGGCGCATCTCGTCGCGCGTCATCGCGGGCCTGCGGCCCTGCCTCCGATCTTCCGGCGGCGCGCCCTGCTCTTTTGCAGGTGCAGGCTTTTCAGGTTGTGCCTGATTTGCCTGTGCACCCTGACCGGCCTGCGCATGGAGCATCGCGGCGCTCCCGCTGATCGCAACCAATGCAGCGACCGCGAGCACCATCGACGAACGAACGCTCTTCTTCACGGATCCATCCATTACAGAGGCTCCCCGTCGAGAATCCACGAATCAGTCTCGGGATCCGAGATCGTCCCGGCGTCGATGTCTTCCGAGTCGATCGAGAGCTGGGCGAGCTCCGACTCGGTCGTGTTGGTCAGTGTCAGCCACGATTCAATGTCCTGCTCGACCGATGCAGCGGACGCGACCGTGATGCCCTGGCCACGCCCGGAGGTGCCCGTCGAGTTCGGACGAGTCGAGACCCATGCAAAGCCGACTGCAGCGGCAAGCCCGAGCATCGCCGCGATCCGGAGCGACCAGACCGGGACCGATGCAGGGAATATCTTGCCAATCACGCCGATCACACCGGGGCTGGACGTCGCAAGCTCGCCTGCAGTTGACGCAGCGATGCGGTCTGCAAGGCCCGCGGGGATCGCGTCGCGATCGATCGAGCCCAGCCGCGAGAGCTGTGCGTCAAGCGCAAGGAGCTCTGCATCGAGGTCTTCCAGACCTTCGAACCTCCCGTGCGTCTCGCGTACCTTGGCGTCGTTGTTCGAGTGATTGTTCATGGTCACTGTTCCTCTCCTCGTCCGCGTGTCTTTCCACGAGCCACCGGCCCGGACTCCGCGGAACCAGGATCAACCTCGAGCAGTTCACGGATCTTCTTCAGTGCGCGGTGATGACGCGCAAGCAGCGTACCGACGGGCTCGCCCAGGAGCTCTGCGATCTCCTTGAACCCCATCTGTCCCTGGTGCCTGAGCATCAAGACCTCCCGGTCTGCATCGGGGAGCTTTTCCATCGCTTCCCGAAGCTTGTGAATCGAACGATCATCCTCGCCGTCGCCCGCGCCGCCATCCGAATCCGTCGTCACCCTCGCATCGAGGAGGACCGAAGGGTCGGTCGGGATCGCGTGCCGACGTGCACGGCGGGCTTCGTCTCGGATGCGGTTCATGGTGACCCGCATCAGCCACGATTCGAACTTCCCCTGCTCGGTGTACATTCCCGAGCCGAGCTTGGCCGCGAGGGTCGCGAACACGCTCTGGGAGATTTCCTCGGCCGCCTCGCGGCTGCGCAGACGGCTGAAGGCCATCGCAAAGACCCGACGTGCATACAGACCGACAAGCTCCCGCCAGGCCACGGCATCACCCGCCGCGGCACGAGCCAGAAGCCCGGGCAGCCCAACCGCATCCGAAGGAATGTCTCGGCCCTGAGCGTGCCCCAATACATTCATCCAAAGAGCACAACGATCGATCCCGCGTTTCATTGCCTCCTTCCGAAGGCCGAACGCACAGTTACAATGAGCGGACATTATGCCCCTGATCAGTTATTCGGTCCTGGCAACCCTTCCCGACAGCGATACCGCCCGTTCCTTCCTTGATTGGCTGACGGGTGGACACGTGCAGGCAGTGATCGCCGGGGGCGCGCGCACCGCCCGGGTGATAGGCGTACATACCGATGGCAGCACCCACAAGGTCGAAATCAGCTATACATTCGCGGACCAGGCCGCGTTTGACCGGTATGAACAGGTCCATGCACCAGCTCTTCGTGCAGACGGTGCAGCGCGTTTTGGGACGATCCCGGGGGTTTCGTTTGAACGTCGGGTGGGATCGGTGATCTTTCAGGCAGGGTCGGGCGTAGACCCTCCGTGAGCTTCCTTGCCGCTGGACTACCCTTGGGACCCTTCGCGTTCGGGTATGGTGGCCATACCCCGGACTCGAAATCACGCGGCGCTGCGTTGCGCCCGGGGGCCTCGCCAACGACCTTCTCGGACCTTGCCGTGCCTTCTTCACCCTCATTGACCGACGAACAGCTCATCCTGCAGGTACGCGAAGGCGACCGAGCGTCGTTCCGAACGCTTATCGAACGCTATGAGTTCGAGCTCCTGAACTTCCTCATCCGGCTCGTGGGCGAACGCGCAGCAGCCGAGGACGTCTTCCAGGAGGCGTTCCTTCAGGTGCACCAGTCGCTCGGGTCGTTCGATCTGGAACGGACGTTCCGTCCGTGGCTTTTTACGATCGCGGCGAACAAGGGCAGGGACTACCTGCGTAAGAAGGGGAGACAACGGACGGTGGATCTCTCCGCCCCGGTGTCTTCCGGGGGTTCTTCCGGCGACGACTCAGCCGGAACGACCTTCGTGGACCTCATGAAGATTGACGCTCCAGGGCCCGGTGAGGCACTGGATTCTCAGGAACGGGATCGACGTGTCCAGGAAGCGGTGCAGTCGCTGCCCCTCTCCCTGCGGGAGATTCTCCTCTTGTCCTACTTCCAGAAGCTCAGCTACGCACAGATCGCCGAAGAGCTTCAGATCCCGCTAGGTACCGTCAAGAGCCGCCTGCATGCAGCGGTCGCATCGTTCGCCAAGAAGTGGAAGTCGCTGAATTCCGAGGATGAATCCCGATGACCGCTGATTCTTCCGGCGTTCCCGGACCCGACCACGCCCATCGTTCCAACAT
>JAESFU010000801.1_pt1 | contig 11051 bp, 5 predicted proteins | sample 9269461 | NCBI WGS metagenome assembly JAESFU01 (sample SAMN14502556, study PRJNA617107) | algae metagenome | isolation source: Stenomitos rutilans HA7619-LM2 and co-occurring heterotrophs from cave walls | place: USA: Waikapalae cave, Hawaii | collected 2009-07-28
GTTGTTAAAGTCTGCGGCGAGTACACTCCAGCTCCAGTCTGTTTCGGCGATGCCCGCGTAAAAGCCAATCTCTGAAAAGACTACGTCGCCCGGTGTGTTCGTCGAATCGATGCGCTGTCCCTGATTCAGTTGCAATGTATTGCGCACGTATTGGAGGTTGTGTCCCTGTCGCTTCAGCAAGAGCATCGAGTTGTAGCTGTTGCCGTTCATGTTCATCTTGCGACGATAGTTGTCGGCTGCGGCCATATCGAGCGCCAGTACATCGGGCAGGCCGTCGTTATTGAGATCGGCAATCTCGTTGCCCATGGCGTTGTACGATGTATGTTTAAAATATTGCTGTATTTTGTTTGTGAAGGTACCGTCGTGATTATTGATGTAGCATTCGTCGGTACCGATAAAATCATTGGTTACGTAAATATCCTTCCAGCCATCATCATTCAGATCGGCAATGGCAAGTCCCAATGCGTAACCTTCCCAACGGACCCCTGCTTGTTGTGAGACATCGGTAAAGTATGGATGTTGCAATGAATCGCTCCAGTCGTTGCGAAATAAGCGGTCGGTGTTGGGTGACGTGCCATTCTGTATAATCGGCTTCACCTGACTGGTGAATGTACTGGTGGGCATGGTTCGCGCGAGGTACATATCCAGATCGCCATCATTGTCATAATCAAAGAATGCGGACTGCACATTGAAACCAAAGTCCTCCAGTCCATATTCTTTCGCCATTTCTTTAAACTCCGGCAGGCCTTCGTCATTCAGTCCCTGGTGGACAAACAGCATATTGGAAATGGTGGAATCGTCCTTCTTCATGGATGTGCAGACATAGATGTCCTGCCAACCATCCTGGTTGATGTCCACTATCGCTGCGCCGTTACTCCACACGCCGTTGCGCTGTATACCTGCCTGTGCGCTTACATCCTTAAATTCAAAATTGCCTTTGTTCAGGTATAATGCATTGCTTACCTGGTTACCGGTAAAAAAAAGGTCGGGCAGACTATCATTATTAAAATCCCCGATGGCCACGCCACCACCATTATACATCAACGCGTTCTCCAGCGGATTCAGCGAATCGCTCTCCTGGATGGAATTGATAAATCTGATATTGGACTGGCTGGAAGGAATCCTTTCAAAGAGCGTATCCTTCTTTTTATCGCACGCAACGATACAGGCGAGCAGCAGCGCCATGCCGCAAACATGTAAAAGGACAATCGGCGTGCGTCGCCCGTACCGTTCGTTGCTTTTCATAGGAAAGGATGAGTAATCGCTATTTACACAACATGGCTGCCGAAAAAATTCAGCAACCATGTTGACCATTAACCAAGGACGTCTGGAAAAACTAGTTTGTTGTTACCCAGAGATGATGTTGATTCAGATTCGGATTCAACTGGATCTGTGGTTGTGGAATAGGCTTGTACAAGTTCTTCTCTTCGAATTTGGATGCCGTCTTGGTACTGAAGTCCCAGGTCTTCAGGTCCTTTCCGTAGAGTTTGGTCAATACATCGCCCATGTGCCAGCGACGCAAATCGAACCAGCGTGTCCCTTCTTCAAAGGCAAGCTCCAGTCTGCGTTCTTCTACAATCCAGCGCATAATCTCATCGCGGTTTGCTTCGGCTACATTGCGGTCAAGCGGCGTCGGGTTGTTGGTTACACCGCGTGCACGCTTGCGCACTTCGTTGATCAACGCGATGGCATCGGCCGTAGAACCACCTGACTGGATCAATGCCTCCGCCTGCAACAGTTTCACATCGGCCAATCGCAAAATACGCGCGTTGGCACTGTAGGACACTTCAAAGTTAAGATCGCCCTTATAGGGTACACCGTTGTTCTTGGGACATTCGCGGATCAGTTTAACAACGGTCCACTTGGTACCGCCTTCGGTCAGCATGATCGAAGAATCGCGACGTGGATCGTTGGCAGGGAATGCATTTACCAGAGAATTGGTTGCCACCATTTGCGAACCGCCGTTTCCATTGGACCAGTGTGGCGAAAAGAATATGTATGTGTTACTGATGTCTCCGTTTCCGGCGAACTCATCTGTCTTCAACCATGGGTTACTTGTCTCGGGCAAATTTGTATTGGGGCCCAACTGCACTTCGAAAAGTGATTCGGAGTTATTCTCTTTTCGGAAGCTGAAATTGTCCGCATAGTTCGGCACCAGGCTATAGCCTGAGATCTGGTTAAAGAGTGCAAGCGCGGCGGTGTAGTCGGCGCTGTTCTTGGTTACCGTTGCCCGGAACACAAGAGCCTTTCCGGCCATGCCCAATGCTGATCCTTTGGTTGCTCTTCCTTTGCTGAAGCTGTCCCAACTGGCAGGCAATAATTCCGCCGCGGCTTTGAAATCGTCGATCGCAGAGTTCAGCAATTCATTGCCTTCGGAATTCGTAGCATACAAATCATCGCCGGGCAGGTAGCGCTTCAGAATGAGCGGTGCTGTCCCATAGAAATTCCACAACATCCACGAGCTGTATCCGCGCAGAAAAAGCATCTCGCCTTTATGCGTGTTCTTCAGGTCTGCGTTGGCATATACTTCGTCTGCTTTTGTTGCATGTACCTCGAGCAGGTTGTTGGCGCGCGAGTTTACTTCGTACAGATATTTAAAGTATACGTTGTTCTTGTAATCGTTGGGAGTCATCAGCGTGAACACGTCATACGTCTGCGGGTTCAGCGTCGTCAGATCGTCGTCTTCCATCAGGCGCAGGTCGTGCAGGTAGTTGTTTCCGTCGTATCCGCGGAAGTTGTAGAAGAACACAAGCTTCGAGTAGATCCCGATTACGCCGTTGTCCATCTGCTTTTCGGTATTGTAATACGTAGGCTCGATGGGCGAAGGCGGTTTAATGTCCAGCAGGTTTTCGTTGCAACCCGTCCACACGCCCAGGCAGGTGATCGTTACGGTTGCTATGGCTAATATTTTTTTCATCTTTCAGTATGTTATATTTTGTATTGATGAGCCGGCCTGCGCCGGCTCATGTTTCTATACAGTTTAGAATCCGAAGTTCAGACCGGCCATGACAATTTGCGCTGGTGGCAGGTAATCGTTTTCCGGATCGAGGCCTGTGTACTTGGTAATCGTAAACAGGTTTGATGCGCTGATGAACACACGTGCCTTGTCCATCACTTTGGTTTTACCCAGCAATTCCGATGGCAGTGAGTAACCAATCTGGATGTTTGCCAGGCGCAGGAAAGATGCGTTCTCTACCCAGCGATCCGAGTCGCGGTTGTTGTTGCTCGCCGATGCGCCGTACGAAATAAGGCGGGGCAGATTGCTGTTGGTATTATCCGGCGACCAGCTATTGGCCAGCTCGCGCAGACGTGGCTGGAAGCCTGAACCGTAAAGTCCTTCCTTGCGGAGAACGTTGATCCGCTGTACATCGCCTACACCCTGAAACTGAATCGATACATCGAAGCCTTTGTATTCACCGCCCAGGTTGATGCCATAGAAATAACCGGGAATCGTTTTACCGATACGTGCCGTATTGTCCCATTCGTTATCAACTACACCATCGGGAGATCCGCTGTTCAGTTTTGATTTGTCGTTCGTGTTCGGTCCGCCAATGTCCTTATACATCAGGTCGCCCAATTGAAGATCGCTTACATACGGCGAGTTAGGATAGGCTGCCTTGTAGGCATCCAGTTGCTCCTGTGTTTTGATCACGCCGGCAACTTCATAACCGTAGATTGAGTTCATCGGATCGCCTACCACGATTCTTCCGGAGGAAGAGTATGCTGGCAGTCCGCCATTAAGTTTGGTTACTCGGTTCTTGGTCGTTGTAAAGTTCGCACCGATGTTGTACGTGAACTCCTGTACATTTCCTTTATAACCAAGAGTAAGTTCCACACCGGAGTTACGTGCCGAACCGATATTTTTCACCGGTGTCGCATTCACGCCTACTGTGCCGGGCAGATCATATCCCTGAATAATATTGTCCGTTACGCGCACATAATACTCTGCGCTTACACTCAATTTGTTAAACAGCGTTGACTCGAAGCCCGCATTGTAACTCGTCAGTGTCTCCCATGTAAGGGTAGGATTCGCCAGGTTTGTAAAGTATGAACCGATGGTTACGTTGTTCGCGCCTGTGATGTACGAAGGGAAACGGTTGTTTACGAGCGCGAGGTATTGCCAGGGCACTACATCCGAGTTTCCAAGTTTTCCAACACCTGCTTTAAAGCGGAGATCCGTGAACAATTGCTGGGAGGACATAAACTCTTCGCTGCTCGCTCTCCACGAAACGGACACGGACGGGAATGTTCCCCACTGATACCCATTCGGATTGAAACGTGAGCTTCCCTGACGCAGGATGGTACCGTCGAGGTAGTACTTGTCCTTATAGCGGTAGCTGAGGCGTCCAACGTAGTTGATATACGCCGTTTGCTCGTAGTAGGATGCCGGTGCCGTTGTTCCGGAAATATTGAACAGGTCCGGATCATCGATACCGTTGTTTACCTGCTGCGCATCCAGTGAACGGAAGGTAAACTTGCTGTCTTCACCGTGTGCATACAGGTTGATGGTATGCTCGCCGGCAATGATCGTGTAGTCAATGGCAAGGCGTTTCATCAGCGTAAAGTTGGACAACTTCACTTCCTGGTATGTGTTGTTTACAGGACTTCCGGTTGCGATAAAGTCTGTCTGGAATCTGGAACCCCATGACAAACGCTGGTTGGTAAAGTAATCGGCACCCACCGAACCGGTGATGTTCAGGTTACGGATCGGGGTGATTTTAGCGTAGACGTTTCCGACGGTTTTAAATGTCCCGTTGGTTTTCTTCGTCAGGTCACCAATGGCGAGCCAGTTCTGTGTACCGGAACCGTACATGGCGTTGGTAGACGGAGCATAGCCAAACGGATTGGAGCTATCGTAGATGGGCTGCCACGGTGTGGTGCGCGAAATAACATTGTACAGACTGATCGGCACGCCCGTGTTGTCCCGATTATCATACAGGTCTGTGTACGCCGTACGAAGTGTCTGTCCTACTTCCAGAAATTTGGTTGGCTTGAACGAAAGATTCGTACTGAGTGAATAACGTTTCTGGTTATTGAACTTGATGTTACTTTCCTGGTATGCATAACCACCGGACAGGTAATATGATGCTTTATCGGTGGCACCGGATACAGACAAGCTGTAGTCTTCTATTTTACCATTCTTGTTTTTGATAGCATCCTGCCAGTCATATGTAGGGCTGTCGCCGAGGTAGCCGGGTTGTCCTTTTTTATAGATGTTGTAGGCAGCGTTGTTTACAAAGTTCGGATCGGTTGCGTAAATCTTGTTGATGATGTCCACATACTCTCCGGTGTTCATCATGTCGATTTTCCTGGCCACATTGGTAACCCCGCGTTGCACGTTGAAGTTGATGCGGGGACGTCCTTCTTTACCCTTTTTGGTTGTGATCAGAATTACACCGTTGGCACCGCGCGAACCGTATGCTGCTGCAGACGATGCATCTTTCAGCACGGAAATGGACTCGATGTCGGCGGGGCTGATCAGGTTGAAAATATTCTGTGAGCCTTTGATGTCGCCGATCTTTTGTGCTGTGTTGAAAGTTTCGCCGGAACCGTAGTCGTTCATGATCACACCGTCAACTACATAGAGCGGATCTGCATTTTTACCACTGAACGTAGTAACACCGCGTATCCGTACCGTGGGTGCCGAGTTCGGATCGCCGCTCTGTGCCGTTACAAATACACCGGGCATCGTACCGCGCATCGCCATCTGCGGCGATAAAGCCACAGACTTCTCAATGTCCTTCGAACCTACATACGAGATAGAGCCCGTCAGGTCTTTCTTTGATTTGGTACCATACGCCACGACAACCACTTCTTCCAGTGATTTAATATCGGGTTGCAGGCTGATGTTGAATTTTGTATTGGAACCTACGGTAACTTCCTGCGCAGTGTAACCGATGAAGCTGAACACAAGAACGCTGTTCTCATTGTCCACATTCAAGCGGAAATCACCCGAAGCATCGGTGGTCGTTCCGTTCGCTGTCCCTTTCTCCAGTACGTTCACACCGGGCATGCCTTGTCCGTTTTCATCCAGCACGCGGCCGCTGATATCGACGGCCACACGTTCCCGTGTAATGTCCTCCGTTTTTACCACGGGCACGGGCTGCATGGCGACCGGTTGCGCCGGCAGTGCGGCAGTGACCTCATTTTTCGGTGCAGGTTTTTCAGACGCTACCACAACGTATGCGTTCTTCTTTACCTTTTGAAAATCAAGACCGTTTGGTTGCAGCACCGCGTGCAGGTTCTGCTCCACGTTGCGTGAAAAGTCTACCGCGGTCTCGCTGATGGTAAGTCCATCTACCAGCGACTCTTCGAAAAGAATGTTCACATGGTAGCGGTTCTTCAATTCCAGTATGGCGTCGCGTAGCCCGAGGGTTGGCGATGTCCTTTGCTCTGCCAGCAGATACGTTTTTCTTCCGGCAAACGTTTGCGGGTAAAGTGAAGAAGGAAAAAGCCCGAGCACGATTGCCAAGGCAACCGGCTTGGGAATTTTCAGTAGTCGTTCTGTCATAGGATTTTGGATTTTAGGGTTAATACTTCTGTTGTTTCGTCTGGTGTGTTATCGCGGGTATACGGTAACGTTCTTACCGCTTTGCTTTACATCAATGTCCAATACGCGTGCAAGGACATCGAGAAGATCGTCTGCGCTTGCTGCCTCGTAGGTGCCGGTCAGCTCGCGTTGTGCCAGTGTATCGTTGGTGATCTGCATGTGCAGTCCGAAGTTTTCTTCTACCTGGATTGCGATCTCCTGCAGGGATGTATGATCGAAGACAAAGCGCCGCTCTTTCCAGGCGCGATGCGCCTCTACGGATTGCTTCTGCTTCAAATCGAAGATGCCTTCATGAATGGTCACTACGTCGCCAGGCTTAATGGCAAGCGCCTGGCGCGATGTATCGGCCAGGGAGCGCAATACGACTTTACCTTCGTTGAGCACGACTTTGGAACCGCGGTCGCGGGAGTATACAATGAACTGTGTGCCGAGTACTTCTACTTCCAGTCCATCGGGTGTGTTTACCAGAAATTTCTGATCGTCTTTTGTATGGACAACCGAGAATTCGGCTTCACCTTCCAGGAACACACGGCGTGTCTCTGTCCCGAATCCGAAGCGCGGAACTTTAAGCGATGAATGTGCATTGAGAAAAACCTTGCTGCCGTCTTCGAGGGTAACGGCGCGCACTTCGCCATAGGCAGTATCGTACTGGCGGTAGCGAATCAGGTTGCGGCCCAGGTATGCACCGAGCGTAAACAATATCGCAACGGTTGCGGCATACGCCGTCCAGCGGAAACGCGAAGCAGAGGTGACGGTTGCCACTTCAGGACTTTCCATGACCGGTCCATCCTGCGTATGCATGCGCTCTGTAAACGCGCTCAGGGCTTTTTCTGTGTCGGGTATAAACTGCGGATGCTCCCGCTCCCACTCCTCAATCCATTCATAGTACTGCTCGACGTGCAACGGATTGGACAACCACTCTTCGATCACTTTCTTCTGCAAAGGCGTGCTGCGCCCGGCGAAGTAATGGAAAAGTGCATTTTTAGAAAGTTGTGTTTTCATGTCTGATGTCCTGAATACCAGACCCGGGACACAGACCTTACCCTATGTGATGGCTGAAAATTATCTGAAAAAGGGCCTAGATCATGTCCTGCCGCACCACTTTACGCAGCGCGCTCAGGGCCTTGCTCATGTGCGCTTCCACAGTCTTGAGCGAGATATTAAGCTCGGTAGCGACCTCCTGATACTTCTTTCCTTCAAAGCGATTCAGCAGGAAAACTTTCTGACACTGAGGCGTGAGCGCGTGTATGCCCTGCTCGAGACTGGTGTACAGCTCATGATATTGCATGGTTTGCTGCGGTGTCGGATCGGGACTCGGATGCTCGATGGCCTGCCATTCTTCGGCAGGATCGATTTTGCCAAATTCCTTGCGGATATATTTCAGCGAACGATTGCGGATGGCGATAAATAAATAAGCGCGGAAAGACGTTGTGATCTGTGCGTATAACTGCTTTTGCCAGAATGTATAAAAGAGATCGCTCACCAGGTCCTGGGCAATCTCTCTCGAATACACAAAGCGCACCGCATGACTACACAGTGGCTGATAGTATTGCTTAAATAAAAGCTCGCATCCTTTGGCCGGATCGTCGTCAAAGACTTTTCGTAAAAAGATTTCCTTGTCGTCCCAGGTGGTGGCGGGAGGACAATCGGAATCCGGCTGCGGAACCGAGGTGAGCGGCTTGCGCGGCGCAGACGAATCGTCTGAAACCTGATCCATGATGTTCATACTTTTCAAAAAATAAAAAGCGTTTAACGGGGAAGACCCAAACCGGTCCTGCTACCCTTAGTGACTATTTTTCGGAGGTCTTTCATTCTTTTCTCTGTATGAGGCTTTTATGCCGTGTCCGCGAACAATCAGTAATCAGGCTTGTACATGTTGCCGATCCAGCAGCCGAAGCGGCTGTTCTGCGTGGTGACAGGCCAGGTGTCGCTGCGGAAAGGCGATGCCGGCAAGCCGTAGTTGTTGAAAAGATTACCATCGGGATTGCTCGACCACGCATAGCGCACCGCCACGGGTTTGGACACGTGTGGCGAAGAGGCTGTCACCACATTGTCTTTCACTTCCGCCCGGGCATAGTAGAATTTCTGATCGGCACCGGCGATCTCGAATCCTTTCAGGTAACCGTAGCGATCGCGTACATTCAATCCATTGACTGCATCTTTAAAGGTGATTACCGCGCGGCCCGCCTCGAAAGCAATGGCATCTGCCACCGGTCCTTCGAATACCACGGGCTTGTTATAGGTCTTCGTCTTTGCCACCAGGGACAATCGCTTACCCACATCTTCCTTGTTGCGCGGGTGGATGTCGGTGGAGTCGCCAATATCAAACGTGACGGCCATGCCGGTTTGCGGCGTGGACAATGTCTTCAGAAATGATTCGCGCAGCTCCGCCCAGTTACTGCCTTCGTGTTCCGAGTTACTTTGAAAGCGCTGATAGTTGGGGAGCTGCACAAAATAGAAAGGGAAGTCGCCGAGGTTCCAGCGCGTGCGCCAGTCGGCAATGAGTTCAGGCAAATGATCGCGGTATTGAAAGGCGTAGTCGGAGTTGCTTTCGCCCTGATACCAGAGCGCACCTTTGATGGCGTACGGAATGATCGGATTGATCATGCCATTGAATAAAAGATCGGGGTGGACATTGGGACTTCGTATCCAGATGCGGATGACTTCGGAGAAGTTCATCTTCCACGGCTTGTCTGTGATGGATATTCTGTTGCTGCCGTTCTGGATATAGATCTTGTCCGCACCGTCCATAAAACCGCCGGCTTCCCACCAGTCCTTCACCTTGATAGCGATGGTATTCTTGCCTGTCTTTAAAAGGGATGCATCTACAGCGTATGCGCTGGGTGCAACACCCTCGGAATGTCCTACAGATTTGCCATTTACGAACGTATCATCCTGGTCGGCGATCGATCCGAGGTGCAGGACAATTCCCTTCGCCGCGGCGGCTGCGTCCAGCGTTACCGTTGTGCGAAACCATACCGTACCATCGAAGCGCGGCAGGAACTGAAGGTCGAAGTTTCCGGGAAAAGACACATCAACCCACGATGCATCGTTAACTGTATCCAGGTGCCAGAGCGAATCGTTTGCCTTGTAACCGTCTTTCAGGGTGACGCCAAGCCTGGCTGAATAATTATTATAGAGACGTTCAACGCTTGTAAACCATTTTTCCAGTTGCTGATCAGTGATGGCGGGCACGGATTCATAACCGTGTTGTTTGCTCAGCGCCTGCTGGCTCATCCAGCCTTCGAGAAATGTTCCGCCCCACGAAGCATTGATCAGTCCCACAGGGACATTCAGATCGCGATGAAGCTCTTTGGCAAAGTAATAGCCCACGGCCGTAAAGGAGGCCGCCGTCTCGGGCGAGCATGTTGTCCACGCGCCACCTTCGAGGTCTTGCGCCGGCGCCCCCATCATACGGTTGGGCACTTTGAAATGACGTATGTTTTTCCAGTTCGCCTTCGGAACTTCTTCAGCAGCTTTCTGCGATTCGCCCAGCGGCCACTCCATATTGGACTGTCCCGCACACAACCATACTTCGCCCACCAGCACATCTGTGAACATGATCGTATTGTTGCCCTTTACGGTAAAAACAAATGGCCCGCCGGCGGTTAACGGGTCGAGCGTTACTGTCCAATTTCCCTTTGCGTCAGCCGTAGCTGATTTTTTCTGACGCTGAATCTGCACGGAAATTTTTTCACCCGGCCTGGCCCAGCCCCAGACTTTGGCAGGTGTTTGCTGTTGCAGCACCATGTGGTCTGCAAAAATGCGCGGCAGCGTTACGTCAGCCCGCGTAACCGGGGCAATCAGCCATACGGCCAGTACTATTAATCCTATTTTCTTCATGGGCATCTGTGTCAATTAGCCAAGGACCCTCAGAGCAGGTGTTACCCTGTGTCCGGCTGATCCTTAAAAATTTAAAATGACCTGTTCTTCCAACAGGTTGCTATTCGCGGCGCAGTGTTACGGTGCCGATCCGGTACGCACCATCTTCCTCGCGCAGCGTGCTTACAAAAGGAAGCTCGATCACGCTGCGTGCAGACTGAGCGTGGGTCAACTTCATGGAAACATGGTATTGTCCCTCCGGTGCCTCCGCCGGGATGGTGAAGGTGTGCGCTTCTCCCACAAATGAACCGGGCATCCATGAGCGATTGTCTGCGTTGGGCAGTTCGATCGTGTATGTCTTTCCGGAAGCTTCGTGATGCAGCTTTACCTGGAGCGGATAGCGATGATAGGCCGGCGCCACGCCTTTGTTAGTAAATACAAGCTTGATGTACGCAGGCTTGCCGATGGTGTACCATTCGGGAATAATAGCCGAGCGCAAAAAATACCAGTAACCTGCCTTGTTGGCCAGTCGCTTCGCCAGTTCCGGATTGTCCTTTAGCCATGCTCTTGGATAGCCGTGAAAACCGATGTAGGTAGCGTGCGATTCTTCGATCGCTTTTTCAAATGGGACACCGTTTTTCCACGTTCCTTCTCGCAGCGTCGCATCGTAGTGTTCAAG
>JAESFU010000802.1_pt1 | contig 11050 bp, 15 predicted proteins | sample 9269461 | NCBI WGS metagenome assembly JAESFU01 (sample SAMN14502556, study PRJNA617107) | algae metagenome | isolation source: Stenomitos rutilans HA7619-LM2 and co-occurring heterotrophs from cave walls | place: USA: Waikapalae cave, Hawaii | collected 2009-07-28
GCTGCTGTGCGATGACAATTGGGGAAATATCCGGAAGCTCCCCCAGCGAAATGAAAAAATGCGTGCGGGCGGCTATGGTATTTATTATCACTTCGATTACGTTGGCGATCCACGCAATTACAAGTGGATGAATACAAATCAGATTGAACGAACCTGGGAACAGATGCACCTGGCCGATGCGTACGGTGCCAACCGCATCTGGATCGTTAACGTCGGAGATATCAAGCCGCTGGAATTTCCGACTTCCTTTTTTCTGGACTATGCCTGGGACACCAAACGCTGGCATGCCGATAACCTAAGCCAGTATTCAAAACAATGGGCAGTCGAGCAATTTGGACAGACGCATGCATCTGCAATAGCAAAAATACTGGACACTTATTCGAAATTCAATGCGCGAAAAAAACCGGAGCTGCTTTCAGCCGATACTTATTCGTTGATGAATTTCCGGGAAGCAGAGTGCGTGGTGACCGAATACAACGAACTTGCAAAACAGGCCGACAGTATTTATCAGACTATTCCCGTGTCCCGACAGCCCGCGTATTATCAGCTTGTACTGCATCCTGTAAAGGCTTCGGCTATTTTAAATGAGTTGCATATTACGACAGCGCGGAATCATCTGTACGCTTCGCAAGAACGAGCTTCGGCCAATGAGCAGGCATTACGTGTACGCAAGTTATTTTCAGAAGACTCAACCTTGTCAGGGTATTACAATCATGCACTGCTGAATGGAAAATGGAATCACATCATGGACCAGACTCATATCAGCTATACATACTGGCAACAACCGGAAAAAGATGTGTTGCCGAAGCTCCATACAATCACGCCTCCGGTCAACGCCTCTATGGGTATTTCAGTAGAGGGTGATGATGCGGCTGCGCCAATTGGAAATAAAGGACATTTATCATTGCCCGAGTTTGATAGTTTTCTTAATCAACAATACTTTATCGATATTTTTAACAAAGGACAATCGCCTTTCACATATCAGACACAAGTCAGTAATTCATGTGTACGGATTGATAAACCGCAGGGAACCGTTGATCAGGACGTTCGATTATCTGTTACGATAGATTGGACAAAGGTTGCAAACGGGAAGCAGGAATTCCAGGTACTGATAAAGGGTTCTGAGGGAAGCTCTGCAAGTATTCGTGTAGTGGCCCGCAAGATGGATCCATCAAACATTTCAGGTTTTGTGGAAAGTAATGGATATGTATCCATGGAAGCGGCGCACTTTACAAAGGCAGTTCGCACAGACGCTGTCCAATGGAAAATTGTCCCGAACCTGGGTCGTACCGGTTCGTCTATTGCGTCGTTCCCGGTGTCTGCCGATGCGTCCTTGCCACAAGGAAATTCACCACACGTGCAATACGATGTCCATTTGCTCCAACCTGGTGAAATCAAGATCAGGGCGTTGCTTTCGCCTACACTCAACTTTCATCATACCAATGGACTTCGCTTTGGTATTTCTATAGACGATGGCCCGGTTCAGATTATTAACATGCATGAGAATGAAACTCCGGCATTGTGGAGTCAATGGGTAAGCGATAATGTTAATGTGAAGCAAGTTTCATTTAATGTTGCTCAGGCTGGCAATCATACAATAAGATTCTGGAGGATAGATGCAGGTGTCGTGCTGCAGAAAATCATAATCGAAACGGGAGCCGCCAGGTCGTCTTATCTTGGTCCCCCGGAAAGTTATTTTAAAGGTGCAGATTGATGCTTGTGAAGCAATTGCCCCGGCGGGGTTACGAAGATAAAGCTCAGCACTGTCCTTCGTCAGAAAGCCGCCAGCAGTTTGTCTTCATCGTCCGGTATATTGTAGGCATCGGACTCGGTTATGTGTCCATCCTGATCACTTATCCTTGTTAGTTTTCGTCCCTGCCGAAACACAAGCTGAAGTCCATGCTCTTCATCCCATTCGCAGTTGCCGGTCAACGCTATGTAAATGTCCTTATCCCTGCGACGTCGTCGCTGCACATAAATATTCTGGAAATGGACAAAATTCCAGACTTCACGTTTGCTTTGCATGTTCCGGATGGATTCACTCACACCATCTTCTCCAACAGCGGATATAAAATCCTGGCATTGCCGGAACAGCAGGCCTGCAATCTCTTCTTTGTAATTCTCGCTTAGCTGAAAGAAATTGTTTAGCGCCCGGTCAGCTTCCTGGATGAAAGTAGCATAATCCTGGGGCGCGAAGTCCATAAAGGTTATTTGAAATTTTTTATTTTCCAGGAACGGAATTTCTTTTTCTGTGCTTGTCCACCATTCAGGAAAGCGCCTGTCCTGTGTGAGTTGTCCGAGAATCGCAGAGGTTATTTCGTTTGGCATGAATTCAAGTTTTTTATGTGCAGGTTTATAAAAGCCAATATTCAATAATAGCGATTGCACCAACTATTCCCACCGTGAAGAGACAGACGATCCAGCCAGTCTTTACCCATGAACCGCTCCGGTTAACCAATCCGATGATCCAGAAAAAGATCGCAGATGATAGCCCCGCGAGTGATAGTACTATTTTTACAATCAGCAAAATCATGTCTGAGTCAGCAATTATTTGTGTTAAATGTACAGGATAAATTGTTGAAATCTAAGCTCGGAGAAGCCACTTTCTTTGAGCGTAAACGCGTGATAAATTTCTGAAATCGTGTGTCCCGTTGAAGAACAGAGCATGGGTACTATGATGGAGGGTAATGAGATCCGATTTGGATCATTTTCTTTATCCAGTAATTTTTATTCCTGATTGTCCTTTTGTATGCAGCTTGTCGGAAAGAAGTTCTATTCTTGATTGTTGGCGAGCAATAGAATCCCCTTTGTTCAAAGAAACTTATCGTGGACCTTTTTAACATTAATTTCAACCAAATATTCCGCGGGCTATTCATTAGAAGATTTGCTTCCTGATTGGGAAGAAGGTGTTAAGCTCATTCATGAAAGCTGGGATGGTTCCTGGAAATTGGAATACGGCGATCCCTCCATTGAATACGATCAATACATTTTATCAGCCTACGACGAAATGCTCTGGATGCTATCACTGGGGTATCTGCTCAATGTGCCTGAAGATGATTTCAGAAAGCTGGTTGAAGTGATTAATCGTGGCAACGTAAGGGATAAGTTGTATGAGTTTATCATCGCTGCAAAATTAAAAGACCGCCCACCGATGCAGCGAGAAAGCTACCGCGACTTTTTCGATGTCCCTCAGGTTTTTTCCAAACTCAGGGCGGCCATTGACGAACCAGATAAAGCGAAAGCATCATCCCTTGTAAAAGATTTTTTAAACAACGACTGGTACCCGAATCATAAAGATGCCGGTTGGTACGACAGTCACAAAAGTGAGCACGATGCTTATTTTGGATACTGGAGCTTTGAGACTGCCGCCGTCGTAAAGATCAAAGAACTTGATGACAGCAGCTTCAGAGACAACCAATACTACCCGAATGCTTTCGGATTGTAGCCTTCTCCTGCGTAACTCCATTCGAATATAGTAATCGTTGCTGTATGGAGTTTGAATAATACCAGGATGCAAGAACATGCAGCTTGTGAAGGACACACTTACTCTCCGGAAAGAGTATAATGAAGATCAGCTATTCCGGAACCCGGTACAGGACACTGACTTTATCTTAACTCCAGCATCATCTTTACATCCGCTGTCTCAAAGGGTGAGTCTTCCAGCGGGATGTGTTGAAATCCGTATTGCTCATACAGCCGCAGTGCGGGTTGCAATTTGCTGCTGGAGAAGAGTTCGATGCGCACAGCATTTTCGGCGCGTGCCTGTTCAATGCAGCGCTCGATCAGTATTTTGCTGAGACCCTGCCCGCGATAGGGAATGGCTACAGACATTTTGGCAAGCTCGTATACGCCGTCGTGTTCTTTGATGAGTGCCGAGGAGCCCACGATCGTATCTCCATCCTGCGCCAGAAATATAAAACCACCTTTGTCGATGATTTCTTTCTGTGGATCGTTCAGGACATCGAGATCGCGTTGTTCGGTAAGTCCATGACGATCGAGCCATTCGAGGTTGAGTGCTGCGAAGGCCGGCTGATGCTGATCTGCGTACGGTATAATGGTAATAGTGGACATAGATGACGTGGACTAACGAAATGCAAAATACGGGAATACTTCTCCCGCTTCAAACTGTTGGCGGTTGATGGGAAGCTCCAGGAAGCCGGTAATTTTTTTTAGGTTAGCGAAGTCACCCGAACCGGAGCCGGCATCGGGATACGCGATCAGTGTCCCGTTTTCGTTTTTTACGGCTACCTGTAAAAAGTAGGTGAGCTCGGGTTCAAAGGTGAAGTCCTGTCCTAATTGGGCGTAGGCTTGTGGTTTGTCCACCTGCAGGCTTTTCCAGAACCAGGGCATAATGTATCGATAAAAGCAGAGGTACGTTGAGACCGGATTTCCCGGCAGGGCAAATACGATTTTTCCTTTTTCCGACCGGCCAAACCAGAAGGGCTTGCCCGGACGCTGGCTTACGTGATGAAATATTTTTTTTACGCCGATCGCTTCCAGTGCCTCGGGAATAAAATCGAAACGGCCTTTGGACACGCCGCCGGAAACGATAAGGACATCATGATCCTGTGAGATGACATTCAGCGAATCGATGACGAAGTCCTTCTGGTCGTACAGGTGAAACTGTGTCCCATTCCATCCTGCTTCTTTCATGGCCGCCACGATGGCGTATGTATTGGACCGGCGAATCTGGTGCAGCTCGGGTTCTTCATTTACGTCTACCAGCTCGTCGCCGCTGGAGATGATGGCGGCTTTGGGCAGGGAGAAAACGGGAATGTCCATTTTGCCGACCGACGCCAGCAGGGCTATTTCGGCGGGAGAAAGTTGTATGCCGGGTGTGAGCAGTGTCTCGCCCTGGCGTGCATCGATTCCCTGGTGATGTACAAATTGTCCTTCTTTAATTTTATCGGTCATGATGGTAGCCTTGTCCCCGTGGATGGTGACGTCCTCGTAGCGGATTACGGTGTCTGTACCTTCGGGCAGCATGGCACCGGTCATTACTTCCATGCATTTCTGAATGTCGCGCAGGCTCTTGCGCGGCTGGCCTGCACCTTGCGTTTCTTCTACAATGAATTCGCGGCGCCCGCTTTTCCATTCGGCATACCAGATGGCGATGCCGTCCATCATCACGCGATCGAACGGCGGGAAATCGCGGTCGGCTTTAACGGGTTCTGCCAATACCCGGCCTGCGGCATCATTCAGGTCTACCGCTACCACGGCAGGCTTGAAGAGATGGGATAATACCTGATCAGTAGCTTCTTCGACGCGCACCATGTTTAATAATTATTAACTTTGTTTTGTTCGAAGATACATGAGTAAAGACAAATTCACACACGTTTCACCCGGTGGTCTTCCGCAGATGGTGAACGTGTCGGGCAAAGAGGCAACGCGTCGCACGGCGCGGGCACAAGCCGTTATCCGGGTAGACGATGCCATCCTCCAGTTGCTGCAGCACGATGAGATCATCACCAAAAAAGGTCCGGTATTTCAAACCGCCATCATCGCCGGCGTCATGGGCGCTAAGAAAACCCCGGATCTCATTCCATTCTGCCACCCGTTGGGACTTGAAGATTGCCAGATTACCATCACCGTGCAAAACGGGAAAATCATAATCGATAGTGAAGCCGTGCTCACCGCCAAAACAGGAGTGGAGATGGAAGCCCTCACTGCCGCGACCGTGGCAGCTCTGACGGTATATGATATGTGCAAGGCCCTTTCACACAACATCGTAATTGAAGAAATAAAGCTGATGGAAAAGACCGGCGGCAAGAAGGACTTTAAACGCCCGTAACCATGACGTTGCGCAGAAGAATTTATCTCACGCTGGAGCCATCCGAAAAAGGAGGACTTCCGGAACGAATCTTCGAAATTTTCCTGGTGGCCATTATCCTGCTCAATATCCTGGGCATCGTGCTGGAGTCGGTGCAGGACTTACACCGGCAGTATCACAACTGGTTTGTCCGGTTTGAAATATTCTCCATTATATTTTTCACGGTTGAATACTTTGCGCGCATCTATAGCGTGGTAGAAAACCCGCGCTATCGCGATCCGGTAAAAGGAAGATTCAGGTATATGGTGAGTACGATTGCCATTATCGACTTGCTGGCGATTCTGCCGTTCTACATTACGTTTCTGCCCATCGATCTCCGGTTCCTGCGGATCTTCCGGTTGATGGCGCTTTTCCGCATGTTCAAGATTGCGCGTTACCTGCATGCGCTCAAGATTTTTCGCAAGGTGCTCGCCGACCGAAAAGAACAACTGGTGCTGAGCTTCATCTTCATTTTGTTTGTACTGGTGATCATCTCGTTTGTGATGTACTACGCCGAGCGCGAAGCGCAGCCGGACAAGTTCAGCAGTATACCCGCCACCATGTGGTGGGGCATTGCCACACTCACTACGGTTGGCTATGGGGACATGGTGCCGATCACGTCGCTGGGCCGTTTTCTCGGCGGACTGTTTGCCATTGCCGGCGTGGGTTTGCTCGCGCTGCCGGCCGGTATTCTGTCATCCGGTTTCTTTGAGCTGCTGCATGTAGACAAGCAGAAAGAGACATTAAAATGTCCACATTGTGGCGGGGAAATTCATGCCGGAGATGTGACAGGCGAAATGTAACCGGTGAAATTCAACACAACACATAAAAAAACTTACAAGGCAACACGATTTTTTTTCGATCGCGATCCTGAGCGAATGCAGACAAATCTGCAATACCCTTAGACGGATTATCCATAAAATTTGTCGCTTTAACACCACGTTACAACACGCATGTTGTGGTGTTGATGTCTCTCCCGGTAGCAAACCCGCAGCGTTCCGTTTTGTTTTTTGATTTACTTACGCAGCTCCCGTATTGCCACGAAGTATATGTTTCTTTGAAGCATAATTTAACCTAGTTGGTTTATATGAAACCAATCGCTAAACCGCAGCATAATCGGATTCATCGCGATCTGTTGATTGTGTTGATTGCAAGCCTGGTGGCAGCTATATCTCTGGTATCGGCTGTTGTGATGTTACTCGGATGAGTTTTGGTCTTGTGTCCCTGGTCTTGAGTATTTGCTCAGGACCGGACCCAGGTACCCACGGCAAGGTCTCATGGAAAACACGAAATTTCACGGAATTTTTTAATGCACGTTTGCTGCGAACGGGGGCGATTCAATCTCACATTTTTTTTGAATGCATTTTTTGTGTCCTGCTGCGCATTCTGTGAGAGACCATAATTTTCTACGAAGGTTTTTTACTGTTGATCCATTCAGCCCCACCGGCAAATACTTCTTTTTTCCAGATGGGTACTTTTTCTTTCAGCGTATCGATTACGTATTGGCAGGCTTCGAACGATTCTTTTCGATGTGGTGTGGAGATGGCCACCACCACGGCCACTTCACCCGGTTTCAGAATGCCGATGCGATGGCTGATCGCCGTTGCCAGAATGGGCCAGCGACGTGCAGCCTCGTCCAGAATCTTCTGCGTCTCGGCTACAGCCATCGTCTCGTATGTCTCATACTCCAGCTGCACTACTTTTTCTCCTTGCGCATGATCGCGCACAGTGCCGATAAACACATTCACGGCGCCCGCACCGCTGTTAGATGCCGCCGCAATTACCTGCTGAACATCGATGGCTTTTTCAGTGATCTGGATCATAATGATGAAACGAAGATAGAAGTCCGGATATGAATTCTGAAACGGATATCATCCGCCGCTCACGGGTGGTATCAGTGCCACTTCATCCGTTTCGGACAACATCAGAGCGTCGTCTGCATACTGATTGTTGACGGCGATATACAGTGAACGCAACCCCGTTAACGATGGATACTGCTGCTGAAGATAACCGCGCAGCTCACCTACGGTAACGCCGGTCATATCAACAACCGTTTCCTTCCCCCCGAGAATGTCTTTCGTAATACCGAAAGCTTTGATGTGTACCTTCATAATTTCCGCTGCACCAAATATACAAGGTCTTCTACACAACCAGCGTAAAGCGGGCTTTGGTTTTGCATTGTCCTCCGATGCGGGTATAGAACCTGACGGCACGCTCGTTCCAGTGTGGTGTTTGCCATTGGATATTTACACAGGCATGCTGCACGGCAATAGCCTGAAGTTTTAGCATCAGCGCCTCGCCGATACCGGCACCGCGAAAAGATTCACGCAAATAAAGACAATCGAGATACAGAAAGGTTTGCGCATCCCATGTAGAGAAATCAAAGGTGTAGGTGGCAAAGCCGACGACCTCTTGTTGTGTTTCGGCCAGCAAACAGAATAACCTGGGCTGCTCGGCGAAAATGGCAGATCCCAGCTTCGATACTTTATCGGTCGCATCGAATATTGCCTGCTCGTATGCCGCATGCTCTGCGCAAAGTTTTACGAGGACAGGCAAGTCGTCGCGTCGGCATGTACGGATCACATACTCCATTGAGTGTTCAATTCGTTTTTCAGAAAGTTGATAAACTGCGTAAAATATTCTGGTTGTTGCGATGTGGACAGCGTGGCCACATAGTGTTTTCGCTTCAGTCCATGGCGGCCGATTTTTACTGTTACCAGGTTGCTGTTTTTCAGATATGGCTGCAACGCCCATTTCGCCATCACCAGTACACCCATGTCGGCTTTTACCATTTCGATGGTAGCTTCGGTCAGCGGCAGCGCGGTAATTTTTCGGGGTGTAACGCCGGCGGGTTTCAGCACAAACTGATGAACGGTTACCGTTTCCAACGGAAAGGAGTGGATCAGCAGGTGCTGGTCGGCGAAATCATGGGCCGTTACAAATTTCTTTTTGGCCCACGGATGTGTGTCCGGGACAATGGCCTGCATCTCGTCCTGGAAGAGCTCGATGTACTTGAACTGATGATTGTCCACCGGGTCGCTGGTGATGGCAATGTCCAAATCACCCGACAGTAATTTTTGCAAGGGATAGTGGGTGGCCTCCATCACGATCTTTACATCGATGTTGGGATAGAGCAACTGAAACTGGCGGATAACAGAAGGCAGCCAGTGGTAGCTGGAGTAGCATTCGGTGCTGAGTCGTATTTCGCCGATCTCGCCGAAGACCAGCTTCTGTATCTGCTTTTGCGTGTCCTCCAGTTGTGCGAGAATATCGCGGGCGGTTGCGTAGATCTTTTCGCCCGCCGGTGTGAGGATCAGCTTTTTGCCGGCACGTAAAAAGATCTTTGTTCCCAGCTGATGTTCCGCTTCTTTCAGTTGGTAGCTTAACGCCGACTGCGTGAGGTGCAGCCGGTCGATAGCCCTGGTAATACCGCCTTCTTCTACAATCGCCTGGATGAGTCGCAGATGTCTGATCTCCATCCGGCAAAAATAAACTATTGCCAAAAGTGCATCGATGAATAAAACTGATGGTTTGCATCAAGACATTGATTTCATCGGCATGGCTGGGTGATGGACATTTGCCGGAAACAAATATCTATGAAAGAACAACTTCAGCACTACCAGAACAAACTTGCGTATGAGATGGACCCGTCCGATCTGTTCGATGCCCTGAACAATGGTGAAGCCGTGGTGCCGCTGGATGCGCGCAAGCCGTTTGGCTTTGAGGCAGAGCGCATTCCCGGCGCCATCAACATTCCGCACCGCGAAATGAATGAGCAGACAACGAAACACCTCGATCGCTCAGTAACGTACGTGACATATTGCGACGGTATCGGTTGCAATGCTTCCACGAAAGGAGCCATGCAGATGACGCGCCTGGGCTTTAAAGTAAAAGAACTGATGGGCGGCATCGAATGGTGGAAGTTTGATGGCTACGCAACGGAAGGCACCCAGGCAAAAACGGATGGTGCCCGCGTGGTATGTGCTTGCTAGCCGTGGATAGATCGTCAGTCGTGTGCAGAGCGACTGGCCATCTGCTTCCATGGCAGAACCGATAGCGCTTATCAGCCAATGGATAACCGGTGACGATTACCGGATAACGCAGAACTTTGTGTAATTTTCACGTTCCGAAGAATGCACTGTTTTGTCTTTGTTTGATAATCATAATCGTCCCATTACCTATGTGCGGCTCGCTGTTACCGACCGGTGCAATCTGCGTTGTTTTTATTGCATGCCCGAAGAAGGCATTCACTATCTGCCGCGGCATTCGCTGCTGACGGTGGAGGAGATTCAGCGCATTGTGTCGCTGCTGGCATCGATGGGCGTAAGCAAGGTGCGCCTGACCGGCGGTGAACCCTTTGTACGAAGCGACCTGATGCAGATTATTGAATCGATGGTGGAGATTCCCGGCATCCGGGATGTCCACATTACTACGAATGGCGTGCTCACCGCGCCGCATATTCCTGCGTTAAAGAAACTCGGAATTGGTTCGGTAAACCTCAGTCTGGATACATTGGACAGGGAACGTTTCAGATTGATCACGCGTCGCGACGAATTCGGCCTTGTGTGGGACACGCTGCAGCAATTGCTGGAGCAGGATATCCCGGTAAAGATCAATGCAGTGGTGATGGAAGGCAAGAATATCGACGACATTATACCCCTGATCGAGCTGACGCGAAATCATCCGGTGGATGTACGTTTTATCGAAGAGATGCCTTTCAACGGCGAGGGCAATCACTATACAACTCTTCGGTGGACACACCAGGCGATTTTGTCCTATATCCGGGAGCATTATCCGGCCCTCACGAAAATTCAGGATGAGTCATTTTCCACATCGTATAACTACAGTGTGCCGGGTTACCGGGGAAACGTCGGTGTAATCGCAGCATTCAGCAGAACGTTCTGCGGCACCTGCAACCGTATTCGCGTAACGGCGCAAGGTACACTCAAGACGTGTCTCTACGACGATGGCGTATTGGACATCCGCGCGATGCTGCGGGGAGGCTTGTCTGACGAAGAAATCAAGAACAAACTGATGGCAGCGTTTCGTCAACGCCCCAAAGACGGCTTTGAGGCGGAGGCGAATCGGAAAAATCATGAACCGGCCCACGAGTCCATGTCCACCATCGGAGGGTGAGATCGTATGCCGCTGTCCTGTACCCATCATGCATCAGATCACAACTGTCTGTTTTATTTTCCTGTAAGAATTCTGCTATGGTGACAACCGAACTGATTTTAATTG
>JAESFU010000803.1_pt1 | contig 11043 bp, 7 predicted proteins | sample 9269461 | NCBI WGS metagenome assembly JAESFU01 (sample SAMN14502556, study PRJNA617107) | algae metagenome | isolation source: Stenomitos rutilans HA7619-LM2 and co-occurring heterotrophs from cave walls | place: USA: Waikapalae cave, Hawaii | collected 2009-07-28
CGACACCAACTGAGTCCAGTCCAGTCCAGTCCAGCCGAGGCCTGTTCCAACCCATCCGTTCCGACCTCTCAGAGCAAGTGCCCTTCTCAAGGCACGAACGCAAAAAGAACAACCGGGAGCACCTGCTCCCGGTTGTTTTCATTTCAGATTGTCCAACCTGCATCCGCAGGCGTGAACTTAGTTGGCGAGGCGGGGGCCACCAGCGCCGCCCTGGCCACCCTGGCCGCGGTTCAGCTGGATCTCGCCGTTGCGCTCTTCATACTGGCGGACGACCTGGCCGAGGTTGATCGCCAGGCGCTTGATCCCTGCCCAGTTCATCACCACGCGGCTGCCCACCGCGAAAATCATCGTCGGCTGGCCTTCGGGCGAGGGCATCGGCATGTTGATGCCGAAATCCAGCACCACTTCCTCGGGCGTCGTCGAGGTCCGGATCGTGTTCGCGTACGTCGAGTGCATCTTCGACTCGTCGATGCGGAGCTGGACCTGCTGCTGCTGCGGCGTGTTCTCGGCCATTGGTGGTACCACCCTCTTGCGGATGCAAACGTCATTCAACCGCGTCGGCCGCGGCGTGCCGCCGGCTATCACTTTGATGTCCGGCTCGTTCCCCGTCACCCCGCCGGAGGCACTCCCTGCAGTCTCGCTGCACGTCGTCCCATTGGGGGTGAACCCGTTCTCCCTCATGGTCTGGCAATCGCCTCGACCGTGCCTGGGCTGTACGGGGTCTGCAGTGTAGGCGATAAAAACCCCCGGCGGGACCTCCCACGGGCCTTCCCCAGCCTCCAAACCAGTCTCCAAACCGGCTTCCAAGCCAGCCTCCAAACCAGCCCTCCAGACCGCTCTCCCAACCCCTCTCCACACTCCTCAAACCCCCCACGCCCCTCGTGGTAGCATGAAACCTTCGCGTTCGAAATCCGAACACGGGCGTGGCAGAGCTCTTCTGACCCGCGCTCTTCGATTCGCGCTCAACGCTCCACGACTGCAAACGACGATCAACCTCGTTCGAGCCCCGATCAAACAAGATCACGTCAAGATCGTTCCGATCGCTCTTCTGTTTCAAAGCCGGTCTCGCTCAACAAAGCCCGGACTCTCTCAACAAAGCCGGGTCTCTCAAAAAGGTGGTGGCGGATGGCACTGGCAACCCTTCCCGTCTTCTCGCGCTCTGCACGCACGCTTCACCGCGCTTCCATCCTCGCAACTGCAGCAATTTCTCTCGCTGCAGGCACACTCTTCGCCCGCCCCTCCTCCATCGAACTCGCGATCGCCCCTTCTATCGCGACCAGCATCGCCACGAACCACCACGCCCACGCCCACACCCACGAGCAAGTCATCGACGCTGCAAGCTGGGTCCCCTCCGGCTCATTCGCCTCTGCACGCCTCTTCGAGCCCGACCAGCGCACCGGTTCGCTCCGCAGCTATCTCAATTCCTCCGGCTTCTACGAATCACCTGCATACCAGCTCCTCACCGGCAACCCCGGCCTCATGCAGGCCCAGATCGGGCTCCTCGGCCTCGCCGCTGCTGCAGGCACCGACGCATGGTCCGCCGTCGGCAACCTCCTCGGCCGTGATGCCATCATCGCGCTCTACCCTGGCGACGGCCCCAATGAAGGTCAAGCCTCGCAGCCCAAGGTCCTCATCGTCGCCGTCGCCCGCGATGTCGCAAGCAGAACCAAGTTCGTCGAAGCCGCCGCCACTGCAGCAGGGCTCATGCGCGGCGGTAAACCCGTCCCCGAACTCACCACCGACGTCGCAGGCCGCTCCGTCATGACCGTCGGCACGCTCAAGTTCTGCACCGACGGCGACGCCATGCTCTTTGCAAGCGACACCGACCTCATCCGCCTCGCCTTCGACGCCAAGGCAGGCAAGCGCGACAGCCTTGTTATCAGCGGCGAACTCGATGAAGCCGAAGACGCAGCCCCGCCGGACGCCATGGCCATCGCCACCTTCAACACCAAGCTGGTGATGCAGGCCGTTGCCGCGCAAGGCAATCAAACAAACGGTCTCGTCGACAACGCCCTAGGAGGCTTTGTCCTCGGCGGTTGGATCAAGTCCCTCGTCGGCTCCGATTCCATGATCGGCTGGCTCGAAGATGTCAAAGACGGCGTCTCCTTCACCACGCTCGTCAAGACCAACCAACCACTCCCTGCATCGCACGCAGGCTTCCTCGCAAAGTTCCCCTCACTCGCCGTCGATTGGTCCAAGGTCGCGCTCCCAGATGGCCTGGGCTCCATGGCCATCTCCCGCGACTGGGCCAGCCTCTTCGGCGAACGCGAAGGCATCCTCACCGTCGAAGGCGCAACGCAGGCAGGTGCATTCGCCGCAACCATGACCACGCTCATGGGCAACTTCGATTTCCTCGAAGACTTCCTCCCGCGCGTCAACGGCCCCATCCGCATGTTCATGCAGCGGCAGGATTTTTCATCTCTAGGCTACGAGCCCACGCCCATCCTCCCCTCCTTCGCCATGGTCGCTCCCCTCAAGGGCGCCAGCGAAGAGATGCTCCGCCAGCGCCTCATGTCCGGCAGCCAGATGGCCGTCTCCTTCATCAACTTCGACGCTGCACAAAAGCAGCAGCAGGGCCTCCTCATGGGCCTCGTCGAACACCGCGGCGTCTCCATCTTCCGTGCACACTACCCCGCCCCCGGCCAGGCACCGATGAACTCCTCGAAGAAAGATGATGCGAGCAAAATGAACGGCGAAATGGCCGCCGCTGATGATGCAGCAACCGGCGAAGTCAACGTCCGCTACAACTTCGAACCCGTCGTCGCCGTCGCCAAGGACCACTACATCGTCGCAACCTCGATGAAGACCATGACCGCACTCGTCGACGCACTCCTCGATGGCACCGACACCGCTTCCCCTGCAGGTCTCGCCACCGACGAGATCGTCATGGACGGACCTGCAACCGCCCGCATCCTCAAGGACAACCGCGAAACCCTCATCGTCCAGCGCATGCTCGATGAAGACGAAGACCGCGCCACTGCAGAACGCAACGTCGACGGCCTCCTCGCCCTCACTGCAATGATCAACACCCTCCGCATCGAATCTCAGCCCCTCGAAAAGGGCTACCGCGGCACCATGACGCTCCTCATGCAAGGTGCAAAGAACCCAGGTGCAAAGAAGGCAGACGCAAAGAACGCCAAGGGGAACGGTGCGTGAGGTTCACCAGGACCAATGCAGCAAGCCCTGCGTCAGACCTGACGCCCTTCGAGCCCGGCACCGACGGCCCGTGGGACCTCGCCGCTGCATCCCACCTCCTCCGCCGTGCAGGCTTCCTCCCCTCGCGTTCTGAAATTAACCGTGCACTGGCCGATGGCCTCGCTTCAACCGTCGAGCGCCTCGTGCGCGGCACCGAAGAAGCCTCTCGTGCTGCAGAGCTCGAGCAGATCAGAACTGCAGTCAAGCGTGCGGACAACATCGACACCGTCCGCGGCTGGTGGCTCAAGCGCATGGTCCGCACCTCGCGTCCGCTCCTCTCGCGCATGGCCGTCTTCTGGCACAACCACTTCGCCACCAGCAACGAAAAGGTGATGTTCCCTCAGCTCATGATGAAGCAGCTCGACACCATCGAGCTCCACGGCCTGGGCAACTTCCAGAAGCTCGTCGCCGCCATGAGCAGGGACCCTGCCATGATCGTCTTCCTCGACGGCGATTCCAACATCAAGGGCCGCCCCAACGAAAACTACGCCCGCGAGCTCTTCGAGCTCTTCACCCTCGGCGTCGGCAACTACACCGAGCGCGACATCAAGGAAGCTGCACGCGCCTTCACCGGCTGGCACCAGCGCCAGGGCGAGTACCGCTTCTTCGAGCGCGACCACGACGCCACCGAAAAAACCGTCTTCGGCACCACCGGCAACTTCGGCGGAGACGACATCATCGCCCTCGCCATCAACCAACCTGCCTGCGCGCGCTTCATCGCTGAAAAACTCCTCGCGGAGTTCGTCACCCAGTCGCCGAGCAAGCAACTCATCGAAGCCTTCGCCGCCAACCTCCGCGAAACGCAGATGGACATCGGCCAGTCGATGCAGACGCTCCTCACCAGCCGCGCCATGTTCGTGCCCGAGCACCGCGCCGTCCGCATCAAGTCTCCCGTTGAGTTCGTCGTCGGGGCCTGCAGATCCCTCGAAACCCGCGCCCCTGCACGCCCCCTCATCGACAGCGTCGGCCAGATGGGCCAGCGACTCCTCGAACCTCCCTCCGTCAAAGGCTGGAACGGCCACCGTGCATGGATCAACTCATCCACCATGCTCCTCCGTCTCAGCGCAGTCCACCGCCTCACCCAGCCCGACGGCGCAGGCATGCTCAAGGCAGATGAACTCCGCAGCAACCATGCCCTTGACTCCCGCGAAAAGATCATCGCCTTCGCCCTCGAAGTCACCCACGGCGGCGCAACGCCCGATGGCGCGCAGCAAAGCCTCGATGCACTCAAAGGCTCGAACGATGAAATCCTCCGCGGCGCACTCCGCGTGCTGATGAGCGTGCCGGAGTATCAGCTGGGGTAAAGAGCAAGCAGCAGAAGGGCACTGGAGACTGGGCACTCGGCACTGGTGGGGGAGTTGAAAGCAGAAGGCATCAAGGCAACGAGGCATCAAGACATCGAGCTTCAAACATCAAGGCGAGCAGGCAGGCAAGTACACGTTGAAGCATGAACCGCGCGAGCGGACAGTTCGATTGGAGTGTGCACCATGGCAACAACTCGGCGTGAATTCCTCGGCAGCGGCCTCACTGCTGCAACTCTCCTCGCCTCGGGCTGGACACTCCCCGGTTTCCTCGCCCGCACTGCACACGCCGCAGTTCCGCTTAAAGACGAACGCATCCTCGTCGTCATCCAGCTCACCGGCGGCAACGACGGCCTCAACACCGTCGTCCCCTACGCAGACGATCGCTACCACAAATCCCGCCCCACCCTCCGCATCCGCGAGGAAAACGCCCTCAAGCTCTCCGGCGCCAGCGGCATCGATGGTTTGGGTCTTCACCCTGCGATGGCAGGCATGAAAGACCTCTACGACCGCGGCCAACTCACCGTCGTCACCAACGTCGGCTACCCCAACCCCGACCGCTCTCACTTCCGCTCGATGGATATCTGGCACACCGCCAATACCACGCCTGAAGGCAAGGATGCAGGCTGGCTCGGCCGCTACGTCGATTCAACCTGGAAAGAAGGCAAAGCCCCACCTGCCCTCGTCCTCGACGACACGCCGCTCCCCCTCGCGCTCAAGGCCCGCTCCCTCTCCGTGCCCACCGTCGGCAACATCGACTCATTCCGCCTCGCAGGTCTCGGTGACGACGTCACCAAGGCCATCCGTGCTGCACGCTCAAACGCAGCGGACGACCTCCTCTTCGTCCAGCGCACCCTTATCGAAAGCGTCGACAACGCCCGCAGAATCGAATCGATCACCAAGGAGCCCTCAACCTCGCGCTCCTATCCAAACTACGGCCTCGCCCAGCGCCTCAAGCAGATCGAGCAGCTCATCTCTGCGGGCTTCGGTGCACGCGTCTACTACACCTCGCTCGACGGCTTCGACACCCACAGCAAGCAGGGCCTGACGCACGAGCCGCTCCTCCGCGAGCTCTCTGAATCCATGTCTGCATTCATGGCCGGTCTCAAGGCACGCGGCCTCGAAGACCGCGTCCTCGTCCTCACCTACAGCGAGTTCGGACGCAGGCTCAAGGAAAACGGCAGCCAAGGCACCGACCACGGCGCTGCAGCCCCCATGTTCCTCGCAGGCCCCGCTGCATCCACCATGGGCGGAGCAGTGGGGGGCATCGCCGGGGGTGTGGTTGGCGGAGTCGTTGGCGGCAACATCGACCTCGTCGACCTCGACGAGGGCGACGTCAAGCACCGCATCGACTTCCGCAGCGTCTACGCCTCGGTCCTCAAAGGCTGGCTCGATGTCGACCCTGCCCCCATCCTCGATGGCTCATTCGCGCCCGTGAAGGTGCTGGGATAACCACCGCAGGACCCTCTGCCCGGTCCTCGCACGTCTTCACCAACCCCGGTTTTCGGCCCCTCCACCTGCTTTTCCACGTGCTTTTCAACCGGCGCAGCACACCCAAACCCCTCCCCACACGGTTTGGCACCCCGAGGATTGGACATCCGCACTTTGGTGGGCGATACTTGTGGTCCCGCAGGGCCCTTCCAGGCCCGATCGGTGTGCCACTTTAGCTCAGCGGTAGAGCGATGCTTTCGTAAAGCATAGGTCTGGGGTTCAAATCCCCAAAGTGGCTTTTCCCACTGCAAATCGCAAGCAACCGTGCCCATAAGTAGTGGCGTCATGCCCCAGCGCATCCTCGCACCATTGGAACGTTCGTTTCTCCACTCCAAAAACAACCGCAGCACCCATTGATCACGGGTGCTGCGGCGAGAGTGTGTGTGATGAAGCGTGCTTTCCTATCGGAGATATAAACCGCTGCTGCTATTAGCGGCGGTTGCGGCGACCCGCGACGAACGTCGCGAGGCCTGCCAGAGCAAACGCGCCCGGAGCAGGAACGTACGTGCCGGGGCTGGCGACATCGCCGCCCGTGCTCGTCCACGAACCCTGTGCATCGCCAGGTGCCGAGAGAACCCAGCTCGGCGTCACGTTGCCCCAGGGGGTCGTGCCGACGGGGCTGTTCCAACCCGACTTGTTCTGCGTCCGGACCGTACCTGCAAAGTTCTGATCGCCGTAGGTCAGGCGGTCAACAAGCGTGTCCGATGCGTCGTAGATGTTGATCTCATCCGCGCGACCAAGGTTCGTGCCGTTCTCTGCGAACACCTTGACGCCCGCCGAAAGGCCCCATGCAGCGCGGAACGCTGCGTCGGTCGCCTCGGTGATCACTGCAGCCTGGCCAGGAGCCAGCGTGCCCAGGCTCGAGAGATCGACGGTACCCGCCGAGCGGCTGTCGTCGTCGAACGACCAGCCCGTCAGGTCGACCGGCGTCGAACCGATGTTCACGATCTCGATGAACTCGCCGTTGGCGCCCTGGTACATCCACTCGCTGATGCGGATGCCTGCATCTGCGGACTGGGCAACGAACGCTGCTGCGGCGACGGCCAGAATGGTCCTCATGTCCTTCTCCTCGTGTCTCTCAGGTCAGACGCCCAGGCGGCGGCAAGCGGGTCGTGCGGGCGGTGCACGTTCAAGCGGAAACCCGCTGCCGGAACAAACCGCTCCGGGCAAGCGGCGGTGAGACTAACGACTGCCCGCGCCGGTTCAAGCGATACGCAAGCAAGCGACCTTGGGATTCACGCAATCTCAACACGTCCTTTGCATCTGAGCGCAAACTGAACTCACTCTTGACGTAACACTCGCCGAGATTTGAAGAGCTTTCAAGCTCACCCGTGTACTGTGATCGCTCGTTTCGTATCCCACGTTTCAACGCCGTTTTTACGAGTGTTACAGTGGTTTTCGGTCGCTGTTTCATTCCGCATCGGCCAGTCCATCGCACGCCGGGCCATCACCGCAGGCGTGCGAACGCAAGTGCTAAGAAATGATGAAGACCACCCCCGCCCAGTGCAAGTGCCAATGCCGTGGACATCACTCTCTCTGCTCATCGAGGCCCCGCGCCTTCACGCTCATCGAGCTCCTCGTCGTCATCGCCATCATCGCGCTGCTCATCGGCATCCTCGTCCCCAGCCTCGCAGGCGCCCGCGATGTCGCACGCCAGACCAAGTGCGCTGCAAACCAGCGCTCGATCGCCACTGCATCCCTCGCCTACTCGACCGATAACAAGACCATCTTCTGCTCAGGCCCCATGGATAACCGCATGCGGTCCGGCTACGGCTCGCTCGAAACCGCGGGCTGGACTGCAGACATGGTCAACGGCGGCTACGGCAAGCCCGGCACCATGCTCTGCCCCACCAACCCCGGCGGGCTCAACCAGAACCTCGACCCCAAGCGCGCCAACGACAAGGGCTATCAGACCTACCCCGAGCAGGCCATGCTCGACCTCATGAAGCGCGGCTACAACAGCAACTACACCCAGTCCTGGTACATGGCCTACAGCGAAGTCCGCGACGTCCGCAACATGAACCTCGATCCCAAGCGCATCGCGGGCGTCATCGGACCCCTCCGCGACAAGTACCTCGCTGCAGTCGCTCCCTCATACGTCCCGCTCTTCGGCGATGCCCGCACCGACGATGGCGAAACCATCATCCTCATGGGTGAACGCTTCCGCGCCGTCAAGAGCGTCAGCGACGGACCAGTCCAGCTCGCAGGCATGTGGGGACGCCAGAGCTTTGCCGACTTCGGACCTGCACACGGCAAGAGCTCCATGATCGGCGGCGACAAGAAGCACGACAAGATCTACGCCAACTTCGTCTTTGCGGATGGTCACGTCTCGTCCTTCACCGACGTTGATCGCAACGGCGAGTTCGGCTGGGCCGCGACCCAGACCGATTACTCCTACCCCGATTTCGAAGGCAAGATGTTCGGCGGCCACCTCTCGTCCGGCCGCCTCTGGAGTGCACAGGAGTAACGCTCCACGCTCCCCTGCACACATATCGCAGTGTTCGCGTCCCTCGCGCTCTCAAGCGAGCACGCGTTGTCAGAAATCCAGGCAGCACGACCGGCGTCGTGCACGTCACCAGTCCGTGATAGGTTCCGTCGTCGGGGCTTTGAACCAGGAGAAGAGAAATGGGAATGGGCGTTCGTCAGATCCTCTCTGCAGCCGCGCTCGCAGCGCTCTGCGGCACCGCGCAGGCACAGGTCTTCATCAACGAAGTCTTCTTCAATCCCCCCGGCAGCGCCAACGATGACACCCGCGAGTTCATCGAGATCCACGGCACGCCCTTCCGCAAGCTCGATGGTTACGCCATCGCCGTCATGAACGGCCTCCAGTCCAAGCAGCACCGCCTCGGCTCGCTCGCCGGCGGCGGACCTGCAGACCAGGAAATCGACGAGTTCTTCAGCCTCGACGGTCTCTCCCTCGGCGCAAACGGCATCCTCGTCATCGGCATCGGCGCTGCATCCTCCTACCCCACGCTCCTCACCGACACCAACTTCCAGCGCTGGAACACCATCTGGAACGGTCTCCTCGACACCCCCGGCAAGCTCAACAACGACGGCTCCAACACCATCTACATGATCCGCAACCGCCCGGGCGAAACCCAGGCCAACCCCACCAGCCCCCTCGGCCTCCGCTGGGGCAAGGACGTCAACCACGACGGTGAATACATCACCCCCGTCGAAGGCGAAGTCTGCGTCGGCGGCTCCGCTGCAGGCAACCCTTGCAACGACACTGCCGACTGCCTCGGCGCTCCCTGCGAGCCCGGCTTCGTCGATCAGTTCGGCGATGGTGAACTCGACCGCGGCAACCTCGATGGCTACGGCGGCGTCACGCACGACGTCCTGGGCTATCTCACCCCCGGCGATGTCTCAGACGATCTCGAAATCGTCGATGAACTCAGCTACGAGCACGGCCAGGGCTGGGAATATGACGCCGACGATCGCCGCGTCGATGTCGGCAGCTCTTCGAACGCATTCCCCCAGCGCAAGGTCCACGCACTCGACGATCCCCAGGGCCTCAACCCCGACGCACTCTCGCGCGTCGACTACCGCACCAAGGGCGCGGGCTGGGCACCGATCGCAGGCGCCGTCGGCGAAGGCCCCGGTGGCCGCAACTGGCAGGACACTGCAACCGAGCAGTGGATCCGTGGCGAATCCTTCCCCAACAACTCGCCCCCGTTCTACTACGACAACTCCGCCAACACCGACCCCAACGCTGCGCAGCCCTACCTCACCCAGGTCCCGCGCTGGCTCAACGATGGCACCGGCGCTGAATACAGCTTCACTGCTTCCAGCTACGAGATCGCTGCAGGCCGCGTGAATCCCCTCGCAGTCGCCTTCATCCCCGGCGATGCCAACCGCGACGGCCTCTGCAACGCAGAGGACATCGCCAAGATCGCCTCGGTCTACGGCGACGCCAACTGGATCTTCTCCAACGCCTGGGGCACCTCGCCCGAGACCAACGAAGGCGACCCTGCTCTGCAGACCCGCCCGTGGGATGTCGACGGCACCGGCGACAACGGCATCGAGCCCAGCGACCTCCAGTGGGCCCTCAACTTCCAGGGCAACACCAACGGCCGCATCGTCGGCGTCCGCTACGACTCGCCCACGCCCGCGACCACCGGCGTCGTCCTCAATAGCGCTGCATCCACCGCGGTCACCATCTCCGCTGCAGTTGAACCCACCTGCGGCATCACCCCCGACGCGCTCTACATCGGTGACATCTTCACCATGGTCGTCTCTGCACAGGTCACCGGCGGTGCCAACACCACCAGCGGCCAGCAGAACGGCGTCATGCAGTTCGTCCACGACATCACCGTCAGCACCGGCGGCGTTGTCCGCGTCCTCTCCGTCACGCCCATGAGCAGCTTCCAGGCCACCCGCGAGTCGATCCAGGCCCTCGCAGGCACGTCGGGCGATCTCGGCATCGGCTCGGTCAACGGCTACACGACCTCCTTCAACGAAGGCCTCGGCTCTGCATCGCAGCTCTACGTCGTCACCTTCGAAGCAGTCGGCTACGGCTCTGCCAACATCGGCGTCCGTGCAGACGACGCGACGCGCATGTCTGCAAGCACTCCGCGCGGCGTCAAGATCGGCCACACCCTCAGCCACGGTAACCCCGCCGCAGCCACCTACCCCGCCCTCCTCGCGGTCTCCGTCGTCAACGAGTGCCGCTCTGACTTCGACCGCTCGGGCTTCACCGACACCGACGACTTCGACGCCTTCGTCGAGGCCTTCGAAGCAGGCGATCAGTGCGCCGACTTCGACCTCACCGGCTTCGTCGACACCGACGACTTCGACGCCTTCGTCGAAGCCTTCGAAGCAGGATGCTGAGTAGAGCAGGCATGAACCAGAGGCACTGGGCATCAGGCTCAGGCACTGGTGAAGAACCCAAAACCACAAAGGCCCCGGCATCTCGCCGGGGCCTTTTTCATTCTGCACTTCTTCTTGGGGCGGGGCCTTTCACAAGGAATTGCGTCGTTCGGGTTGCGCTCGGCGCAGCGATCCTCCATGCTGTGGTGATGAATACAGGCACCACGGCGGGAGACAACATGTCTCT
>JAESFU010000804.1_pt1 | contig 11022 bp, 9 predicted proteins | sample 9269461 | NCBI WGS metagenome assembly JAESFU01 (sample SAMN14502556, study PRJNA617107) | algae metagenome | isolation source: Stenomitos rutilans HA7619-LM2 and co-occurring heterotrophs from cave walls | place: USA: Waikapalae cave, Hawaii | collected 2009-07-28
CGTTTCGCAGGGAAGGAAGATATATTCTCATCAAATCAGCAACAGCACCTGCCACGGCTACAGACAAGATAACACGTAAGCCTGTGCGGGACATTCCTCTCTGGCAGGAGCCGGCAACGGTTACAGAGCCGCGCAGCTATGTCCCGCTCACGCGCGCGTCGTTTTATGCAGATGCACGAAAGTATCTGCCTCAGACTTCCTTCGCATTCGATACGGCCATTCTGCAACAGCTTCGCCCGCAGGCGCTGAACAATGTCCACCACCGCAAGCCGGGCTGGTTTCTCTCGGCCGGTGTTGTTGTAAACGATTATTCAACCGGCGCTGAAATCCAGTTCGGTATCCGGTCGCTTTACCTGGTTGTCAGTCCGGCCGTGCTGGGCACTGGTTCATACTATGGCGCTTACGGCATCGGGACATCCATTGCCATCGATCAGAAGTTGTCCCTCACCCCGGCATATACGTTTTCAAACAAAAATGATAAGCAGTATTACCAGGAGCTCAGTTACGACAACGTATTATTCGGAGAAAGCAACACACGCGCTCGTCATCATCAATTTAAACTGCTCGCACAATATACACTGTCGCGCAACATACAGGTTCGCGTAGGCCCTGTTCTGAACCTGTATGCAAGCCGCACGCGGTATACCAATACCATCGCCGCCACACGCGTAGCGGTGCGTGGACAATACTACGACGCTGCAAACAGAAGCGGATACGCCGTGGCAGTTCCAGCCATGCCGGTACTGGTATCATCCTATCAGCTGGAAGCTGACCATTACACCCGTCGGTGGATTGGCTGGCAAGCCAGTATCTCCTATCGTCTAAACTTTTCAGGTAACCGATAGTGGTAGTGCCCACATTGCCTGTCGTTACGTTGGAGGGCAATGTGTATGACAACAGCCAGTCGCGTAAATAAAAATATGGAAGACGCTATATCCGTCTTTATCGTGCTGATCTTGCTTTCAATCTCGCAATGCTGCCAGGAGAAGGAGTGGCACCTTTACCACCTGAGCGATTTGAAAAAGACTCCGCCCAGAGCTGTATCGCATCTGATCCGGACGCAGCAATCGTACAGAATTGAGAAAATAAAAAACTGAGCGGCAGACACTGTCGGGTTTGTTCTATTTTGCCGGTGGCCGGTTAGCGCTATTTGCTTTCATAAATTTTTAACCAAAAAGAAATTATGAAAAGCAACGAAAAACAGATTCTGGTATTGGGTGGCACGGGAAAAACAGGTAGTCGCGTAGCCCGGCGGTTGTCCGAACGCAAACAGGTATACCGGATCGCTTCGCGCAACAGCGCCATTAAATTTGATTGGGAGGACACCGGGACATGGGCGGCCACACTAAAGGATATTCACACGGCCTATATTTCGTTCCAGCCCGATCTGGCCATGCCGGGTGCCGTTCAGAAGATCGATGCCTTTGTGAAACTGTGCGCACAAAGCGGCGTAAAAAAACTTGTCCTGCTGTCCGGCCGCAGGGAAGAGGAAGCTCAGGCGTGCGAACAGATCGTCATCCACTCTGGCCTGGCGTGGACAATCGTGCGGGCGAGCTGGTTCAATCAGAATTTTACGGAAGGATATTTAGCAGAACCCATTGCGGAAGGTGCCGTGTACTTGCCTGCCGGAACTGTAGGCGAGCCTTTTATCGATACCGACGACATTGCCGATGTAGCTGTGGCCGCACTGACCGAAGAAGGACACGACGGTCAGGTATACGATGTAACGGGACCACGGCTGTTAACTTTTGAGCAGGCCATACAGGAAATCTCCAAGGCCACAGGCCGCACAATTACCTATCAGACCATTCCGATGGCCGCCTATGCTGCGGCATTAACAGAACACCAGTTACCTGCTGACATAATCTCCCTGATTACGTATCTGTTTACGGAAGTACTCGACGGCAGGAATGAAAACCTCAGCGATGGCGTGGAGCGCGCGCTTGGCAGAAAGCCAACAGACTTCTCTGAATTCGCCCGAAAGGCTGCGGCCGCCGGTGTATGGAGTAAAGGATGATTTAAATTAAACAGGACAGTCGATCCAACTATCAACAACGCGATAGACTGTCCTGTTTTTTTGAGCGATGACAGATTTTGCCGGCTCTGTTCTTATACAGATATTTACTTGCCTGCCTTGGGCTTTTCAAAAATTGTCCTGAAGCAATTCCACGGAGTGTTGACGGCGTCTTGTGGCTCTTTTCCTTTGCCGTAGAACCCCTCGAGAAAATTCTCCGCCGGCGACCATACCGTTTGCATCATCCCCTGAAAATTTTCTTTCATCTCGGGTGTGGACTGCTCTCTGAACCGGATCATGTCCGCATATTGCTCCGTTGCCACAGCCGGGTTACGCCAGGGACAAGTCACTACCTGAAGTCCTTTCATGGCAAAGTAAACGGGAGTTTTATCGGCGCGTTCGTAATGCCAGTCGCAGATCATAACATCTTTAGGAATGAGGTCCACGGCACGTGCCGTATAGTTGAAGCTTCCCTCCCACATGCCGATGCCTGTTGTTTTGCCATCGATCAACCGGTCGCCCCAAATCCAGAGACGGCGATTACGTTGGGCCAGATGATCGCGGATCAACCGGATTTCATTGGCGTACAGCTCGGCCTTGTCCCGGCCACTACACCGTGGACATTTATCATCTCCCAGGTAAAATACTTCGTCCATGCCCGCGTGAAATGCATCGGTCTCAAATGCGTCGCAGATTTCATCCACCTGGTCGAACACAATTTTATGAACGTCCGGATGCAGAGGACAATAGCTTTTGCAATAGAGGCCGTCGGCATTGGGCCATACATATTTTTCGGGCATCTTCACATGCGGTGTCTCATCAAACTGCGGGTAGGCGCGCAACAGATTGTATACGGTGCCGGCCCATGACTGGTGTCCCAGCAGGTTTATCTGCGGAATGATGCGGATACCGCCCTGTTTGCAGGCGTTAACCAGTTTCTTCACATCGGCCCTCGAAAGTGCCACGCTGTCCCGAAGCTCGGGGTGGCGTTCGTATTGGTAGTTGAAGTCCACCCGCAGGATCAGGACATTGATCTTGCGCGGGACAAGTTCTTCCGAAATAAATTTAACAAACGCATCCACACCACTCACCGCAGGTGCAGCAATACAAAAACCGCGAATCGGAAAAGCAGGCTCTGTTTTCGCCTGTGCAGGTGCAGTGGTTTTCTTTTGTGCCAGCGTGTTGATGCTGATGAGCAGGAACATGCTCATCACGACAATCCAATTTTTCATAGGAAACATTTTAGACTTGAAAAATACTAAAAATTATTTCACATGAACGATGTGCGAAACGCACATGACAAATAATCCTCATGGCTTTTTCACATACTCGCTCCATTGCCTGATTCCCTTCGCACACGCACGCCTGCCGTTGTCCTGATGTGTGGCCTGTGGCATATAATCAGCGTGCCATACCATGCCCGCGGGTGCGTGTGTCTCAAGCGCCTTCTGCATGCGCGCAAGTCCGCCTTTTATATTTTCTGTTTCTGCTTTGCCGGCACTCAAATAGATGAATGTGTGAAGTGTGTCCTGTGCGCGCATATATTCGGAAACTTTTGAAATGAGGATATCATCCTGACGCCAGTACGGTGTACTGTGGCAAAACCTGGCGCTGAACAGGCTGGCGTGGCTGATGAGCGAATACATCGCGAGAAGTCCACCCCGGGAGTTTCCGGACAGCATTCGCTCCTGCGTAACCGGGTATTTTCTCTCAACATAGGGAATAAGCTCTTTTTCCAGGAAGGACAAAAATGTGTGGGCCTCTCCCATTGAACTGTTGGGATCATCATTGTCCATGCGCATAAACGGTGGCGTGAGATTGCGCTGACGGTTCTCTCCACTCATGTTGGGAATACCCACCACGATGGCCGGCGACACATACCCGGCTGTGGACAACACATCTAATTGGGTGGCAATGTTCCGGTCGTCGGAGCCGCCATCCAGTACATACACGGTCGGGTAACGCGTGTTGGAGTCGTACGGTATTGGAAGATGGATGATCACTTCGCGATCTTCTTTTAATATTTCTGAATACATCGTTGCCTTCACAACGTTTGACGGAAGTTCGTTTTCCCCGGCAAACCGATCGTACAAAACAATGGATAGTACGGCCGTAAGGATGATTACCAGGACAAAGGTGAAAAGCTTTTTCATCGGATCGTTTTTCAGGCAAATGTACCTGTGCTCCATGCCGCCAGGCTACGACGCGACTACGTCGTTCTTACGACATTTGTGCTAAAACAATACGGGAACAAAGGAATAGACAGAAATTTCACCGTGTTGAAGGCGAATGGCCGCTGCGATGATGGACACCAGATTTACGATCAGCATACTGCCATATACGATCAGTATCAGCGGCGGAAAATGCCCGATGACGGCGGCACCCATTGCCGGAATGATGAACATGGCTGTGCAGGCCAGCAGGAGCAGTGTCGCCAGTGTCCACAAAATCTGAAAGCTTATTATCCGGACAGCACTTTGCCGGAGCGGAATTGCCAGTTGATTTTTTCGCCAGAGAATAAACGGAAGAATGATGTTGCTGAGGGGTACTATTACGACCAGGAGCGCAGACAGGTTGATGAGACTTAGTTTTCGAAGATCGTTGACAACATCAGCGTGCGGCTCCGCAGAGAGCGGTGTCAATTGCACCATGGTGGTATCCAGGGCATCGGCAATCATCTTGAGCGTATAGGGGCGCGGTTGAGCCGAGCCGCTTTCGATACGCTGAATCGTGCGCAGCGAAACCTGGCAACGCCCGGCCAGCATCTCCTGCGACATGCCCTTGTTCTTTCGCAGCAAACTTATGTTTTCACCAACATGCATCGGCGGCAAGTTACACATTACACCTGCTTGTCCACCATGCTCAGCCCTGGTTGTTTGGCGGTTGCGGCAGTACAATCAAAAAAATCGCGCCCTCGCCCGGCTTGCTGTAAACCTGCACTTCGCCGCCGTGGAGTTGCACGATCTGTCGGGTAATGGCAAGTCCTACGCCGGAGCCCTGCTGTTTGGTTGTGTAGAATGGGATAAAGATTTTCTCCAGCGCATCCGCATCTATTCCCGCGCCATTGTCCTGAATATGAAAACAGATTTTCTGTTGTTGCTCAAAGCAGGCAAGCGAAATTACCGGTACAGGTGTCGCTGACACGGCATCCATGGCATTGAGTAAAAGATTGATGAGTACCTGTTCCATCAGCGCGGCATCGAGATGAGCAATCGTCGCTTGCGCGTTGATTGTAAACTGAATTCTGTGCTTGTCCAATTGCGGGCGCAGCAGCGCCTCCACATGGCCGATGAGCGCACGTGTATCGGTCGGTTGCCGCGAGGCTTTGGAAATGGTGGCCATCTTGCGATAGGTCTGCGTAAAATCATAAAGTCCTTCGCTGCGCGTGCGAATGGCTTCCAGCCCTTTGTCCAATGCCTCATACAGCGGCTCATGATTCTGCTGCAAGGCACGTTCCTGTATCACCAGTCCATGCAGTGTAGCGCTTAGCGATGTGACCGGCGCCACAGAGTTCATGATCTCGTGGCTTAGTACGCGGATCAGTTTCTGCCACGACTCCACTTCCTGCACCTCCAGCTCGGTACGGATGTTTTGCAGGGAGATAAGTTTATAATACGTGTCCTCCAGCTTGAATTCCGAGGCGTGAATCGAAAGATGCAACACACCGGTGCGCACGGACACTTTTACCAGGCGTGTTTCATTGGTACGAATGGTTTGGACCGTTTCCGCCAGCGGGCCATCGAGTGTATGAAGGCTCGTGATCACTTGCACCTGCAGTAAATCTTTCAGCGCCTGATTCACGTAGCGAATGCGGTTAGTTTCGTCGATGCTGAGAATGCCCACGCGCACATGTTCAAATAACATTTCGAGGTAGCGATGCTGCACTTCTTTTTCGCGGCTGATGCTGCGGAATGCATCCGATATTCTATTGAGTACGGCATACAGCTCGTTAAAACTTCCCCACCGGTTCTGAATCTGAAAGCGCGTTGTAAAATCCCGTTGCTGGAGACTGATCAGGAACGTTTTGATGTCCCTGTTGAAGCGATCGATAAACCAGATCAGCTCGATCAGAAGTATGATGGCAAGACCGGCGCCATACACGCTGCGCAGCATAAAGCCATTGACAAAACACCAGATGGACACGAACATCATCACACTGAGCAACAGCACCCGGGCGATGAGCAACAGTCTGAAACTTTTAAATACCATACGTCTCCATTCTGCGGTACAAAGCGCCGCGTGAAAGTCCTAATTCTTCTGCCGCATGGCTTACGTTGCCCTGATGTTTGGCAATGGCTTTTCGAATGGCCCAGGCTTCGAGCTTTTCGAGGTTGTAATGATCGAACGAAAAGTCGGTGAGTGATTTTTGTTGCAGTGTCCCGAAGTCTGCAGCCGAAATATTTTTTCCATCACTCATGATCACGGCGCGCTCCAGGGCGTGTTGCAGCTCGCGGATGTTGCCGGGCCAACGATATTTTTGCAGAAGCGGCAGAACATCGTCGGCGAGGCGCACCTCCTGTTTCTGATACTTGCTGCCGAACTTCTCCAGGAAATATGGAAGCAATAATGCAATGTCCTCCGGGCGATCGTGCAACGGCGGCGCTACCAGCTCAACGGTATTGATGCGGTAGAGCAAGTCCTCGCGAAATGTTCCGGCTTTTACCATGGCATGCAGGTCGCAGTTGGTAGCGCTGATAATCCGTACATCGAGATCGATCGGTTCGTTGGTGCCCAGCCTGGTGACTTTCTTTTGTTGCAATACGGTTAACAACTTTGCCTGCAACGCCAGACTTAGATTGCCGATCTCATCCAGGAAGATGGTGCCGCCGGCCGCCGCTTCAAAGCGTCCTATACGATCTTCGCGTGCATCTGTGAATGCGCCCTTCCGGTGTCCAAACAACTCGCTTTCAAAAAGCGTATCGCGGAGCGAGCCTACATCCACCATCATAAAAATTCCGGTTGCCCGATGCGACCGCCGGTGAAGTTCGCGCGCAATAACTTCTTTGCCCGTACCGTTCTGTCCCAGGATCAATACCTCCGCATCGGTCGGCCCAACTTTCTGAATGGTTTTCCGGATCGTGTCCAATACGGCCGATTGTCCTATCAGCGGCACGTGCGGGTCCATGGCCGATACTAAAGCCTGTTGCTGTGACTTGAGTTGTTTCACCTGGCGCTTCTCCTGGTTCAGGGCGAATGCTGTCTTCACCGAGGTCAGCAGCTTTTCATTCTGCCATGGTTTTACCAGGAAGTCCAGCGCGCCCTCTTTGATGGATTCCACGGCCACTTCGATATCGGCATAGGCCGTCAATAATATTACCTGCGTCTCCGGCGACGAAGCTGTGACCTTCTTCAACCAGAAGCGTCCCTGATTTCCGGTTGTATCGCCGTGGCGAAAATTCATGTCCAATACCACAACGTTCACGGGCTCGCGCTCCAGTATGGCCGGCAGCCGCTCGGGGTTCGAAACTGTTTTTACAGACGTGAAGTGCTGTTCCAGCAAAAGCCTGATCGACAGCAGCACATATTCATCATCATCCACTACCAGAATATGCCCCGTAATCTTTGCCATGCCTGTTATTTTTATTCTTAAAGGTAGGATGCGTCGTTTTGAAATCCATAAAAAGTGCCCATAAATGGACACTCGTTTTTCTACCCGTGGGCACCTGCATTATATGCCGTGGCCCAATCTTTATTTTCCGGCCGGAAATCAGCTTTTCAATTCTGGCATTACCTTCGTCTGGCTGAACGTGCAACAGTATCTTTAACGTAACGCGTATGCTCCGACATAATCTTCTCCTCATCTACCGGAACTTCCGAAAATTTAAAAGCACGTTCTTCATAAACCTGATCGGCCTCTCTACCGGGCTGGCCTGCACACTCCTTATATATCTGTGGGTAAAGGATGAGCTCAGCGTCGACAAGTTTTTTGCAAACGACGATCGCCTGTACCAGGTGATGGAGCACCGCGTGAAAGCGAACGGGATCTGGACAGCCTATTCCACGCCCGGCATTATGGCCGAAACCATTGCCGAAGAAATGAGCGCGATCGAGTATGCGTCCGCCTGTGCCTATAGCCGTTCCACGCTTTCGGTGGGCGACGAAAATCTCAAGGCACAGGGACGCTCCGTCGGCAAGGACTACTTCAAAATATTCTCCTTTGAGTTCATAGAAGGAAAACCCGATGCCGTGCTGAAGGACAAGCAGTCCATTGTCATATCAGAAGATCTGGCCATGAAGCTTTTCAAGACTACGCAAAACCTGACGGGCAAGGCGATCTCCATCGACCACGAACAAGACTATTTTGTTTCGGGAATTTTCAAAAATGTACCGCTCAACGCATCCGATCGGTTTGATTTTGTATTGTCCTTCGAAAAATACAGGGAAACACGGGACTATCTGAATTACTGGGGGAACACCAACGTGTCCACATTTGTACTGCTGAAACCGGGGGCTTCTGTAGAAGAGCTGAATAAGCAGTTTGCCAATCTCGTCAAAGTAAAAACGAATAACGAGGTAACACATCGCACGCCATTTCTAAAACATTACTCGGACATTTACCTGCATGGCAAGTATGAAAATGGTGTGGAAGCCGGCGGGCGGATTACCTATGTTACGCTGTTCTCTACGGTGGCCATCTTCATTCTTATTATTGCCTGCATCAACTTCATGAATCTGTCCACGGCCAAAGCTTCGCGCCGGATTAAAGAAGTGGGCGTAAAAAAAGCCGTGGGAGCAGCGCGCAGAACGCTGATCACCCAATACCTGAGCGAGTCTATACTGCTAAGCTTTCTGTCCTTGCTGGTCGCGGTTTTACTGGTGGACATTCTCCTGTCTCATTTCAACGATATCACCGGCAAACAGCTTTCGTTGAGCTTCGATCTGAACATTCTGCTATCGCTGGCCGGCATCACGTTGTTTACGGGAATCGTCGCAGGCAGCTACCCGGCACTTTATCTTTCGGGCTTCAACCCGGCGGCCGTACTGAAGGGAAAACTGAATACCGCCACCGGCGAATTGTGGGCGCGCAAGGGACTTGTTGTATTGCAGTTTACGTTGTCCATTATCTTTATCATCTCGGTAGTGGTTGTTTATAAACAGATCGAATATATCCAGTCGCAGAACCTGGGATATGAAAAGGACAATCTTGTCTTCTTCGCCCGCGAGGGAGCTTTCTCGAACGATGAACGACTGGAAAGCACCCTGAATGAAATTAAAAAAATAGACGGCGTCGCGCAGGTGTCCAGCATCTCACACGACATGACAGGACACAACTGGGGCACTTCCGGTGTGAAGTGGGAAGGCAAGGATCCGGAAGATCACACTGAATTTGAAGTGATGATGGTAAACTACGACATGCTGGAAACATTGGGGATAAAGCTTGCCGAGGGACGGACGTTCGCCAAAGAATTCGGAACGGACAGTGCGGCCATCATCTTCTCGCAAAAGGCCATTGATTTTATGGCCATGAAAAATCCTGTCGGAAAAACGGTCACACTCTGGGGGGACAACCGGCACATCATCGGCGTAGCAAAAGATCTTTATTATGAGTCTTTGCACGAACCGGTGAAACCGATATTGTTTGTCCTGAATCCCGGCAATACCTATTATATTATGGCGCGCCTGGAGGCAACACACCAGCGGCAGGCTTTGCAGGGCTTGCAGCAATATTATCTTCAGGCCAACCCGGGTTTTACATTTGATGCGAAATTTCTGGATGACGATTACCAGGCGCAATATGTTTCGGAGCAACGCGTCGCGACGTTGTCCAGATACTTTGCAGGACTTGCCATTCTCATTTCCTGCCTGGGCCTGTTTGGACTTGCCGCCTTTACAGCTGAACGAAGATTGAAAGAAATCGGAATCCGCAAAGTGTTGGGCGCCAGCGAAACCGGCATCCTGTTCCTGCTCTCCGGAGGTTTCACCAAAATGGTTGTACTGTCCATCGCCATTGCGATTCCCGTCAGTTACTTCCTTATCTCCCGATGGCTCGATACGTTTGCGTTCAAAACCGAACTGCACTGGTACTACTTTGCCGGCGCAGGTCTTGTTGCCCTGATCACCGCGTGGACAACGGTAAGTATCCAGTCCATTAAATCCGCCCGCGTAAATCCAACGAAGTGTTTGCAGTCGGAGTAGTCGTTGTCCGTTGTCCGTTAACCGTTAATAGTTATCCGTTAATCGTTAATCGTGAATAAGAGTTAACGGTTAACTATTAACGGATAACGGTTAACGGATAACGGATAACGGATAACGGATAACGGAATTTTTCCCCACAAGGCGTCACGTTTTTTCGGAGTTGTTGGTCATGTACTTAAATAATCGAAAAAACTATGAAATCAGTTCGTGTAACGTACACCGTACAAGCTGCCTTTGCGGCAGAGAATCAGGAAAACATCAAAGCATTTCTGAAAGATCTGCAACAGGATGATGAGATCCGCTATCATGTATTTGTAGGTGAAGATGGTAAAACGTTCTATCATCAATCCACTTATACCAACGATGCGGCACAAACGCGTTTGCTGGCGCTGCCGTCCTTCAAGGTGTTTCAGCAGCAGCGTGATGCCAGCGGCCTGGAGTCTGCACCGACGATTGAGAACATCGTGCATGTTGCCTCTTCTCACCCGATCATCTGAACCATGCAGCAACCAAAAAAATGGAAGATGGCTGTCCTCGTATGGGTAGCCATCTACCCTGCTATCACCATCATATTCTGTGTCTTCGGAAAATACCTGCAACAGATACCGCTTGTCCCGTTGAGGACACTTGTTGTCACCGTTGCGGTCGTGCCATTGATGGTCTATGTACTCATTCCTTTTCTGCATCGCATACTGAATGAGTGGATGAGTCGTTGATTATTCTTTTCAGCCGGTATATTTGTTCCGGAGATCCGGCGTGGTTATGGTAAAAGATTATCAACGAATATTGTTTCCGTATGCGTATAACATTCTTGGCTCGGCCGAAGATGCACGCGATGCAATCCAGGATGTGTTGTCGAGCTTTGTAACAAC
>JAESFU010000805.1_pt1 | contig 11015 bp, 23 predicted proteins | sample 9269461 | NCBI WGS metagenome assembly JAESFU01 (sample SAMN14502556, study PRJNA617107) | algae metagenome | isolation source: Stenomitos rutilans HA7619-LM2 and co-occurring heterotrophs from cave walls | place: USA: Waikapalae cave, Hawaii | collected 2009-07-28
CTCTTCGGCGGCGACGTCGATGAGAGCCCGATGGCCTACCGGCGCCTGACCGACGTGCTGGCTGAGCATGAGGGCACGATCGAGGTCATGGAAACACTCACACCTTTCCTCGTCTTCATGGCAGGCAACGATGTCCGCGACCCATACAAAGACTAAGAAATATCTAGTCGAACTCGAACGCACCATCAAGCAGTCGAGTGTGGTCGAGGTCATTGCCGCGAGCAAGGCCGAGGCCAAGAAGCACGCAATGGACGCCGGGCCACTCCTGACCTGGACGATCGATGATAAAAGAACCGAGGTCATCGATGCAAGATAACCTCGATCGTCAGGCCAAGGCGCTCTATGTCGCGGTGATCACCGACAAGCGTCGCCGTCACTTCAACCCGACATCGTGGGAAGCTCAGTCCGATCCCGTCAAGGACGAGTACCGGCGATATGTGAAGGCAGTCAACGATGCACTCTAGGCGCATGTATGCCACCAATCTCGACATTGGTGTCAGGAACGGCCCGCTGACCCGGCAGGAAGTCATCTACAAACTACAACTGATGAGCTTCAAGAACTACCAGCTCATGCGCCCGCTGCTCACCCGCTATGGTCGCGTCCAGCTCGGCAACCTGCTGTTCGAGCTGGAGTGATCCACTTCGTCGGCTTCCGGGGCGACGAGTATCTCCGGGCCATCCGCATCTTCGGTAAACCCGACTTCATCCACCGAGGTTGGGACCTGCGTGCTCTCCGCGAAATCGCTGAGGGCGACGTCGTCATTTTCGCCAAGGGCGACGACAGTCAACCACCATCCAAACATAGCTATGAGGACATCACATGAAGAAGCCAAAGTATCTGACATCGCGCCAGCTCAAGATCGCCCCGTGGGAGCGCAAGAGGCTCATCCAAGCCATCGACGTGCTGAAGTCTGACAAGATCGTCCATGCCCCTGATCGCTGGGCCGTCGAGAAGCTGCCAACACGCGGGTTCAACATGCAGTTAACCGCCAAGGCGTATGATTGCGGCACTATTTGCTGCATCGGCGGCTTGGTCGGTCTCCTGGAAGGGAAGACGATCAAAAAGGCCGACAAATATGTCGACCAGCATCATCCCAGCGTCGTCGCAGAAAACCGGCAGACCAGGAAGCCGATCTCTCATCTGTATTACCCACCGGATGAGGATACTTTTACGTCGTGGGACAAGATTACACCCGCCCAGGCGGCCAAGGCGACTGATAACTTCCTCCGCACCGGCAAGCCGAAGTGGGAAAAGGTCCTCGCCTGATGCCCCCGCTCGTGCTCAAAATCGGCGACGAGGTCGCCTACTCCCGCGCGTTCCTGCGACGAACGCAGGACGCCCACCGTGGCAAGCTACGCGGCAAGATCACCGGCTTCACCCAGCTCGCCGCTGACAAGGTGCTCGCCACCGTCTGCTGGGGCGCCGATACCAACAAGGTCGACGTCACGAACCTGATGCGTCGCGACAAGCTGGTAATGGTGCCGGCGTGAGCTTCGACGTCTCGGGGCGCATTTATGTGGTCGTCCGTGGCGGTGTTGTCACGGACGTCCTGACCAACAGCAACCGCCTGAAGCCTATCAACGTCGTCGTCGTGGACTTCGACGTCGAGATGGGTGAGGCGACCCACTACTTCAATGAGGACCCCTGCGAGGCGTGGGAACGTCAGCTGGTCCGTCAGGAGGCACATATCAGCCTCCGAAAGAGGAAGAAATGATCACACGCAAGCAAGCGGAACTCCTGACCGAGCTGGAAGCGCATGGCTTCTGGCAGGGCTGGTCCTATCTTCGCATTCATCACAGCGTCTTCACCCTCTGGTGGCTGGAGGCTCAGGGCTTCATCCTGCGCGCTGCCATGAAACGCGAAGGCCGGCCGATCATCCGCATCACCAAGGAAGGTGTGGCTGCGCTCGATCGCTATTGCCGCCAGTTCGGCATCAACAAGTGGCGTGTCGGCCTTCACAACAACCGCCTGGATGAAGAGGAGGCGCAGGCCAATGCGGCTAAGTCCCAAGCAAGCTCTGTTCCTGGCTGAGATAGCCGACGGCCGCTGGTACTGCTGGGGCTCGCTGCTCAAGCGTCACTGGTTCGGCACCAAATGGTGGCTGCAATGGACCGGGCGGATCGCCCGGTTCCCGCGCATCAACAATCACCCTTCCCTTCGCATCACCGAATATGGACTGAGGGATCTCAATGCTTATCTCGACACCCGGTAAACAAGCCGGCCTCAAGCTGACGACCGCCCAAAAGAGAGCCCTTCAGTGGCTTTCTTCGCATAATGGGGATGGCATCTTCGACCAGCACAATGTGCTGCTCGCCGCTGGCGAGCGCGGCCCATTCATGAAGGCCACTTGGAACTTCCTCACGAAGATGGGGCTGCTCCAAACCTACAACCTCAAGCGAGTTCGCATCACCCCGGAGGGATACAAATGGCTCACGTAATGATGCCGATCAAGGCTGCGGACTTCGAGAACCTTTTCATCACGTTTGTTGAGTCCGGCTTATCCAACTTCTGGTGTGGCCTAGCCGAGTTCAAGCTCGTCGGGGCTGATTATAGCTACCAGAAGGTCGATCTTTACGAAGGCAAGTGGTCAGTCACTCTGCATCCAGCCGAGGACGATGACTTCGAGCCAATCACCATCACCGCTGAAAGTTTCGCCGATGCTCCGCCACACCCAGCAATAGGCCGGTGGCTTCGCGATGACAGCTCATTCGATGCCAATGACGCCGATACCATCGTGCAGTTGGCTGCATTCAAGAAGGAGGTCTACGGATGAAGCTCAAGCTCGTTGTCGAATACACCGATGATGTCGGCATCGAAGAAATCAAGCAGTTCGTCGAAACTGCTCGAGAAATCGGAAACGTCACCGCCGCTCTCCTCACTGAAATCCCCCAACAAATGGATCTGACATGACCCTGTTCCACGCCGAACCCATCACCAATTTCCTGGGCTATCTCGAAGTCTTCATGGAGATCGTGAAGCGCAACAACACCGATCTCGAAGAACTTGGCATCACCTTCAGCACCGTTCTCGAATACTACGCCGCCGGCGCCAGCGCGCAGGCTGCGTTCAATCAGATCAGCTCTCGTCCCCGTGAGGAGAAGGTCGAGTTCCAGATCGGCGTCGGCATCGCGCAGAAGGAGAACATGAAGTCCCTGCTCCGCAGCCTGGGTGTGCCGATCGACACCATGTTGAAGAAGGCGCCCTATTTTACCGAATATCTGAAGCTGCGCATCACTCCTGAAGCCTTCGCCAAGTTCATCATCGGCCGCAATGCGCTCGGCGAGCAGAACTGGATCAAGGACCTCCATGCGCGCATCATACGGGTCTGAACGAGACCCAGGCCCGTTCTATCGCGACACGACTCCCCGCGATGAACGGTACTCCGAACTGGCCGGAGCCATGGACGCATTCGTCGTCCAGGCTTCGGCCTTGTGGAGGAAGATGCTTCCCGACATCGATCCTCCGAACCTCCAGTCCATCATCGACGACATGAAGGAGGACATCGAATGAAGATTTTGCCGGTGGAGACGGTCGAGAGACGAGCGACCCTCATCTCTGAGTTCACCCGTCACATGATCCAGCTCAAGCCCGAAGATCTTGCGGAGGTATTGCGACAGTACGCAGCCGATCAGCTCGGCTTCGCCATCACCGCTCCGATCGAGATCGAGGTCAACCCAATCGTTGACTATCGGTATGAGGAGTTTGAACACCTTCTGATCATCGTGGATGTACCCAAATGCCTCTCGCAGCGATAAAGGCCGACATCACCAAACTCCGGGTCGACATCATCGTCAACCCGACCAATCCCGCGACCCGCCGGGGCGGCGGCCTGTGTGGCATCATATACGCCGCTGCGGGCTTCCCTGATGATCCGATTGAACCACTCGGGTTGCAGACGGGTCAATGCACCTTGAGCAAGCCAGGGAATCTGCCTTGCAAGGCAGTTATCCATGCTGTCGGTCCGATCTACGACATCTATTCACGAGGCATCGCCTGCCGCCTGCTTGCCACGACCTATCGCAATATCTTCGCGACGGCACGAGCGAACTTTGGCACAGGGACGACGATAGCGGTGCCAGCGATCTCGACCGGCATCTATCGGTTCCCACCAGAAGACGCTGCTCAGGTCGCTGTCGCCCAGGCCCGACACTGGATGAAGCTGCTCGAAATCACTCTCGTCGCCTTCGACGACAAGACCCTCAAACTCTACCAGGAGCTTATCTGATGTATGTTGTGCTTGCCCGAGAGGGTGATCATCTCTTCGACCGTGCGTACGCCTCCAACATGAAGCTGCCCTTCAACCAGGGCTGGGACAAGTGGGAGGTTTACACGCAGAGCGACAGCTCCCGCGACCTTCACTTCGTCGAGGAGTTCAAGAGCTACCAGGAGGTCGAAGCCTTCCTGCGCGCCCGGCCGATCGACTTCCATCCTGTGCCGACGGGGATTTTCCAATGATCCGTCGCGCCTTTGAGGTCATCGGCAGCCATGGTGAACTGCAAATCTCCATGGATGGCAGCGTCCGTAAGGGTCAGACCTATGACGGCCTGATCATCACGCGCATCGACGTCGAGGAATATCTCAAGTGGTATGGAATGTGTGCCATGCCCGAGTGCGTCGACATCATCGACGTCGGCTACTGGTATCTCGTCGAGGGCTGCATGGAAGGCTACGAGCCTCCAGTCGACGACATGCGCCAGAAGAAGGTCCAGATCAACCTCAATCGCGAGACCGCGTTCGACATCGCGGGATTGATTTCTGGCTGGCTCAGAAATCCGCCTAAGGAAGCTGATCCGCGCCGGAAGTCCCAGCTCCAAGCTGCCTATCGCGACCTGATCCAGGAAGCGAACAACATCGCAGGACCACGGGTATGAAGCTGCTCATTGAAACCAAGGACCTAAAAGGCCTGATACCTGATGAGGTTCTGATCGACCTCCAGAAAAATGCCGAGGCGACGATCGCTCAGGAGGTTGTGCAGCGAGCTAAGAAAGCTGCCAACAACATGCAGCACACCGTCAGCCAGCTGCTGGAGGAAGTGCAGCGCCAGTTCCGGTCGCAATATGCGGTTCCAAACGCGGCACGACAGCTCTTCCGCGAGATTGCCATCGAAGTCCTGGCAGGCTTGGTCAAGCATGATCTTCGCAAGCTGGTGAATGAGGAAGTCGCGGCTCAGAACCGCCAGCTCGATCAGCGAACCATCGATGCGATGGTCACTAAGGCTCTTCGGAGTAGGCTCGCATGATCTGGAAGCACGGACCGCTTCCAGACAGCATCAAGGACTACATCCGCAGCGCGATCAATGGCGGCAAGACGTTCGTGGTGCTGCTATTCCCCGGTACACCCGAGCCCGATCATCAATGGATGAACGAGAACCTGGAGAAGACCCAGGTCTGGCGCGAGCATGATATGAGCAGCGGCGGCCACAACGAGATGATGGTCAACTATTCGATCATCACCACACCTGCCGGCCGTCTCTGGTGTTTCCCTCTTCTCTCGCAGAAGCAGCAGTTCGCATGGCGTGCCTGCGGCGCCAACCCGGAGAAGTGCGATCTCAATCCGATCACTGAAACTTTGTGATGTGGGTGAACGCCTCTGTCCCTGACTGACTTTGGGATAAGCGACCCCGGCCCACAGGCCCCGGAACGGCATAGTCAACCGTAGAAGGGATCGCCTGCGACAAGGGCCGAAAGGGGGAAGCGAGGCACTCGTTCGCGAGGGCGCTTCCCCCTCCTCTCTTTCAAAATCGCCCGCCGAACAACGGCGGGTTTTTTATTGCTAAAAAGGACCCTCCCACATGCTTATGGATACCTCGATCCCGGACGTTAGCGTCAACGGGTTTCAGGCCACGCACGACTTCTCGGTCGCTGTGAATGGCAAGATGTTTCGTGCAGCAATCGACGGCGTCTACTCGGACAAAATCCGAGCACCTGTCCGCGAATACTGCACCAACGCCTATGACGGCCATCTGCGCGCCGGCAAGGGAAACGTGCCGTTCGACGTCCAGCTGCCGACTGAGTTCGAGCCGATCTTCAAGGTTCGCGACTATGGCTGCTCGATGTCTGAGGAAGATGTCCTCAACCGCTTCACGCGCCTCTATGCCTCCGACAAGGACGAGAGCGACGATGAGGTCGGCGGCATCGGCATCGGTTGCAAATCAGCCTTCGCCTACACGAACACCTTCACCGTTCGAACGTGGCGGAACGGCACCATGCGGGTCTACATCTGCTTCATCGGGCCGAAGGGCTTCCCGCAATGCACCGTCCAGGCGCCGGAGATTTCCGACGAACCGGACGGCGTAGAGATCCAGTTCCCGGTCAAGCGAGGAGACGTCGGTCTCTTCCGCACGGCGGCCGAGTACACCTTCGCCGGTTTCGATCCGAAGCCGAACCTACTCAACAAAACGATCACGCTGAACTACCCGCAGGTCCTCCTCGAAGGCGCCGGCTACAAGATCGTGAAGGATAGTTCCGGCCCGCGCGCTCGGCAGGGCTGCGTGATCTATCCGATCAACTCTACCATCATCAGCTCCGGCGCACAGTCTGTTTTGTGGCGCAGCAACATCATCGTCGATTTCCCGATCGGCAAGCTGACGGTGGCAACCTCGCGTGAAGCTCTCGGTAACGACGAGCGCACGAAGAAGGCCATCATCGAGCGGTTCAAGGAGATCGAAGCCGAAATCCGTGGGAAGCTCCAGGCCCGCGTCGACAAGGAGCCTGACTATCTATCGGCTTGCTTGCTGAAGATCAACAGCACCGGCCAGTATGGTTCGATCGATTACACGTTCTGGACCACCTACGGCACCGATCTCAAGTACAATGGTGAGGCACTCACTCAGTACCTCCAGTTTGGAGACGACGTCAATTCGCACGTCTTCTCCGAGCGAGTCCTTGAGTCGAGCTTCCCGCACGTCGCAGCGCCCAAGAACTGGCGCAAGACATCGCTCGACGTGCGTAAGCACAAACAGACTTTGATCCTGTTCGAGCCGGAAGAATTGACGACGTTCATCCCGACCCGCATCCGAACGATCCTCCTCGATAAGAACTATCGGGACAAATACGATGACTTCATCTGGGTGCAATGCACTCGGGGCCGCTTCATGCAGCTTCGGAGACAGCTTCACAACCCGGCCTATGTCGATCTCTCGACGATCGAGCCGACCAAGGCCACGCCGGCACAGCGGTCCCAAATCAAGGTCAAGATGCCGACGACCTCATGGAACCCCAGCTCGTCCTATCGATTGCGCGCCGAATCCCTCGACATCGAAGCAGGCGGCGTCTACGTCCGGCTCGCGGACGATCGCTACACGCTTCTCGACGGGACGGTCGACTATTACCATCTGTCGAACCATCTTAAGTCGCTGTACCGGGCCGGCGTCTTCGCAGGCACCGACCGAATCTGGTGCTTCACCAAGGCCCATACGAAGCACCTGAACAACCCCAAATGGCAGGACATCACGCCCTACGTGCAGGCCAAGCTGAAGAGCATGGTCAACGTGAAGAACTTCCTGCGTGAGAAGAGCATGGCGGAATTGCCGGGTGATAGCACGGTCCGGTTCCTGCAAAAGTGCCACGAGAAGAAGGTGAATCTCCCCACGGAAATCACTGACTTCCTAGTCCGTCTGGAGAAGGAGCTTAAGAGCCAGACGCCCGTCGCCGATGAAGTCCTGAACATGCACCGCAGGTATTTCCCCGGCGAGTTGGAGAAGCTCCAGGCAAGCGTGTCGCCCCTCCTGGCCGAGCTGAGTGCCATCAAAACCAAGTGGCCTCTCCTCGCCGCCATGGGCAAGTGGCTGCACTACAATTCGTTCGAGAATTCGGACGTCGAACACTATATCTCTCTCATCAAGTAACTGAAGGAAAGCACATGCTTACGATCCCCTGGACGCAGTCCGGCGGGACTGTCACGGCTTATGTCCGTGGTGTCCCCCATACGATTGACACGACTCACGTCAACTACAAGGCCGTTGTCGAGGCTTTGCAGAAGCAGAACAAGACCGTCGACGAACTCCTGAAGCTTCTCTCCGTTCGCACCTACATCGCCGGCCTCAACATCGGCAACGTCAAGGTCGCCGCCGACGCGATCCTCTATCGCGATCAGGTCGTCCATTCGCACCTCACCAACCGCATGCTCGATCTCCTCTCGCAGGGCATCGACGTGGCGCCGTGGGCGAAGTTCATGGACAATCTCTACAACAACCCGTCCAAGACGGCGATCGATGAACTGTATCTGTGGATGCAGAAGGCGAACCTCCCGATCACCGAGGATGGTCACTTCCTGGCCTACAAGAAGGTTGCGGACGATTACACGTCCTATCACAAGAACGCTGACGGCAGCGAGTTCATGAATGCGATCGGCACCTGGGTGTCGATGCCTCGCAATCAGGTCGACGACCGTCGTGACAACACCTGTTCGCAGGGCCTGCACTTCTGTTCGTGGCACTACCTGCCGGAATACATGGGCAGCTCGGGCCGCGTCCTGATCGTGAAGATCAACCCGGCCGACGTCGTGTCGATCCCGAGCGACTATGACAACGCGAAGGGTCGTGCGTGGCGGTACTTCATCCAGGGCGAAGTCGATCGCGATGCGGCGCGTCATGCCTTCGAAGGCAAGCTCGTCGTGTGGACCTCGTCGGATGAAGCTGATTATTGCCACGACGAAGACTGTGAATGTCGAGATGAAGACGACGGCTACTACGATTGGAAGGATGCCGTTGAAGCTGGCGACACGACGCTCGGCTTCGAGGAATGGAAGAAGTCGACCGACTGATCTTCCAACTATCACTGATGCTGCAAGGCCCGCCAACCGGCGGGCCTTTTTCTTTTCAACATCGAGGCCACGATGTACTACCTGAACCTGTCGTCAAAGAACTCCAAGACCGGCGCGATCCCCGTTGCCACCATCGGTCGTCAGACCTGCCCGAACGCCTGCCCTCTCAAGGGCAAAGGCTGCTACGCCGAGGGCGGTCCACTGCGCATCCACTGGGATAAGGTCTCGGCCGGCGAGCGTGGCACGACGAGCTTCGACGAGTTCTGTCATCAAGTTGAGATGATGCCCAAGGATCAGGTCTGGCGTTATGGCCAAGCTGGCGACCTGCCGGGGGACGGAGACACTATCGATAGCGAGAAGCTTTCACAATTGACAAAAGCGAATGCATCGCGGTCGGTTATCGCATACACTCACAAGCCTGCAACCGAATCCAACCTTGAGGCGTTGAGAGACGCCGCTAAGGGAGGGTTTAATGTCAATCTGTCGGCCGATGATTTGAATGAAGCCGACGAGTTGGCTGATACCGGTCTGCCTGTCGTCGTTGTGTTGCCCACCGAGTACGGGAAGAAGAAGAACGAGTCCATCGAAGACTACAACGACCGCGTCAAGTCTCTCAGTTTTGCAACCCCAAAGGGTAGAAAAATCGCAGTTTGCCCTGCGACCTATCTTGATGTTACGTGTGGGCAATGTCTCGCCTGCTCGAAGTTCGATCGCAACGAAGTAGTAATTGGGTTCCCTGCACATGGTAACAGAACGAGGATCATCGACGAACGTCTCTCGCGAGGTCGCACTGATCGTCAGTCTACTGAACGCGCTGGCGACGGAGATAGACCAACACTATGAGGACCAAGAGTTACCTTCGCTTGCGACCGAGTTCGTCCATATGGCAACGGCAGTGGTTTACCTTGAAGACATCGAATTTCCAATTGCTGAAAACGTAAAGCGACTGTTGGAACGCTTCCGCAATCAGCAAAATTAATGTTTTCTGCCGTCGCGTGACCTACTCGACAGATTGGTCGGACCAATCATACAATCGTGATGTATGCAGTGGGGCGGCGGCGAAGCGTTCTCATTTCGTACTTGCTAATGGGATCATGTTCAGCTAATAAGCTGTCGATCCCACAAATGGGGGCGACAATGGACTATGTACCTGTAGAGAGGGTAGCGAAAATGTTGGGCGTCAGCCCAGCAACCATCCGCTGCTGGCTCATGAAAGAAGAACTTCCTGGGGGAATTAAGCTGGGAAGACGTTGGCGTGTGAGAATCTCCGATGTTAATGCTTTCCTCGCCGAGAGGCACAAGCAAAGACAGAAGGAGACTTATGAATGGCCACGGTCTACAGAAGGGCTAACAGCCCCTTCTATCAGGCGCGGATCAGGGTCGGCGACGAACGTCACCGTATCTCAACTGGCGAGCGAGATAAGCGCAAGGCTCAAGCGGCGGCAGATGCAGCTGAGGTCGAAGCGCAACGGCAGCTGATCCAAAGTAACGAGTTGCGGATACAAACCGCAGCTGAGCGTTTTTTCGGTTTGAAGAAAGATCTGCGGGCCAAGACCGTGCAGAACTACAAATCGAACCTGACCAACCTCGTCAGCAAGCTGGGAGACTTCCCGCTGCGTTTGCTCGATCACGATCGGCTCCGGCATTACGTGTCGGTGCGATTGCAGGAGGTAGGGTCAGTCGCCATAAGACGCGACTTAGCATTCCTGTCGTCGGTCTACTCGACGCTGACACCGGACCATAATCCCGTTCGGAGCTTCAGCAAGCGAGGGCTCCCCGAAGCCCGCAAGCTGAACCGTTGGTTGACCGAAGACGAAGTCAATAGGCTGATCGCCGTTGCCAAGGAGCCCTATCAGAAGAGGTTCATCATCCTCCTGGTGCAGACCGGCATGCGGGTTGGCGAGCTGATCTCGCTCGACTGGTCGAGCATCAAGCTGAAGGATGGTCTGATCGTCCTGATGGGTGATCAGACGAAGAACAAGGACTATCGGATAATTCCGCTCACCGAGGAGGCTCTTGGCACACTCCGTGACACACACGAGAGTGTGCGCAAAGGACCCCTCTTCCTCAACGAGCGGACCGGCAAACCCTACACCACGCTGCGGACTTTCTGGAAGAATGCCTGCACGGCGGCGAAGGTCGAAGATGCGAAGATACACACGCTGCGCCACACTTTTGCGAGCTGGGGCTTGCAGCGGGGATTAAACCAATTGACCCTCCAAGATTGGATGGGGCATAAGACGTCGTCCAT
>JAESFU010000806.1_pt1 | contig 11013 bp, 13 predicted proteins | sample 9269461 | NCBI WGS metagenome assembly JAESFU01 (sample SAMN14502556, study PRJNA617107) | algae metagenome | isolation source: Stenomitos rutilans HA7619-LM2 and co-occurring heterotrophs from cave walls | place: USA: Waikapalae cave, Hawaii | collected 2009-07-28
TGATGATCATCGTTGCTTCCCGATGGGTATATGGGCAGGGAGCAATGGATGTGGAGGAGATTCTGAAATCTTCTGCCGAGACACATAAACCCTTGCTGGTTGTCTTCGCCGGTTCGGACTGGTGTGCACCCTGTATTCAGTTCGAAAAAAATATATTGTCCGAATCTTCCTTTCAGGAATTTGCTGATAAAAATCTGCTGCTGTACAAAGCCGACTTCCCGCAACGCAAAGCATTGCCGCCGCAAGAGCAGGAACAAAACGATTGGCTCGCCGAGCGATATAACCCGGAGGGACTCTTTCCGCATATTGTCCTGCTTAAACCGGATCATACCGTTTTGGCGGTATTGAAATACAATCGCCAGTCACCCGCGGCGTTCATCGAAACTATCAGGACATACCTCGTGCAATGATCAACACCCTGCTCAGCGAATATCGGTTGCAAGCACGCCTCATGGGCTCCGCATTCGAGTTTGTGATAACAGGTATGGAAGAGTCTCAGGCGAAAAAAAGTCTGAAGCAGGCGGAGACAGAAGTAAAACGCATCGAAGAAAAATTAACCGAGTTCTCTGCATGTTCACAAACATCTGCGATCAATCAGGCCGCAGGGCAGCACGCGGTGCAGGTTGACGAGGAGGTGATGTCCCTGATCAATCGGAGTTGCCAGATAAGCCGCCTCACCCAGGGAGCATTCGATATCACCGCCGGCGCGCTGAAAAAGCTCTACCAGTTCAAAGGCAACAAAATATCTTTCCCATCTTCTGAATCCATACAGAACGCATTGGACACCGTTGGTTGGGACAAGATTCGTTTTCAGGACAATACTGTTTACCTTCCGAAGCCCGGCATGCACATAGCGTTTGGCGCCATTGGCAAAGGCTATGCAGCACATCGTGTAAAAGCTCTCTGGGTAGCCGACGGAGTCGGGAACGGTGTGATCAACGCCAGCGGCGATCTTACGGCATGGGGGACACGAGCCGATGGGACACCCTGGAAAGTTGGCATAGCCAATCCGGACAACCCCGATACGGTTATCGCATGGATCCCGATACAAAATTCTTCCGTGGCTACCTCCGGAAACTATGAACAATTCTTTTACCACGAAGGGAAGCGCTACTCGCATAACATCAACCCGAAAACAGGACTGCCGGTGACCGGCATTAAAAGTGTTACCGTGGTAAGCCCCGGCGCGGAATTATCAGATGCATTGGCAACAGCGGTTACCGTGATGGGCGTAGATATAGGACTTCACTTCATTGATCAGCTTCCGCAAACCCATTGTCTCATCGTAGACGACAGAAATAAAATCCACACATCGCGTTCGCTAAAATGGACATCGCATGAAAAGTAAGTTGTTATTCATTCTACTGCTTTCCGTTGTTGCGAGCTTGCTTGCTTCGTGTCAGGCAGTAAAGCCGTATCAACGTGTTTACCTGAACGATCATGAAATGGCGCAGGGACAGCCCGGTGCGCGGTCGGTTGAAGAAAATGCGCAGGCGTATCGCGAGGGAGCGTCCGGTGGTGGGAGTACAAAATCCAGCGGTGGCTGCGGGTGCAACTAAATGAAGAAGCGATACGTCATCATCGGTCTGCTGGCTTCTTCGCTCATGGCTTCTGCCCAGCGCACCTCTTCCCCGTTTATAAAGAAGAAGCTGGTGCGAACCGATGTCGAGGCACTACTCTCGTTTTATACGCAGGACAACAATCACTCGGCTGTAACCGGTGGCATCGGGACAGAAGACCTTCAGGTATACATTCAACAATACACCATCAACATCAACAAAGATTCTGTTCACATCTACCACCTGGATGGCGGCGTGGACATTATCAGCTCGGCCTCTACCGATAATATTGATTTCGAAGTTTCGTCTGCCTCTAAAACCGATGCGCGCAGTCATATAAATCTGGGTTACTCGCGTTTGCTGAAAAAAACAGGAGCAACGATTGGGGCAAACTCCGGATTTTCAATTGAGTCAGATTATCTGTCCATCAGCGGAGGTTTGTCGGCGTTTATTCCTGACAAGAAAAATCAGCGCGACTACTCAATCCTGTTGCAGTCTTACTTTGATGATTTACGCTGGGGCAGATTTGAAAACGGACGTCCGCAAAAGTTGATCTATCCGCAGGAACTTCGAAGTAAAAACTGGTTTGATCATTACCGGCGCACGTCAGTCAACCTGGAGCTTGGCATAAATCAGGTAATAAACCGACGGATGACGCTGGGACTTTACCCGGGATTCGTTTATCAGTCGGGACTGCTGTCCACACCCTTTCACAGGGTTTATTTTTCTGACAACAGCGAACGTGTGGAGACACTGCCCGGCGACCGGTGGAAGTTTCCTGTAGGTATTCAGTTGAATTCTTTTATCCACACCCGCTACATCCTGCGTACATCATACCGGTTTTTCAAGGACAACTTTGGCATTCTGGCACACACCGTCAATGTTGAGGTGCCCATAAAACTGAATGCTGTTATCACATTAACGCCTTTTGTGCGCGGATACATGCAAACCGCTTCCGATTACTTCCAGCCCTACAAGGAACATGATGCATCTGCCGCCTATTATACATCAGACTACGATCTGTCCCGATTTAAAAGTATAAAGACAGGCTTGGGTTTTCGATATGCTCCGTTTTCCCAAAGAGGAAAAACAGTATGGCAGGCGATGGAGCTTCGCTACGCACGTTATGATCGCTCCGATGGACTTACGTCTCACATGATCACAGCCTATATTCACTTCTCCCGTACGGTGGAAAAGGAGAAACCTTTATAACCCGTTGTCGTTTTTGACTGAGCCCCTGGAATTCTATCTTTGCGGCGAAACAACATTTTGTATGAACTGGATAGTATTGATTATTGCAGGACTGTGTGAAGTAGGTTTTACAACATGTCTGGCCAAAGCAAAAGAAACCACGGGCACAGCGTCGGCAATATGGCTGGGAGGATTTTTTGCGAGCCTCACCGTGAGCATGTACCTGCTCTACAAGGCTACACAAACATTGCCGATGGGAACGGCCTACGCGGTATGGACAGGCATTGGTGCCGTTGGGACAGCGATCATCGGTATTGTTTTCTTTAAAGAGCCCGCTGACTTCTGGCGAATCTTTTTTATCTGCACGCTCATCAGTTCCATCATCGGGTTAAAATTCGTTACGCACTAGAACTTTTCTCGCAGAAAATACAGAAGGACACGGAATCCATGTATGGATGCTGTGTCCTTCTGTGAGATGAAATTAATCAGCCTTTGTCTGCTCGATCTTTCCATCGGGAGCGAAAAGAATTTTTTTATCTCCTGCTCCGTTGGCGCCATCAAGCTCTACCTGGTATTGAATTTTACCGTTGGTATCGATCTTGTCCACATCTTCTATTTTGTAGGCGCTGAATTGTTTTTCAAGCTGTTGTTTGATGGGCGCCGGCAATTCGCTTTTCGGGAAATCCTCCTTGTGTTTACGGATCTTGCCGGTCTTGTCGATCCACACATCGTGTCCGCGCTTGCCTACTTTAAATTCTCCCTTGTATTCCTCGCCCTTTAGTTCCCACTCAACATTTTGAGCGCTGGCAAACTTTGCCTGGAAAGCGTTCAGAACAACGGAAGGCACCTCGCTTTGCGGAATGTCCTGTGCACGGGCGGCGGTTAGCGTGGCCAGTGCAAACATGGTGATGATAAGCTTTTTCATACGGTATTGTTTTTTTGTTAATGGTTAATGAATATGATGTAAAAGTGATAGGTGATTCCGGAAACAAGTTGGAAAAAATCTTCGATCAAATTATTTTTTCTTTGGCAATTCATAAATCCAGCGCACCAGAAAATCCATCGCGTGTTCGTGCGAGGTATCGATACCCCACGCAATACCGATCGCCGACGAAGAGGAGAGCGTCATCTTTACCTGTGGACGCAACACCATCTCGGCATGATGATGGCGCAACACCTGGTTTACCTCGATACCGACAAAGTTTTTCGTGTTGGGCAATACATAGTGCACGTTGCTGTTCACGATCCAGCGGCGCGTCAGCTCACCTGTTTCGCGATCAAATTCATACGAAGGCCCGGTGTACACCAGTGTATGAAACTGGCGTCCCCATTTTTTGGCAGCGATGAAGAACGGATTATGTTCCGTGCCCGTCGCGTGCATAATGTTGAAGCCTTCCCGTTTGGTTTCAAAGATATAGCCTATTGCCAGCGTGGTATTCAGTTTGGGTGAAACAAAAAATGAATATTGCACAGCGGCTTTTATGCCCTCCATGCCATTGTTGGCGCGTGTGTCTTTTGTATCTGTTGCCTCCGTAGAAGTAGTATGAAAAAGCAAGGGCACTTCGAGCTCCAGCCCCAGGCGATTAATAGGCGCAAATTCATATTCTACCAGGTAATGATAATCCACTGCCTGTCCCGTATGCGTCATTCCCAGTCCTGCATTCAATTCCTTCTCACCTTTGCGCGCACCCAGATCGCGGATCAGATCGAAGTAAATGGGTTCGGCATGCGAAACTTTTGGAAGCGGTGTCTGTCCCATACATCCGGTGGAGATGATGATGAACAGCAGCCCGATGGCAATTTTAGAAACCGGCATAATGTTGTTGTTGTTTTAACTGCTTCAAAAAAAACAGTGAAAACAGGAAACAACCTGGAAAAACGTGTCGTCCTTATTTTTTTAATGTATCTGGATCGTTTGCGGAAACCGGATTGTAAAACAATGCCGCCCATCGTATTGATAGGAAAGTGGCAACCCTGCATAATCGGCTACCGATTTTACGATGGCCAGCCCGAGACCGGTTGACGTTGGTGTCATGGAATTTTTATAGAAGCGATCAAAAATACGGGTTGCATCCAGGGCGGCAGCGTTGCCGGTATTGGACACTGAAATGGTATCGCCGGCGATTGTTATACGCACATCGCCACCGGTGTAATTATGGACAATGGCATTCTTCACCAGGTTGGACAACAGGCTTTCTGCCAGTTCGGCATTCATCGTATATTGTACTGTGCTTTCCTCGTTCAGGGAAAGATTCACGGACTTGAACTCTGACAAGTCGGCGTAGCCCTGCACAAGTCGTTGTGCGAGTGTATTGAAATTCACTTCACGTTGTTCCGGATACTGACGATTCTCGATACGCGAAAGCATGAGCAATGTCTTGTTAAGCCGCGTCAGGCGCTCCAGCGACTGGATCACGGCACTTACGTCTTCCAGTTGCTCGTCTGTCATCGGCTTCTTCTCGGCCAGCAGCTCCAGTTTGTTTATGCTGATGGCCAGCGGCGTTTGCAACTCGTGCGAAGCGTTCTCGATAAATTGTTTCTGGCTGTTGAAGATCTGGATATTCCGTTGCAGCAGCGATGAGACTGTGTCGTGCAGAATGTTGAATTCGCTCACACGCGTTTTTACAACCGGCAATTCTTCCCGTGTACCAAGCTTGAAATTTCTAAGCTTGTCCAATATTTCGTAAAAAGGTTTCCAGATGCGTTTCAGCAGCACATTGTTAATGATAAGGACACTTGCCAATAGAAATATGTAAAGCCAGAGCAACGCGTAAAACAAATCTTCGATCAGATCATCTTCTTCCACCATCGACGATACGACCATCAGCTCATAGTATTTGTCGTTGGGAGCGCGGAATGCTGTTTTGAGAATGCGCACGGGTTCGTAGTCCTGCTCATTGATCATGTAGAGCGTTGAGTCCAGGTAGACATCGCGCAAGAGGATAGCGATGTCAGGCGAAATGGGATGAATGGCATAGTTGCTTTCGAGAAACTCGGTTTTATGAATTACGGTACTGTCCTCCTGAACTTTTTTAATGATCAGCTCTTTTGAATTGTCCAATCCGTCGTCAATGCTGTCGTAGATTTCATCCAGCATGTTGATATAAAAAATCACGGCCCAAACGCCAATTACCGCGAGCAGCGCCACCGACAGATAGGCGAGCGTATAATTCAGCAGTTTCATGGCACCAGGAGTTTATAGCCGATGCCATATACCGCCTGTATTTCTATTTCGGCCTCTGCGTCCTTCAGCTTCTTGCGAAGATTTTTTATCTGCGAATAAATGAATTCAAAGTCGTCGGACTGGTCAATGTGATCGCCCCAGATATGTTCGGCCAGCGCGGCCTTGTTTACCAGCTTGTTCTTGTTGAAAATAAAGTACGTGAGAATATCAAACTCTTTTCTATTCAGAACCAATGGCTTGTCCTGTACAGCGACGGTGCGATCTTCCGTATTTATACTCACATTGTTGATTGTAATAACATGCTGTCCCTCCTGATTTTTTCGCCGGATCACGGACCGGATTCGTGCATGCAGCTCCGCCAGGTGAAAGGGCTTTGCGAGATAATCGTCAGCTCCCAGGTTCAGTCCTTTTACCTTATCGTCGACCGAATTTTTAGCAGAGAGAATAATCACGCTGCCTTGCTTCTTCATCTGCTTCAGCGCCTCCAGCAAAGAGAGTCCATCGCCGCCCGGAAGCATAATATCCAGCAAAATGCAATCGTAGTCGTATGTGGTAATTTTATCGTATGCTTCCGCGTAGGTGGATGCTGTCTCGATCAGGAATTTTTCCTTCTCAAGGGCGCGCAGAATAATTTCCTGCATTTCAATTTCATCTTCTATTATCAGCACTTTCATGGTGAGCCGTATGCGATCGTTGAACCGTACACAAATATATCATGCCAATTCCGGAAAGATTCGGGAATTCCGGGAGCGGAATCACGCAATGGCCCGCTGAAGCACTTCGGCCATAGATTCTTTATCCAGCGTTACAGGATTGTTTTTGCTATCGGATGACGCTATAATTCTGTCAAAATCGGAGACCGCGATACCAAAATTTTTCAGCGATGGAATTTTCAGGTCCGTCGTCCATTGGCGGATTAACGCCAGCAAGGCATCGGTATAGTAGGCATCGCTTTTATCGGACGCGCCGGAGAAAAGCTTGCCGGCCGCCGCGTATTTAAAAAGCGCCGTAGCGTCGTTTCCTTTTCGGAGAAGTGTTACCGTTACCTCGTTCGCCGGTGCCATCAGCGCGCTGCAAACAACGCCGTGCGATACCGGAAAATATCCACCCACGGCCGAAGCAAACCCGTGGACAAGTCCCAACCCGGCGTTTGCCAGCGTGATACCCGAGAGGTATGCTGCCAGGGCCATGTCCGATCGTGCCGCCAGATCGGAGCCATCGGCATACGCGCGTCGCAAAGAGCGGGCAATACAGTGAAGTCCCTGCAACGCGAGCGCATCGCTCACCGCGTTCGCCTGTGTGGACAGGTACGATTCCAGCAATTGTGTAAACGCATCCATGCCGCTGGCAGCGGTAATGTCTTTAGGACAGCTTACCATCAATGCAGGATCGATCAATGCGATATCCGGAACGAAGTTGGTATGGCGCAGCGATTTTTTATAGCCCGCTATCCCCACTTCCGAAAGCACTGCATTTTTCGTAGCCTCACTACCCGTGCCGGCCGTAGTCGGGACAGCGATAAAAGGAATTTTCTGGCCCGTATGATTCTTTGTCCCGACGCCCTCCAGGTAGTCCTTCACCGCATCGCCCGAGGGAAGCATCGCCGAGATAGCCTTGCCGGCATCCACCACGCTGCCACCGCCAATGGCGATCACGACGGCTGGCATCGTTGCTTTCTGTTGTTGGACAATGGCGTCGATCATGGCCGGCGATGGCTCGTGCTCTATGCTGGCCTGCTTCACAACAAGTCCCGTTTGTTGCATGGACTCGATGACGGCTGTCCCGTAAGCAGAATCTGAAAATGACCGCGCACCGGTTATGAGCAATACCGTGTTGCCATAGGACCTGGCCAGGGCAGGGAGCAGGGAAATTTTACCCGCGCCAAAATGCAATAAAGGCGTCTGCGCAAATTGAAAGCTGTTCATACGATTACTGTGCTTCCGGAAATAACAGGACATGACGCTGGCCTTCGCGCGGTTTCTCCATCCACGGCGCCACAGTATCGCGCCATATAAGATAATGCGATGTCTCCTTGTGAGCGGCTACAGCTTTTTCAGTAGCATAAGCTTCATAAAGCAGAAACTTCGTCGGTATGGTGGCATCCTGTAAAATATCAAAGCGCAGGTTCCCGTCTTCTTTCACCGAACCTTCATGATTCATTTTTGTAGCGCGGATAAAATCATTTACGAACTCGGCCTTCACATACACGTGTACGATGGTTACAATCATGGGGAGAAAATTTAGCTGACAAAGATAAGAATTACACATCAGTAGTCTGCCTTCAGTCTCGCGCAAAAAAAAACAGGGTATTGTTTGATACCCTGTTCAAGTTGGTTGGTGAAAACTGTTAATTTCTTTTTCGGCCGCGTGTGCTGCGCTTGGTCACTTTCACATTTCCGCGTTTCCCTTCTACCGTTGTCGTGCGCGTTGTCCGGGTGCGTCCATGAGCGGGTGTAACCGTGCGTGTGGTACGCGTGGTGCGATAGTGCGTTACGGCGGGCTCGTGGCGTGTCCTGACGATGACGGAGGTTGTCCTGACAGGAGTATACACGCGATGTGCCCGCACAACCCGATAATGATGCACCACAACATAATGCGGGCGATACGGTGCGCGATACGGATAAAAAGCGCGCCAGTGCATCGGTCTCCAGGGACGCCACCATGCCGGACGGGCACGCCATCCGTAAGGTGATACCCAAACCGCATAGGTAGGTGCATACATATAGCGAACCGCCGGCCATCCCCATACATTTACCACGACCCGCGTAGACCGCCTGGTGTCAGTCTGAACGGGTGTCGTTGTCCTGTTGTCGTCCTGTAAAGGTTCTACAATAACCGGTTCGCCATAGATGTCCTCGTCGCCGATGATCTGGAGCTCCGCACCATTGTCCCCGGTCTTGTCCAGTTCAATCACGGCAATGTCCTGACTTTCGTTTTCAGAAACGGCATCCCGCAGAATCAAGGCATGGGCATCGCCGTCGCGCTGATCGATCACGCGGATGTAGTCGATATCACCGTCGCCATTCAGGTCAAGATTGTTTACTTTGTTGTCTTCAGCGTTGATGAGCTTTTCGAATTCTTCCGGCGAGCCAGCCTTCTTGAACATTTCCAGCGCACCTTCCAGGCTGAAGTTATCGCCGGGCAACCCAGTGGAATCCTGTTCGATGGTTTGCGCCTGTACCGTGGCCACTGCCAGTATACTGCACAGGGCGAGCGTGTATTTTCGGATCGTCATTTTCATAATGTACTGATTTTAGGCCACATTAAAACTTGAATGCGGCTTATGTTGAACAGTTAGATTGCCGGACAATCAAAAGGTTTAATGACCGGTAAATATAAAAATGTATACCCGCACACCCGCAAAAGCGCGCTCCACGCCGAAATCAGGCATTATTGACGCATGCGTTCGACCATTTGTTTCTGCATGTTCTTTTTCTTTTCCAGGTACACATTGTACTGGGTGGTGGTCAGCACTGTTTTCAGTTCTTTTTCCTTGTCTGCGTTGCGTGCTTTCAGTTCCTGTAACTTGTTACGACGACTGTCCTCCGAGCGCTTGAGGTCTTCATTCAACTGTGCGTATTTCAGGTTGATGGCATGGATGGGTTCCTCCTGTTGTGGCACCAGTGCGAGCTCCTGCTTCATCCATTCGTCCCAGCGACGGGCTCTTTCTTCCGGCGTGCTATGGCCATCCTGTGCCAGCGTTTTGGTTGCGGTCGTCATCGCAAGCGCGAACATTATTACTCCAATGATTTTTTTCATACTGCTTGATTTTCAAGAACGGCGTCGCCTTAAATGCGAAGCCGTGAAAGTGTCCTTCCCTGATTTTATTGTGCTGTGAATTCGCCTGTGGCGATGTTTAAGCTGTACAGCGTCCCGTTTATATCCAGGTCAGCCAGCTGGCCTCCCGGAAACGTAATTGTCCCGCTATAGGAGAAACTTCCTTTGCCGGCAACACTGCCCGTGATTGTAATGGATGCAGAACCGCCCGTGATGGTTTTCGATTCTTTGTCCACGGTGATGCCGTCAATCTCAAAGGTGATGGTGCTGTTGCTGGTATTCTTGTTCCGTATGTTGGAGACAAAAGAGCCCGTGCGGTTATACGCGCCGTTGAATGTGAAGTACTGGTAAGCAGCATCAAGCGTTTGTATGGTGAGGTTGCCTGTCCCTTCATTTTCGGTGGACATCCGCGGTGTGCTCAGTGAGCCATGGTAGGCAATGTTCGATGTGTACGTGGCGGGCAGATTGTTGGCACATGTTAATGCATAATCATAATGGTAGGCATAACTGTACGTGATGCGTGCACCGGGCAGATTTGTTTTGGCAACGTCCAAGCTCTCGCTATAACCGCAGGCTTGTGCACGGCCGCCGGCGTTGGCCTGCGAAGAGACGGATGCATCATACAGTACACTGGCAAGTCCACCGGCGTCGGAGGACACCGAAGAGGCAATCATTTCAGCAGCTTCGTCATTGGCAACGGCCGCTTCATTGTTGTCATCATCACTACAGGCAAACGCCAATAGCAAAAGACCGGAGAGAAAAATTCCGCTTGTTTTCATTTTAGTAAAATTTTAGTTTTTCTCCTTGGAGCAGATTGAAAGCAAAAGGTTTAAAACAACGGATACTGTTTTTTTCAACAGCAGATGATCAGGGCAGACATGTTTCGCTGTCCTATGCTGAAAAAGAAGATAATGGACTCATTACAAACGATCGCAGAAAATCAGGGGGTTAATTTTTCTGGCAAGTTGATGGATACCGGCAACAGTCGAACTAAAGGTCTTTCAGTTTTAAATAATAATCCCGCTGTTTCTTGTCCAGTTTCTCGATAGCATAGCGCAGGCACGTGCGAGGCATCGTTGCCGCATATTTGTCGAGGAAGCCCAGCAACCGGGCACGATCGCGCTTGCCGGCTTCGCGAATCCACCCGCCGGTGGCTTTCTGAATCAGGTCTTCTTTATCGAAGAGCAATATTTCTCCAAGGGCAAACGTGTCGTCAATTTGTCCTTGCCGGATAAAAAAGAATGTGCTGACAATCGCTGTGCGGCGCTCCCACATATTTTTCGACTGCGCCAGTGTATAGAG
>JAESFU010000807.1_pt1 | contig 10981 bp, 9 predicted proteins | sample 9269461 | NCBI WGS metagenome assembly JAESFU01 (sample SAMN14502556, study PRJNA617107) | algae metagenome | isolation source: Stenomitos rutilans HA7619-LM2 and co-occurring heterotrophs from cave walls | place: USA: Waikapalae cave, Hawaii | collected 2009-07-28
TTTGGATATTCCGCGCTAGGTGACCACTCTATTTCGCGTTAAGCTGACCACCAAAAGTTAACTGATAAATTGTGGTCCTATTAGTATCGAGATGTCGGTTGATAGCGGGCACTGTTTAATTGTCCTTTTCTGTCGTTTCTTCTGTTAAGGTAGCTCTTTTTTTACGCATCGATTCACCTTTCAATTCCAGCCGGTGAGCGTCGTGGATTATTCTGTCCAAAATGGCGTCTGCTATCGTCTGTTCTCCGATCACTTCATGCCATTTGTTAACCGGAACCTGTGAGGTAAAAATGGTAGAGCGCTTCCCGTGTCGGTCCTCAATGATCTCCATTAGTATTGTTCTGCTTTGCGGATCAAGTGGTTGGATACCAAAGTCATCAATGATCAACAGATCTTGTTTTTCCATCTTTGTCACTTCTTTTAGATATGTCCCGTCTGCCTTACCCATCTTCAATCGTGCGAACAATTTAGAAGTGTGTTCGTAAAGGACTTTATATCCTTGGGAACAAGCCTGATGGCCGAGAGCTGATGCTAGATAACTTTTTCCTATGCCAGTACTACCCGTTACCAGGATATTCTCTTTCTTCTTAATAAAGTCACAGTCAGCCAGACGCAGTATGTGATTTTTATTCAGGTCGCGAGGAATATCAAAATTGATCTGTTCTACGGCCGCCTTATACCGGAACCTTGCATTCTTTACATTCCGATCCAGCTTTCGATTATAACGTTCATCCCACTCAGAGTCGATAAGCATAGACAGAAGCTCATCTGCTGTCCATTTTTCGGCATTCCCTGATTCTAGGCTGGTACGAAAAGCGCGCACCATTCCGTACAACTTCATTTTTCTCATTCTTTCCATTGTCTGTTCGTTCATCTTTTTTCTTGTTTAAAGTTTGATTGTTATTCGTAGTAATTTTTTCCTCTGATATTCTCATGATCAGGCATTTGCGAGGTCTGATCTTCTTCAATGTCAAAGAAGTCCATCCCTCGATGAAGGATGTCTTCGATAACACGGAAGTGATATAAACCATAGGCATTAGCGCGGACACAAGCCCTAATCAATCTTTGGTTACCTACACGCTTTCCAAAGGACAATATGCCTTGGCAGGATTTATATGCCTGTTCCGGATGTGGTTTTTTATTAAGTACTTGAGCGATATAATGCTCTACTTCTTTGCCAATGCTACGAGCTTGTGCCAGGAAGTAATCCGGGTTCCACTCTGCCAATACCTGGTGCTGGGTGGCCATGTGAGCGGGATCAGTTGTATAGTTGTGGGCGGTGCGTATGCGCTCGTGGCCTGCGATCCGTTCATACTTATAGTAAATCTCTACCATTGATTTACTGTAGAGTATGCGCACTTTTTTACTGATGTATCCATACGGGACACTGTAATAGTGTTTATCAGCACTCAGGCAGACATGCCCATTTTTCATAACAGTAGCAACCGAAGAGGAGCGCAACTCAAAACGTTTTGCGGGCAAGGGCTGCAATGCAGCACGCTCCATCTCTTCAAACTGCTCCATGCGAGAGTAGTTCCGACCTTTGAAAGAAGTTCTGTTATGCGCCTCTAATAGCGTCTGTATGGATGCATTGAGTTCTTCCAGTGAAGTGTGAAGCTTTTCCGGTAGCTCGGCAAAAATACGCCTGTAGGCAATCTTAACGGCACCTTCTACCAATGCCTTGTCCTTGGGCTTGTAAGCACGAGCCGGGAGGACAGTCATTGCATAGTAGTCAGCAAAAGCTTCGAAGTTCTCGTTGAGTTTTGGCTCATACCGGTTACTCTTGATTACTGCGGACTTTAAATTGTCCGGAACGATTGCATTGGGCGCACCGCCAAAATAGTGCAGTGCATTTTCACAGCAGTTGATGAAGTCCTCTACGCGCTGGCTTTCAATAGCTTCTACATAGGTCAGTTGGCTGGCACCCAGGATGGCAACAAACACCTCCATGTTTTTAATCTCACCGGTATACGTATCAACGATCCTGAGTTTTTCACCTGTGTAGTCGACAAACATCTTGTCTCCGGCCTTGTGAGCCATGTGCATACTGGGATGGACACGCTTCTTCCAGAGGTTATAATGTTTATAGAACGCAGTAATCTGATAACCTGAGGGATATTGGACATGGTAGTTATCCCATAAATGGTACAGCGTTACGCCGCGCTGGCGCAAGCGCCGTTCCTGTACCTTAAAAAATTCGTGTAGCGTCACCAAACGCTCATCGATCACCGGGTCTGGATCTTTACAGAATAGCTCATCCAGCTCTTTGTCAGAGAGCTTACTGAGATCTTCCCACGTTGTTTTGAGACCGACAAAAGCCCGGAGATACTTCTTCACCGTATTACGGGACAAGCCGGTCGTAGTAGCGATTTGAAGTTTATTCTGTCCCTGGCAATAGAGTTTAAGTACGTGCCTGAGTTTAGTCATATTGATCGGATTATTGGCCATGCTGGTTGATTTTACCAAGCCCAATAGGACCTGGTAAGTCAACCTTGGTCAACCGATCTCAATACTTTTTAGGACTAAATTCAGTGGTCAGTTTGCTGCGAAAAGTGGTGGTCACTTTGTCGCGAAATCAGGTGGTCACTTTGAAACGAAAACCAGTGGTCAGCTTAGGCGAAATGTCCATGATGATGAATCTCACTATCCCGGAGATTTCATTTCAGGTCAGGGTCATCGGAAGATGGCCTTTATTTATGGAAGACAGTTGTTATTCGTAGAAAATTTCTTCCAGTATTTTTTTATAACCCTGTACTGTCCATGGTTTCTTGAAGTAACCATCTACTTTTAAATTCTTTAAAGATTGCTCTACTTCTTTGGAAACATTAGTTGAAATAACACAAATCTTCACAGCATCAAAACGTTTATCGTTACGAAAAATCCTGCACACTTCTAACCCGTTAATCTTGGGCATATTGAAATCAGTAAGAATAAAATCTGGCAGGCCAACCTTTTGTTCTAAAAGGGCGCTTATCGCAGACTTTGGTTCATAGAATACCGTGAATCCTATGACTGGCTCAAATTCTGAAATTAGTTCAGCCATGAGGAATACATCGTCCGGATCATCGTCGATTATAACGACCTTTTTCATTTGCAGCCTAATTTAAAAAATGCAACCCGCTGGGAGGTTTGCATGGTATACTTTCGAAACTTTAAATTAATATAATCTCCATTACCAATCTTCCTGACCTCCAGTAATTCCTTGAGCCTGCAATCACAATATGTCTCAATACCGTCCTGATCAACGACTTTTTCAAATCGGGTTATTGCTCGGTCCGTTACAATCTGTGTTAATATAGTGGCGGGAACAGGACCGCATTCAAGAGACGTGTCGGCAAAATTGCTTGTTAAAAAACGTTGTATGTAAAAAGCAGGCATCGTGTTACCGATAAGTGAATCTGCGGGCACCTGAATCTTTATGAAAACCTGCGCGGAAACTGAATTTATAATGACCATACATATCAAGACAATAAATAAAGTGCGCACTATATCCCCCCTCAAATTTAAGAAGGCAAAAGTAGCCAGATAATGTTATCCTACCATTCAAAATACATCTATACCATATTAATTATTACCGAGGCAACTGGCCGTTACAATATCTGGTAATAGTGATGATGCCAAGCACCTAATTTGGTGTTTTGTTTGCTTTCCAGCGATAGTTGGACATTTGAGTGTTAAAAAAGAATTTTTATCCGGGAAAACCCTCATAAACAATAGCGAACGTCGCTTGGCACAAAGTTTTACCGAAACATTATGGGAAATTCATAAGTTAGTTAAAAGTCATGCTGAGGGGCATGACTTTTCTTTTGCTATTCATTTCTTCATGCGTCGCGCAGTCGTTAAGACAGGGCCAAGGTTTTCACTGATCTTTTCCAATGACCGTCCCGCCACGTAGCCGGTGATTCCAAACTCCATCATACGCCAGATATGATCGTCCAGAATGGCTGGGGTGATCTGAAAGAAGGGCACCAGGACATAATTCGAAAAGATGATGAACATACAAATGCACATCATAATCGGACGCCAATTCCGCTGTAACCAGCTTTCACCTTTCACTTCCGCCTCGATTATGCGGGACTTCGTGTCCAGTAATTTACTTTCGTAGTCGATGCATGCACATTCCATAGTGATGAGCAACTCTTTGTATTTAAGTTGCAATTCTAATTTTTCATCGGACTTGTCAATCTTATCGATCGCATTGCCAATCGAATCAATTGTCTCTTTCACGCCTGTACCTAATATCTTGGATAGAAAACCTCCAAGCCCCGGCTTCTTCTGTTGTTCAATCATTCCTGCGCTTTCCATATTATAATTTATTTTTGTGTCCCAAATCATTTTTGCCCGATGGCAACTACAGGCTCCTGCCATTCCAGTCCGAATTGTTTAAAGAAGTCGAGTGAGCTTTTTGGTGCGTATCGATTCTTTGTAACCGATGCGACACCTTTGCTGACTTCACCGGCAATCTCTGAAATATGTTCCCAGTCTTTTCCGCCTTTGAATTCTCCAGCTTTGGTGTGCTGCAAGATGAAGATGAATGCCTTGTCCGGATACTTTGCACGTAAAGCCTTATAGTCATTTACCTTCATGCCCAAATCATTTACCGAGTCCAGGATGATAAACTGATAGTTAGATAAATCAGGATTGGTTAGATTTTCAGCAAAGTGAAGTCGTGCCGGCAGCGGCGTCAAAAACTCCGAAACTTTTTGCGTCATGGTAGGCGAGGCAAATTCCTCCGAGGACACGTACAGGACATGCCCAAAATTGTCAGCCAGGTACTGCGCCAGTTTGAGCAAGAAGATTGTCTTTCCGTTGTGCGGCTCGCCATGGAACATCATTGTGAAATTCCGCGCAGGACTCCCAAGCAAAGTTTGCCAGAACGTGCCAAAGGGTAACAAGTCCAATTTTCGATTGGCCATTTCAGCGGCCGTCAATACACCGCTAAGGCCTCGATCAGACACTGACTTTTTAGCTGCGTGCTTTTTCTCGATGTTAGTTTTATGTTTCTTTTCACATGCGCAGGTCTTAACGATGTGTTCCAGGCCACTCAATTCGGCACTTGAAACCGAAACCTTGCGTGCTGTTCGTGATTTGAGACGTCGATAAATGGCATTCACTTTATCGGCGTAAGGGTCATCTTTCAGAATTTTCTTTTTAGCAATCTGATTCTCCAAATACCTGATAAAGTCATCTATTTTCTTTGCATCGTCATTTCCTTGCAGTCCAACAAATCGTTTAATGGCGGCGATTAATCTGCAATTCAAATTTTCGGCCCGTGACCTCGGCCACTTTATATCCGGCAGCGGTAATTTTGCTCGCAATCACGTCAATGGGTGAAATCGTGATCCCTGTTGCTGCACCACGGATACGCTCGCTGATGCGGTGGTATTCGTTTTGTCCTTCCAGGGAGAGTTCATCAAGTGCAAATGTCTTTTGGATTTTTGCGCCGTCAATGTCCGTTTCCGTATAGCGCATCACGCCATCCAACCCTTTCTGAAGCACTAGAGCAAAATCGGCAGCGATGACATCACCGTCGGAAACAGGCAAGCCGGCATCATTCTCCATTTGCTCGATAAAGCTTCCCATGGTGCTGGAAAAAGCAATCACAGGTTTCTTGCCTTCGCGAAGTCTGGCGATGGCGCGTTCTGCGACGGCCTCTGCCTTAATGCTGAAAAGCATCTGGTTGATGACATTGAACACCTTCGAGAAATAGGGTAGGTTATCCACCCCGGCTTCGGACGTGCCTTCCCGAATCTGCACCTGCTTGCCTTCGGCGACTGCCAAATCATCCAGCTCTTCAACCATCGTGTCTACATAAGTATTCTGAAACTGAATAATGTCCCGAATGATGGATGTGACGTTATCGGCAATCGCCTTGTGTTCTTGCTCTTTTTCTTCCAGGGTAATGTAATTAACCTCTACGCCTTCAAAGGAGCGCTCACGGCGGATCATTTGTCCTTCGGCGACAAGTTGGCTCGCGAGGATTTCCTGTAACGCTACGCCGCCTTTGGTGATGGCCTCGACCAGGTTGTCCCGCGACATGCTGGCATCCCGAATGGATGTTTTCATGGCGTAAATCGGCATGTTGTCCGCACGCTTGGCGAACGTGGCAGAAAGGAAGACAACACCGCGAGTGCCTGACAAGGCAGACTGCATAAAGCTACCGGTATTGCCGGCTCCGGATGAGTTATGTGCCTCGTCCATAATCACGATATTGTCTTCGGCGATAGCGCGAAGGAATGCCGGCTTGGTAGGCTTTCGTTCAGGCGAATTAAACTGTGAATAGGTGGCGAGCGTAAAGTGGAACTTACGCGGTACAGCGCCCGATTCGAATATGGTGTTCTGCTCACTTGCTGGTAGCGCCTGATAGACGACTTCGCCTTGTTCATCCTTGATGTCGGTTTTGCTTTCGCGGCCGTTAACGATGAACGGGACAAGACGCGAGGAGCCAATAGCGGTGAGGTCGCGATAGATGTCTGGCTTTCTCGGTGATAAAGATAGGCTGGACACCTTGCTCGACGGCATATCGGATAATGGATGCTGCGATCCGTCCCTTACCAATACCGGTTTGATCTCCAATGATCATTCCGACACCGCGCTCTTCAATATTGAAGATGCACATGGCAACGGCGTCGATTTGTTCTGCCGATAACGCTTTGCACAATTCGGTCTTGCTGGCATAGTTTAGCTTGACGCGTACATATTCATCGATGTCTCCGCCTACGGCCTCTTTTACCTGATTTAAGGCGGTATGTGTTTCTTGTCCCATAGAGTCAGGGACGACGGTGTTAAGCACAACGCAGGCGTTGGACGCTGGCGTGTAAGGCATGCCAAGTTCGTCGAAGCTGATCAAATCCAGCTCCAGGCTTAATGCCTGCGCTTCGAGCTCCAAAGACGAGAGGGATAATTTTGGGTGACGTGTGGTTTGAGACATAACACGTGAGAATAGTTCTGGAAAAAAATCTACGACTTTGTCGCGCGCGGAATTTTTCAACGGTGCTGCACCGGATGGTTTTGCTTTGCGACCATCTATTAGAATCAGGCGGGTATCAAAAGAAGTACCTTGGCGCGAATAGAGTTTATGGCCATCGATGGGAATAATGTCCACTACGTGATAGCGACTATAGAGATAGTTCAGGAAAAATCTGTTCTTCCCTTTTTGAACACGTCCTTTTTTATCATAGCGCGTGTGTCCACCGATAATGATCGCCGCCTTCCCGTTGTCTTTCATACAGTCCAGTGCACGGATGGCCATTAAATGATCCAGTGCTCCAATGTGGAATGATTCGATTTTGATGGGTTGTGAAAGATTGCCGAACGGAGGATTGGTAAGCACGGCGTCAAACTTTTTTTCAAACCCGCGGAAAGGTTCACTGGCATCTTGGGACAGGACTTGTTTATATCCTTGCGTCTCCAGATTGGACCGCCGTAAAGGATCAATTTCATTCACCACAACGCGCGATGGATGAGATGCAATTGTTAATAGCCCGTTGCCTGCCGATGGCTCAAAGAGCGTTACATTGTCCTTGGCATTGACGAAAATTCCAGCGAGGTAGGAAATAGGACCAGGCGTACTATATTGCTGGAGCAGAACGCTCTGACTGGTGCGATACGAAAGGTTTACTTGTCGATGGTATAGCTTTACGATCTGCTTATACGCTTCACCAAAAGTATCATGGTCCAGAGAAATTTCACGAGCCTTTAGGACAATGGACAGTTCGGTGAATTCCTTGATTTCGGACTTGTCGGTGATGCCGTACGTTTTTGCGATGCGAGCAATTGAGCCTCGGTTGTGTACTACCTGAGAGTCCAATTCCCCCAGCAAATAGCGAACGAATTGTTCGTGCTTATCAGACTTAAAACGCAACTGATTCTTCGACATGGCCGAAAGATATTGCGGCCAAAAAGGGTTAGTTAATGATTTTGACTGAATTTAAATGTTTTTCTGCAACTTTATCAATGTTTATTGAATCAAGAATGCCCTTGGAGTGGTTGAGGAAATATTAGGACAATAATTTTGTTAAAAGGCGAGGGTGGCTAACTGGTGAATAGCTGAACTTACTTTGACAATACATTCAATCGTCATTGCAACTTCAATTATTATCAATCGTTGTCTTTAGCCTTTTGCCGAATCAGTCGGCCCATTCCGCTGAGATCTACAACTGGTCCAAAAGAGAAAAATGTATATTTGTTCTCAGTATTGAACCAATAAGTTGATCCAGAAGGGAGTGTTATCGTGTATAAAGGTGGAAAAACGAATGGGATTTGTTGAATTTGGACATCATGCCATGTTAATCTTTCCTTGGTTGTAGAGTTAATAACCAATAATGTACATCTATCTCTTGTACCCATATCTTCCATTAATGGTTATGAATTCTATATTTTCGATTTAGATATTCTTAATCGAGCTGTGTCGATTCGTGATTATGTTTCAGACTTCTTCTTCAATAAAATTTGATCGTTGATGCTGTCCAAATCGTCGAAACTGAACTCGTAATATTGAGTTCTTACATTGATCCCTATCGAATCAGTATTCAAATTGAACGTTTTGTATCCAAAAAATTTGCCTCGAACAACATTAATAGAATCGGCTTGTAGCTTAGGGACAGGGATTTTTATTTCATTATTGATAAAATTGAACGTGTCAAGTTTAGCATCTGTGTATGATTTAAACTCACTAGAAAAATCTCCAACAACAATTTTCATGGAATCGTAAACTTCTTTTCCAGCATATCTAAAAATGATATTACCAGCAATTTTATCTGGTTCCAAATCTAGATAGTGATCAAACTTTACCAATGCTCCTTGATCATCAAATTCCTTTATATAGAAGTAATACGGTCGCCCTTTAACATTCATAATGTATTCTTCACCTAAAACTCTTCCATTATATTTGGATGAATATTTGAATCGTTTACCACTGAGTTGCCCGTTCAGAAACTGTCCCTTACGGGAAATGAATCCATTTTCATAATATTCACTGAATTCGCCAGATGGAGTGCCATTCAAATACATGACAACATAACTTATATTGCCGTTCGGCCAATAGCCCGTTTTGGTGCCCGTAAGCGTATCTGTTTCATAATGCCAGCTCGTCTTAATTTTTCCGTCTGGATAACTTGTAATAAACCTCTTTTTTTCATTGCACGAAAAAAGGTGAATGATAAAAAGCAAACAACATAAAATTTTCCTAATCATCGTGATGTGTATTTATATAATATGAGGAATCACTTCCAAATTCGACTTTGATTGAGTCGGTCGTCCACGGTTGTGTTGTATTTGAGTTTTGGCTAGTTGGCTTAAATACTTCCTGAGCTGCCTGTCCAGCCGGTACAGCGGCGCTGACAGTTCCGTTAATAGCTTCACCCACTGGAAGTGTGCTTGGTGCCGCTTCACCTGGATTTTGCGGCGGGGAGTTTGACGCCCGTGCTCCAGGAGGGCCTCCCTTGGCAATTGATCCAAGTGCATCTACTACCGATTGATCGACATGGTAATTCTCACTTCTGTTTTTCGCATCTTGCAGATGACTACCATTGGGACCCGCCGGACCATCGTTTGTAATTGTGACGGTTATACCAACTTTTGGGGCACTTAAATTCCCAAATTTGCCTTGGACCGCCGAGCCTATTTTGTTGAACCCAGCTTTCATAAGATTGGCGCCACCAGCAATCATATTACCTCCCTTAACAGCGTATTCCTTCATACCTTGGCCGATTTCTTTGTACGTTTTAGGATCGGCGAATTTACTGCCTAGTCCGCTAACCCCGCCCCAAAGTTTTTTGATGCTAAAAGACTCCAATCCTTCGAGTTCTATATGCAGAGCCACCCTATTTTCGCTAAATGCATAAGGCGAGTTGTAAAAATACTTCTCAGCAATTGGGTCAACATTGAAGAACCTTCCAATCTCCGGCATATGATTTCGCCACTTGAACGAGTCCCAATTTAATCCCAATTGATCAATATGTTCCTGTCCCTGAAACTTATATCGCTGCGGTGTCATGTACTCAAGTTCTACTGAATTATACGTCAATCCAAAGGGATAGTAGTCATTCATTTGAATCACCGGAGAGTGAATATGTTCAACTTCGAAATCATCAAAAAACACATCAACCGGCGTTTCATTCTCATTGCTTAAATATATGTAAATATAACCCGGTTGCTTGATAAATACTTCCCGCTCCAAAAGCTCATGCTCATTTAGATCCTGCGTATTGAAGGTGGCATCGATCTGGCTTCCGGTTTCTCTTGCATCAATTGTCACGGGCACGAAATTACTTTGCGTCAGGTCAAATATTGCCGGATTTCCCGCATCCATAATCGGCCTGAAGCTTTTATCAAACGTTATGAAAGAAATTCCGGCATTGGGCACACCCTCTCCGTTGGATTCTCCATTGAAAAGCAGCGGAGGAAGACTACCAGCGCCGAGGCTACCTGACACACCGCCGTCGATTATGGTTCCAGGAGGCGCGGTCGAAATTTGTGATATGGACTGAATAAAGTTTCGCAGGCCAGTTGTTATGTTGTCGTTAGCGTCAACGTATTTTGCGTGAACGCGTATTTTTATCCGGTCGCCCGGCATAACACTCAGGGACTTGGCCAGGCCATATATTGCGTTGGTATTCCCGCCAGTCAAGCGTGTGGATTTATACGTAACAGCGGAAGGATTTTGCCTATGGGTATGATCAAACATTCTTTGATTTACAAGAATGGCTTCATCGTAATTGAGAAAGCGACCATGCTCTGGGGACCAGTTTTCATCTTCTAATGTTGCCTTGACGGCATCCGTTGTGGGGATTGTCGTGAAAGTTATTCGAGTGTTTCCCAAATGATCTTTAAGATAATACTGATATTCCGGAGCATTTGATCCAGAGAGTAGGACCCTTCCTTCAGGAAGTTGAATTTGCACACCTGGACTTAAATGAATGAAGTCACCGATATAATCCATAGCCGCCGACAAATTATACGCCTGGCCAACGTAGGTCCT
>JAESFU010000808.1_pt1 | contig 10944 bp, 9 predicted proteins | sample 9269461 | NCBI WGS metagenome assembly JAESFU01 (sample SAMN14502556, study PRJNA617107) | algae metagenome | isolation source: Stenomitos rutilans HA7619-LM2 and co-occurring heterotrophs from cave walls | place: USA: Waikapalae cave, Hawaii | collected 2009-07-28
CCCCTCACCCCTGCCGACGAAGACCGCATTTACGCCGGCATCGACCGCTTCATCGATCTTGTCAACGACGTCGCACGCATCAAGCCCGGCGATGGTGACGACACGCCCGAACTCGCGGACCGCCTGATCCTCTGGTGGGCCAAAAAGCCTGCAAAGGATCGTCCCTCGTTCGACGATCTCACCTTCGCCATCGGTTGTGCAGTCGGCCACTTCCTCTACCACGTCCTTGAGGTCTGGTGGGAGCGCGAGCCCGGCAACGGCCCGCCGGAGTACACGCTCTTCGGCAAGAAGAAGATCAAGGGCGTCACGCAGTCGATCCGAATCCACCCTGTCGAGGACATCCGTGCACGCATGCCGGAGAACCCCGAATCCCCCGACGAGTACATCAACCTCGTCACCGAGTACCTTGACGAGCTTCACGAGCAGGAGCAGGTCCGCCACTTCATCGCTGAAGGCGAGTGATCTGCTTCTACCTATCTCGTGGCACAGGCGTCCCCGCCTGTGTGCTACATCTCTTTACTTTGTCGGCCCTTCCACCAGCACAAACGTCTGCTTCTCAACCCTCTTGGTCTTGAGAAGCTGATACGACCGCTCGCACGTCACCTTCGTCAGCCACCCCGTCGCCTTGTCGTACGAAAAGGTCGCGACTTCCTGGCAGTGCACGTCATCCGCGGGGTCTTCTGCCTTGCGAAGCCCGACATCCACCGCCCACTTGTGCGCGATCTTCCTTGCTTCCTCATCATCGGTCGCGATCATCCGCTCCACGATCTCCACCTTCGCGTTTGGATCACGCTCGAGCGACTTCACCGTGTGCATCGCAGGCACATCCTCCGCCAGCACCGGCAGTGTGAACGTCGTCGGCTCCGCTGCATCGCGATTGCGATACGCACCGTGCCCCCAGCCATCGATGCAGTCTTCAAACGCCGATGACACGAACGGCTCGCAGTCAAGATCGGGCTTCATCAGCTCCGTGAAATTCTCTGTCGCGCGAGCCAGCATCTCCGGCTTCAAAACGTCCTTCTTCTGGTTGATCAACCCCACGAACGCGCTGCTCACCTCGCTGCAAACCTTGTCAAGGTTCCGCACCTCCAGGAACTCACCATCCGGCGCGATCACCACCTCGACCGCTCCCAGCTTCCCCTCAAGCTCGCGCACATCCGCATCAATCACCTTCTTGAGCTTCGCATCATCCGTCAGCACCGTGCTCGCGTTCAAGAAGCGAGGCGAAATCGCCAGCACGTAGTTCGGTTCCGTCTCCAGCACCTGCATCTCAAGCCGAACCTTCTCCACCTGGTCATCGCGAACCAACGCACCCGAATCATCCCAGAACTGGATCGACAGCGACGTTTCGTACACCGCCCGCTGACCCTTCTCAAACTTCGGCGCAAGCACGATCGCGTCGCCCCACTCTGCAGGCGCTGCTTCTTCCATCACTTCCGGCGGCGTCTCAAGCACAAACTCGCGATACTGAGTCCGCTCGCTCTTCTCCGCCCACATCCGCCGCTCCCACACCGTCCGCTGCATCCACCCCAGCGACTGGTCATACGTGAACGTCATGTCCTCTTCGCTATTGATGAGGACGCCACCCTCCGGCGGCTCTTTCCCCGTCATCTTCCGGAGCAGGTCGGCCACCATCTTGCCTGCTGCTTCCTGATCCAGCTTCGACCGATACTCGATCGTCACCAGATTCGATCCTTCATCCTGCGGCAGATCCCACATCTTCAACATCCCAGGAAGCGGATCACCGCCCATCGGATTGGCAAACGTCGTCGCCTCTTCCGTGGGCTTGCCCCGCTCAACCCAGTGCCCGAGCCCTGCAAAGCACGTCCGCGCTTCCCCTGCGATCATCTGCATGCCCAGCCCGTCCTCGCTGTACATCTGCTCGATGAAGTTGTTGACGGTCGCAGTCATCTCCTCTGGACGGTTCTTGCCCAAGCTCCTCATCATCATCCGCGATACTTCAAGAGCAGGCTTGCGCACTGCATCCCAGTTCCGCATGCCCAGCATCTCGCCTTCGTGCGTGAACACAATCTCAACCGGTGGCACCGCGCGAAGCTGCTCGACAAACTGCTTCGTAATCGCGTTCGTGTTCTCGCCAAAGATCTCTGCACTCAGCGCATCGGTCCGGTACGCCACCACAAAGTGCGGCTCGGTCTCGAGCACCTCGACCTCGGCCAGCCCAGACCACGAGCGAGGCTTGCGCACGTCTACGCCGTTTTCCTTCTGTACGTCGTGCGTCTTCACCCGATACACCGCACGCTGCCCCTTCACGAGCCGCGGATGAAAGTAAATCAGGTCCTCTGGACGAATCTCAGGCTCGCCCTCCGCCACCGGCGCTGGTTCCTTGGCCTCATCCTGCGCCATCGCCACGCACGGCAACATCAGCGTGCTGACCACAAGCGCCGCGACGCCGTGAATCCAACGACCACTGACAAAGTTCACACCACCACCCATATGAACCTCCCACCTATACACCGAAGACTGCCTCTATCACTGCCCCTCGTGCTAGCAGCTAGCAGCGAACCGCTAGCTGCTCCTTCTCCCCCTCACGTCGTGCTCAAATCCCGCCTCGAAAACCAGACCCCCGCGCTCACCCAAAGCACCCCTGCAATCCCCGCCAGAATACCGATGTCCTTCCATGCCCACTCGCCCGTCCGCAGGGTTCCGATCGGCCGATAGTAATTCAAAAGGCTCATGAACGAGATCCGCTTGGCAGGCTCCCACAAGAGCTGCAGGTAGTTCAAGAGGAGCGAGGCAACCAGCACAATCAGCACTGCCGCCACTGCACGCATCCGCCGGTCCGTCATCGTCGCGCTCAGCATCCCGAACGCACCGACCGCGAGGATCAAGGCAAACTGGTTTCCAAGTGCAGGGAGGACCCGCGAAAGCTCCGGCGTCATCCCCTCGGGCGCAAAGCTGTTCCCGATCCTGCTCCCGACCAGTGCAAAACCCATGACAACCAGCGATGTGATGATCATCATCACCGTTTCGCTGATGAAGAGTTCCCATCGCGACACCGGCAACCCCAGCAGCACGTCCAGCGTCCCCTTGTCCGCCTCACCTGCAGGCACGCGCGTTGACACCGTCACGATGTGCGCAAACACCAGCGCCAGAAAAAACGGGTGCGACCACGCCACTGCTGCAGCAATCTCCCGCCCCGGCGCATCGCTCACATCCGTCCCCAGCATCGCGCTGCGGATGTTGTTGAGGTTCGTCATCCGTGACGCCATCTGCTGCATGCCTTCGATGTTCTTCTGAAACCGCGGCAGCGCAAAGTGCAGCAGCATCGCCACCAGAAGTGCACACACGCCAAACGTCAGCGTCGCACCCCGAGTCTCCAGCCACGCACGTCTCACCAATCCCAAGTTCATCATCACATCCTCATCTTCTTGGAGCCAACCTGCAGCTTCTGCAGCTCCTCTTGGGGCGGGGCCTTTCAGGCCCCGAGTGTTTTTCTTGCCGTGCTGCCTGCAGTCCGCCGCCCGCCGTCTGCTCTTTCCCTCGTGCTAGCAGCGAACAGCTAACCGCTCGCTGCTACTCCCCCGACACGTAGTACTTCCTGAACAACGTCTCCAGATCTGGCCGCCGGATCATCACGTCTTCCACCTGCTTGCCCCCAAGCCACGCAGTAAGCGCGCCGATCTCCCCGTGATACATCCCGCGCCACACCACGTCGCTCCGCGTTGAAAGCACAAGCCCCGGAAGCACGTCGACCCCGCGCGACCCATCCCCCGCCCACTGCACTTCCACCTCGTGCCCTGCTTTGCGCTTCAGCGCATCCAGCGTGTCATCCGCGACGATCTTCCCCTCGCGCACGATCGCCACCCGCTCGCACAGCCGCTCCACTTCGCCCAGCGTGTGGCTCGAAAAGAACACCGTTGTTCCCTTCGACGCCACCAACTGCAAGTAGTCCTGCAATCGGTCCTGCATCAAGGGATCCAGCGCGCTCGTCGGCTCATCCAAGATCAAGAGCCTCGGTGCAGGCGCCAGCGAAAGCACAAGCCCCAGCTTCTGCCGCATCCCGCGCGACATCCGCCGGACCTTCACGCTCAGGTCAAGATCAAACATCTCTGCAAGCTCTTTGGCCTTGGCGGTCATGTCGATCCCACGAATCCGCCCAAAGAGCGAAACTGCAGTCTTGCCATTGAGCCACGGATACAGCCGAAGGTCGCCCGGGATATACCCAAGCTGCGCCTTCACGTCCCGTGACTTCTTCCATGCATCAAGCCCAAGCACCCGTGCAGTGCCCGACGTCGGCCGCATCAGCCCAAGCAGCACGCGAATCGTCGTCGTCTTCCCCGCGCCATTGGGCCCGAGAAACCCATACAACGCACCCTGCGGCACGTTCAGGCTCACATCCTCAATCCCGCGACGCGCCCCATACCGCCGCGTCAACGCCTCAGTGTAAATAGCTGCTTCAGCCATGCACCAAAAGGGTATGCCCTCTTCGCTCACCTCTTGGGGCGGGGCCTTTCAGGCCCCGATTCTGTCTTTCTCTTCTTCTTCTTCTTCTTCTTCTTCTTCTTCTTCTTCTGCTGCTGGGTGCCCTGCTCCGTGCTGCTTTAAGCACGGGCCATGCAAGCACATCCTCCACATACTCCGCAACTGCCTCGCCCTGTGCCTTCCCACCAATGCCCAATGCCCAATGCCCGATGCCCAGTCCCCAATGCCCCTGCCTTTATTTGCCGCTTTGCCAATGTGCCGCTTTGCCCATTTCCCCTCACATCCCCGCCGTCACCTCGCGCCGCAGCCACGCCCTGGCAAAGTTCCAGTCGTTCTTCACCGTCGCGGGCGACACGTTCAGCGCTGCTGCAGTGTCTTCAATGCTCAACCCTGCAAAGTACCGGAGCATCACCACCTGGTACTTGCGGTTATCCACTTGCTCAAGCTTCGCCAGTGCATCATCGAGCGACAGCAGTTCATCTGCTTCGGGCTCATCCGCCAGGCTCTCAACCTCAAGCGCCACGCGCTGCCTCCCGCCGCCGTGCTTCACCCGCCCGCGATGGCGTGCACGCTCGACGAGGATCCGCCGCATCGCAAGCGCTGCAGCAGCAAAGAAGTGCCCGCGGCCATCCCACGTCACATCGCCCCCGCCCACCAGCCGGAGGTACGCCTCGTGGACCAGTGCAGTCGGCTGGAGCGTGTAGCTCTGCCCCGCGCCCGGCTCCTTGGCCAGCCGTGCAGACGCCAGCTTGCGCATCTCTTCATAGACCAGCGGCAAAAGCTGCTGCGAGGCACGCGGGTCGCCATCACACGCCGCCGCCAGGAGCTGCGTCACATCGTGCTGCGTCTGATCGTCACTCACACCCGCCTCCGTCGTTGCTTGCTGCTCTACCCCATCTCGTGGCACGGGCGTCCTCGCCTGTGTCTACGTGATCTTCCGCTCGAATCGTACGCCTCCACACTACCATGCCCCCGTGCAGCCCATTCCACCCTGCAATCCCCCCATCTGGCAGCTCTCTCGTCGCCACCAGCTCACCCTTGATCGCCCCCGCATCATGGCGATCCTCAACATCACGCCCGATAGCTTCTTCGATGGTGGCACGCTTACCTCACCCGACTCCGCGCTCGCTGCAGTCCGGCGTGTAGTCGCAGATGGCGCGGACCTCCTCGACATCGGCGGCGAATCCACCCGCCCCGGTGCGCCTGCCATCTCGCCCGACGAGCAGATCCGCAGAATCCTCCCTGCCATCTCCGCCATCCGCGATGCAGGCCTGACCATCCCTATCTCGATCGACACCACGCTCGCCCCTGTCGCCCGTGCCGCGCTCGCAAGAGGTGCAGACATCATCAACGACATCTCTGCAGGCCACGATGATGCAGACATGCTCCCCCTCGCTGCAGAAATGGGTGCAGGGCTGATCCTCATGCACCGCCCATTCAAACCCGCCAGCGATCGGTACTCCGACCGCTACGCAGCGACCGAGAAGCCCACGTACGACAACGTCGTTGCAGAGGTCGCAGCGCACCTTGCCTCGCGTGCAACTGCGGCGCTCGCTGCAGGCGTCTCTCGCGCGTCCATCCTTCTTGATCCTGGCCTTGGCTTTGGCAAATCAGTTGAAGACAATCTCTCGCTGATCCGTTCGACAGAGGTCCTGCTCTCGCTGGGCTATCCGGTCCTCAGTGCACTCTCGCGCAAGAGCTTTGTCGGCCGCATCTCGCTCGATCGCGATTCAACGCCCGATGAACGGCTTACAGGCACGCTCGCGATGTCGGTCCTCCATTATCAGAGAGGTGCACGGGTCTTCCGAGTCCACGATGTCAGAGAGCACCGCCAGGCACTCGCCGTATCGCATGCGATCGGCCAAGTTGGGTGCCCTGCTCCGATGCTCTGAGCGGGGCAGTCTACCGCGATCTCCTTCTTTCTGACTCCCGACTGTTTCTGGTCATTCCTTTTCTTCCTTCGCTGTTTGTTGGCACCAATGGCATCAGGTCCCGCTCATGCAGGACCTGACGCATTCCCTCTTCTCGAAATGTAACCCGTTATCCCTCGCCGTTCGATCACACTGCATGCCGCCGCTGTTCCACCAGCACCTTCGGCACTGCCGTGCATGCACCTACCACTGCACACACAACTCCGATCAGCATGCCCATCACCGACCACCACGATGCGGTCCGTGCAGCACGTGCAGTCATCGCAGTCATTTCCGTCGTGCCTCCCGGCTGGGCCGCATCAACCGCGCCCGTCGAGTTCTGCATGACGTTCCCCGCTCCGAACCCGCCGTCCCGAGAGATCATCGACATCGGTGATGATGCTGCCACGCCCATCCCCGTCCAGATCACGATGAACCCGAACACCGCGATCACGCTCCACATGCCGACCGCTCCCAAATAAAGCTGAAGTGCACGCGGCAAGCCCGATGTTCGCCCGTACACCATCCCGCCCGCCAGGATCGCGATGCTTCCCGTCACCAGCCACCATGCAGCGGCTGCGGTGGTCATCTCCCGGGTTGTTTCATCGCCATTGAGTGTTGAAACGCCGATCGCGACACCCAACGCCGTGAAAACAAGCTGCAACCCGATGGCCGTTACCACACCCATCATGATCGGGCCCCACGTCGCACGGTTCCATGCTGCCTTGGGAACCTCGCCAAGCGTTCCGTGCAGGTCATGCCCTGCATGTGTCGTCACCGTTGTCATTTTGTCGTTCCTTTCAAAGACCCCGCACCGATACACACGTCTCGGTGAAGACTGTTGTGCATAGAGAGGCGCGCACGCTTATATCGTGAAATGCGACTGAGCGATGCTTCACGGTCTTCATCTGCCTATCAAAGCCAGTGTATTTACTATGCAGAGAAAGCACGGGATTTATTAGATTTGCGGAATCTAATGTTTTCATTCGATTCTCATAACACTACATCTAACATGCTCATCACCGAGTCGTGGACGGGGAATCATCCCGCGACGATGATGACAACGACGACCGCTCGGACTCGTCACGCTCATCAGGCCGTGGTCGTTCGCGAAACGACGACGACAGCTACGTCGATTCCGCCGGTCGTCACTACACCCGCGAGTCATGGGAACGTGCCCACGGCGGCAATCGCGGTTCGAACGGTTCGAGCAGTTCGAGCCGTTCCTCGGGTAACAGCGGCCGTTCGAACGCATCGCGCGATGACGATCGCTCGTCGGGCGGCAGCAATAGCGGAGGCGGAAATCGCAGCGGGAACAGCGGAGGGAACCGCGGAAGCAGTGGCAATAGCGGAGGCGGTGGTGGCCGCGGCCATACCGACTCTGCGGGTCGTCACTACAGCCGTGAATCCTGGGAACGTGCCCAGGAAGGCCGCGCACGCGGCGGCCAGCATTCGCACACCTCGGGCAGCAGCGGTAGTCGCTCTCGCCGCTGAGTGATCAAAGTCCTTATCGCCCAAGCGGCCGGATCTGATGCCATGATCAGAGCCGGCCGCTTGCTTTTCTCTCTTCAACATTCAACTTCGTACCTTTCATCTCTACCTCACGCCCCGGGCCTTTCTATAGGGGGTCCTTTCGCTTGCCCCATTCTGGAGATTCAGCATGGCACGTCGTGCCGGTTCCTCACCTCGTCCCTCTCCGATCCGATACGCGGTCATCGGTCTCGGGCATATCGCGCAGGCAGCAGTACTCCCTGCATTTGCTCATGCGAGTCGCCACGCATACCTTGCCGCACTGATCAGCGGCGACCGTCAAAAACGCAACAAGCTTGGAAAACGTTACGAGGTCTCAGGCCTTTACGACTATGAACAGCTCGCCGATTGTCTTCATCAGGAAGACATCCAGGCGCTCTATATCGCCACGCCCAACACCCTGCACCGTGATTTTACGGTTGAAGCCGCTCGCGCTGGCGTACACGTGCTGTGTGAAAAGCCGCTGGCTACGACAGAACGCGATTGCACCGCCATGATCAACGCCTGCGAACGTGCGGGCGTCCATCTCATGACTGCCTATCGCCTGCACTTCGACGCCGCGACTCTCAAAGCAGTCGAAACCGTCCATTCCGGCAAAATCGGCGATCCGCGATGGATGACATCTTCCTTCTCCTACCAGATCAAGGACGATGGCAACATCCGTCTGCGCGGCGATCTTGGCGGTGGCGCACTCTTTGACATCGGTATCTACTGCATCAACGCAGCTCGAACCCTTTTCCGTGCAGATCCCATCGCGGTTCACGCTCGCCACCTTCCAACCGGCGACAAACGTTTTCGCGAGGTCGATGAGACCGTGGCGGCCACACTGCACTTTGCAGAGAACCGGCACGCCAGCTTCACCTGCAGTTTCAACGCTGCATCAACAAGCTGGTACGAGCTCGTCGGCACCAAGGGTTCGATCTGTCACGATTCCGCATTCGAATACGCGGAAGGCTCTGAACTCACCATCACGGTCAACGACAAGAGCAGAACCACGCCATACGCCAAGCGAGATCAGTTCGCAGCGCAGCTTGTCTACTTCTCGAGGTGCATCAGCACCGGCACGACTCCCGAACCCTCTGGTCGCGAAGGTCTCGCCGATGTTCGCATCATCAACGCTCTGCACAAATCGATCACAACGGGTCGTGTTGTCAAGATCCCCCCGTTCAACGATCGCAAGCACCCCACACCGCGTCAACGTATCGACCGACCTGCGGTCCCGCGTGAACCTCGTTTGATCAAAGCCCGCGCAGCGTCAAAGTAGTCTTCGTCGCAGCCCTCATTGTGTTGCCGCGCTCAATCTCGCCATCAACACCGCAACGAGTTGCGTCCGCTCCACGAGGCTCGTCAGATCGATCCACTCCGTCGGTGTGTGGAGGCCGCCGCCGCGCACGCCCAGCGTGTCGATCACCGGCAGCCCTGCATCCTGCAGGATGTTCCCATCGCACACTCCGCCCGTGCTTCCAAATGGCATTGATTGTCCAAGGTCCTCTGCTGCTTGGCGTGCAGCGTTCGCGAGCTTCATCACGCCATCGGTCGGCGGCTTGGCAGGTCGGTTGAAGCTCGTCATGACCTTGATCGACGGAACTCCATCGCCCGTTGTCTCGCAGGTCTTGACCATCTCTTCGAGCACGCGTGCAGTTGGTTCATCCTTGTACCTGACGTTGCCCCATGCACGTGCATGGTCGGGCACGACGTTGGTCGCGATGCCGCCGTGCATTGGGCCGATGTTCAGGATCCTGCCCTGCGATGGATCCGCAAAGCCCGACATCGTGACCATCGTCTTCGCAAGTGCGTTCACTGCAGAGACGCCCGAGGCAAAGTCGCGCCCGACGTGTGCGGACTTCCCGCGTGCTTCGACCATGAACTGCCCGCTGCCGGGGCGAGAGATCACGAGCGAACCATCGGGGAGTGCAGGTTCAAAGACCAGCCCGACATCGTGCGACGCTGCAGCAGCGCGGAGCGCGGGCTCGGACCAGTACGAGCCGGTTTCCTCGTCGCTGTTGAAGATGAACGACCATGCAGTGTGGATGCCAAGTTCTTCGAGCGCTTCAAGTGCAGCAACGGCGATGACCAGGCCGCCCTTCATGTCGACACACCCCGGCCCCGTCGCGGTCTTTGCAGCGTGATTGATGGAAAGTTCGCGGAATGCAGCAGTGGGTGATGGATCGTGGACGGTGTCGAGATGGCCGGAGAGCAGAATGCGTGTCCCTGCACGTCCGTGCGTGCGAGTGCAGAGCGCAGTGGGCGGGCCATCGGTCGCGACAGGCCCATCGCCGCGGTAGAGCCAGTCGGGCCGCTGCGCGGCTGCTGTGAATGAGACCTCCGCACCGAGCGCACGGAGGCGTGAGGTGAAGATGTCGCGTGTCCGGTCGAGCCCTTCGCGATGATCGAGCCCTGTCGGTATCCCGACGTGAAGCCGAAGATCGTCCTGCAGCTTCGCGTGCCAGGAAGCGATGGTTGCGTTGAGTTGCTGCTCAAGTCCGGAAAGGGGCATGAGCAGATGGTAGTGCGAAGAGAAGACAGGCTACGGATTGCACAGATGAGACGGATCAGAGGAAGTATTTAGCCGCGGAGTACGCGGACGACGCGGATGAAGACAGGGGAATGGAATACGGGTGGAAAGGCAAGAACATGTCTGCAGGATGTAGCGAGAGTTCCTGATGTCTTTATCTTTGGCCCGACAGGGGCGGTCGAATGTAGCCGGGGGTCGAGCGAGCAACGCGAGCGAAAACCCCCGGGAAGCTAAGTGCAAGCTTGTATTGCGTGCTGACTTCACGGGGGTTTGCAACGTCATGCAGCTCTCAACTTGTTGTGCCATCAGGATGCAGCTTTGAGCATCCTGATGGTTGCTTTTCTTTCGATCCGGGCGGCGTGGATGATTGGCTAGGTTGTGTTGTGCAGAGCACCGACTTGCTCCGAGCAGCAAGTCGGTGGTGAGGTGGGCGTGGAATGTGATGAGGGTTGGTAGCCTGCCCCGTGCCCAGAGCAGCACGGAGCAGGGCACCCGGAGTTCATGAGATGAGTAGATGGGGCCTGGAAAGGCCCCGCCCCGAGAGGG
>JAESFU010000809.1_pt1 | contig 10928 bp, 15 predicted proteins | sample 9269461 | NCBI WGS metagenome assembly JAESFU01 (sample SAMN14502556, study PRJNA617107) | algae metagenome | isolation source: Stenomitos rutilans HA7619-LM2 and co-occurring heterotrophs from cave walls | place: USA: Waikapalae cave, Hawaii | collected 2009-07-28
AAGCAACAGAGGTTCAAAAATTTCCCATTCTGCGTCAGTCAGACTGCTCGAATAGCTCATCGTCATTGGATTAAAGGGTTACGGCTCCCTTAATTTTAATTATGAAGATGTCAAATTAACTCTATAGCTCTAGGTTAAGTCACTCAGGGCAGTTTTAGCTGGTGACGAGCTTTGCCAGCTTCTGATACTGCCGCTCTAAGGCTCCCAGACGCTTGCTCATGGATGTAATTGATGCCACATCAGTTTTACCCAAGTAAGCGGCGATCGCTTCCTGCACAATCGCGCTCTCACTCTTTCCGGCTTCCTGGCAAAGCGTCTGAATTTGAAGTTTCCAGCTAGAGGGTATGCGTGCCCCCACCATCGGCTTTTGCCCTTTGCTCATGTTATCCCTGCCATCCTGGTTAACCCATCACTGGTAGAGTGCCCAGGCAGTTACGATCGCGCTCAGTGGCAAACTCGGTTAACCCAGTTGACCCTCATGGAGTCACCGCTACAGCACTTTGTCTAATTCTCAATAGATAAGGGTACTGTCGCAATAAGAGGCTCAAAAAATGCCTAAATTTCTGCTGCTACGCAAGAATGCGGGTTACAGCCACCAAAACTGTCCGTAAATGAGCTAATTTGTGGACAGTTTTGCAAACCACCACATGTCTACGCTTGGACGAAAGAAAAACCTGGCTTACCGCAGTCGAGAGTATTTGACCCCAGCCGAAGTCAAGCGGCTGATTGAGGCAGCAGGAGAACGGGGACGCTATCGCCTGCGCGATCGCACCTTGCTCTTGATGCTGTTTCGGCATGGGCTACGAGCTGGGGAAGCGTGTCTGCTACGGTGGGATGCCATCATGTTTGATGCCCGGACGATTAACATCACGCGATTGAAGAAGAGTGAAAGTGGCATCCATCGACTGCAAGAGGATGAGATCCAGGCGCTCTGGGAGCTGCAAAGCCAGGGCAAGAGTAGTTATGTGTTCGCCAATGAGCGGGGTGAGCATTTGAGCACCGGGGCGATCGCCAAGATTGTGGAGCGCTCCGGTGAGGTGGCAGCACTCCCGCTCTCGGTGCATCCCCACATGCTGCGCCATGCCTGCGGTTACTATCTGGCAGAACAGGGATTACCCACCAGAGACATTCAAGCCTATCTCGGGCATAAGAACATTCAGCACACAGTCAGGTATACAGCGGCAAACCCTACCCGGTACGATCGTATTGTCTGGTAGCGATCGCAGGTTAGCATATTGAATGCTGGCATCAGTGCGACTGGAGCAACAGTTTAGGAGCGAAGAGGAAGCGGGGACAGAAAATGCCAAAAACCACTATCACCTACTGGAATCCGTTAAGTGCAGCTCACAACGGACAATGGCAACCGCTCAAGGGGCTGGAAAACGTGGCAGAGGAACTGACGTTGAGCCGGGATGAAACGACTGGTGAATATACCCGTTTGACGCGGTTTTATCCTGGTGCCGATACGACTCCTTATGGCGGCAAATGCCATCCTTACCCAGAAGAGATTTTTGTAGTGAGCGGTCGGCTGTATGATGAAGCCTTTGATCTGTGGTTAGAGAGCGGTCATTATGCCAGTAGACCACCTAGCGAGTTACACGGACCCTTCAAAACGGACATTGGCTGCGTTGTGCTGGAAGTCTCCTTTCCCAACCGCACTGAGGAAGCGGGCGTGGCGTAGACGCTCCTAAGTTGTCGCTTTGGCGATTTTCCAGGCAGACTCAATCCCATTTCTGCCCTGGCGCGTGCAGGTGAAGCCGTAGCGATGAATCTTCTGCCCTGTAAGCGTTTTCAACCCCAGCAGTGGCGCAAGTTGGCTGGAGGAGAGTAACCAGCCGCGTTGTGCCGCTTCATCCAGAGTACGTAGGTTAGCCAGTGGGTCAGTCGGTTTAAGGTCGGTTAGCTTTTCAGCGATCGCTTCTACAACCAGCGCCAGGGCAAGGGACTGATCCCCCTTACGGCTTAATGGCAGGGTGGCTACACTGCCCTGTGTCCTGTAGGACGATTCAGCGTGTCCTGTAGGACGGTAGGACAGTTGCCCGTCATGTTGAAAATCGGCAATGGTGCCGCCCGCCTTGAGATGTCGGTCGAGCGCATCCATCAACCGTAGCTGGTCAGCATTGAGATAGGCTTTGCCTCCCTGCTTCTCCGGTTCTATGCCCAAACCTGATAGACGGTTATAGACATTAGAGCGGGCAACCTCATAGCGATCACTCAGGCTGCTGACGGGAATTAAGTCGAGTTCAGTAGGCATCGTCCTGTCTCATGTCTTTTCCTAATTTAAGACAAGCTAGCTCAAAATCTCCCAAAACAAGCAGGTTTCGCTAGTGATCCTGTGTCCTGTCCTGTTGTCCTGTTGTGTCCTGTCCCATGAACTGATAACCTCTTGCTTTCAGTGCTTCTTCAAGTAAGAGTTCCACCATCTGAGACTTAGAACGCCGTTCGGCAGCCATTTCCTTCTCAATGGCTTGATTAATCTCCTCACCAACATAAGCATTGAGCTTGGGCTTATTCGTCGCCACAGGACCATTTGTTGACATCGCCATCGATCGTACTCCTTCTGCGTTATTTTGCTCTATCCTTATCTAAAGTAATGCACCGTAGACATAAGTGCGTTACTACTTGAAAAGTCCTGCTACCAGTGAGGTTCTATGTGGTCAGTCGTGTTCCATGCTCCCAATAACGTCCGCCGAACGCTGTTCAAAAGTGAGCAACGAGGCGAGGCAGAAGCCAGCAAACAACGGTATGAACGGCTCATTAGTGCTGAGTTCAAGTTAGAAGTCGTGTTTGAGGAGGTAGAATCGGCGGCTTAAAAATGTCCAAGCAAGACCAGGGCTATGTGACAGCAAATCTTTAGCCCTGATATGCACCTGAACCGGGAGAATTCCGTATCCCTGTTGGCAGTGGGTACAATGCACCTGCACAACCATTAGCGCGAAGTGCCGACAAAATGCTGCAAGACCCAGAAAACGTCAGGGACGAGCCGAGAGATATCTATGCTCATTCCCCGGAAGAGGCACAAGCCCAATGCGAACGGATTGCGGCGCTTAGAAGTGTTGGCGGTACGATCATTACCTGCCTCGGTTGTAAGAAAATGACTTTAGGCAGCAGTGGCAGAGCGGCGAGATATTCGTGTACCCTTCGAGTAGAGACAAGGAGCGAGTTATGAAGCATGACTTTCATCCATTGAAGACTGAGGCGGGAGAGTTCAGAGTGGCACTGAATCTGACTGCTCTGGGCGATCGCGCCTGGGAAGTCCTCTCACTCTCACAGCAGCTAGGGTTTGAAGCACCACAATTCAAAACCTATGTTGATGGCGTAGGCTCCCCTGAAACATGGGCTGTCATCTTGCAACAGTCCTACCGCTACGATGCTGATCCGCGTCTGGTGGTAGACCCCTGGGACGAGCAATTGCATGAGCTTTGGCAAGCCTGTGAACCGGATGCTTGCCTGAAAGTGCAGATTGCTGCAAACCTTGAAGAATGCCGCCTAACAGCCTAGATAAAGCAAACTCTACTATGAGGGCGATCGCCTTTTTCCTGTCCTATGTCCTGTAGGTCAGTTGCAGGCACTCAGTAGGGAAAGGAGTGCGATTGCCAGCACTACTAATGGCAAGGCTTTAACGTGTCCCTGGTAGTAATTAGCGTCCAAGGGCAGCATCAATAGCAGTAAAGTCTTCCATAGCAAAAATCCAGTCCAAAGACCGGGCAGTAACATTAGGTGCATCTACATGAGACTGACTGAGAGTGCCTAACTAGCAATATTGGCGATCAAACATCACTTCAGCCGACTAACGCCATTAGATTCAAGCCTAATACAGGTATGTGCTCTAGCCAAAGCATTAGCCAAAAGAATCTACACCTTTTTGCTTTTCTCGTGGCTCAAGCTGCTGCTGTGCCCATTCTCGCAGTTGTTCATCTTGGTCATTAACGGCTTTGTCATTTAGAAGTTCAAGAGTTGTGGGATGGTTGGGATAGTGAGTGAGGAGTCCTTGCAGAGCAAACTTACGAGGGTTATCTTCCCAGGATAGAGAAACATTTCGGGTAAACGAATCGTTTCTGATAACATCACACAACAATTCAAAAACGCCAGGTTCACTTGAAAAGTATTTTGAAATTGCATCAATTGCAATCCGACGTACACCCCAATCTTCATCCCTTTGAGAGCGTTGCTTGAGAATCAAAAAAGTTTCTGAATCCTCACGATAGTGCTTAATAATCGCCTCAGTTGCTCCCAGTCGTATACCCCAATCGTTGCCCTGCCGCACATTCTCCTTAAGCCACACTAATGTCTCTGAATCAGAATAACAACGTGCTGCAATTGCTATTATTGCAGCACGTTGTACAACTGAGCCTTCATTAGATTGCACTCGTTGCTTAAGCCAAGGCAAGATTTCATCATCTTCAAAATACTGAGTAATCCTACTAAATACCTCGCTTGCTGCTAAACGACTTAATCGAATCGGAGGATGCTCAATTTCAATTTGAAGTTGTCGGAGTAATATTTTTTTACTCCTAAAATTATTGAGGAATTGTTAACTTCTGAAAAGCAGTCTGTAGCTAATAACAGGTTGGTTAAGCCTTCAGGTGTAAGTCTTACTTGACCTGCAAACTGAAGCCACTCCTCATCCACAAACTTCGATTTATCATGCTCCCTTGTCATTAAGAATTCAATCAATTCCCCTGCAAACTTTGGATCAACCATCCCACAAATCAGCCTCAAGACCTCATGCCAGGTTTCATCTTGCCAATGTTGTCCAAACACCTCATCGCGTAACTGCTCAAAGGTAATCCCTCCTTCAACGCCACGCTTGCTAAAGCGTTCTACAATCTCCACTGCACAAAAATATTCTAAAAACGTGCGATGCATGAAACCGTAGCTGTCAGCACCCCGGTAGCAGAGGATAAAATTGCGGTCTCGTAGCTGCTGAATCAACCGATTTGCCTTCTCACGGGGTTCGTTAAACCCCTGCTCACGCAAATAGTTCATCAATGCTCGTGTCAGCCGCTCAGCACTAATGAGATTCCCCTTCAATCCCCCATCCCCTGCCTGCATCTCATAGGCGACCACCCGCAACATCTCCTGCTTTTCCCGTCGCCCGATCGCATCCATTGGCAACTGCAACCGCTTGTGATCGACATCCCAGTGGTAAAGCAGCACTCGTGAAGCCTGGTCGTAGAGGTCAGCCCGATCGCGCGGTAGCTCCTGCCGTCGATTCAGGATTGCCATCATGGTCAATAGCAGAGGGTTATCTGCCAGGTTCTGGATAGCTTTGGAGTGAGCGATCGCATCCTTCAATCGCTGGACTAGGCGGGGTTTGTCCGGATCGTCAAGCAGGGCGAGGGTATACCAGCGATCGATAAACTCATGGATTTCGTCGGTATCCAACGGCTGAATCGTAAAGTGTTTGAACTCTGCCTGTTGGAGGCGTTCCGGGTTGTAGCCGATAATTCGGGACGTAACCAGTACCTTTGCTTGGGGGTACTGCTGGGTAAAGCGGATAATGTCATTGGTGACGCTGGACTGGGTAGCCCGATCGAACACCTCATCCAGCCCGTCAAACATGACCCGAGTTGGATGCTCTAGCAGGTACTGGTGGAGCTGCTGCTGGTCAAACTGCCAATCGGCACCCCGTCCCCTATGCAGGAATTCCAGAAAGCTGTTCGCTTGAGCAATGGCGTACTCTCGCAATTCAATCAGTAACGGCAACGTCTCAGTCTTCCCTTCTACCCACTCCAGGGCAAGATACTGCAATAGGCTAGATTTTCCCGCCCCTGGATCACCCAAGATGACAGCTCGTGGAGAACCCGCGATCGCCTCGAATGCCTTCCGGGAGGGTTGCTGAAAATACTCCCGCCGATAGTGCTCCAACGCCTCAGACGATAGATCTGCTTCCAGTTGCCCCTGCTCTTGCAATTGACGTTTCAGATCCAACGGCAACTCATACCGCATCGGTGGCAGTGCTTCCCGTACCGTCTGCTCGATGAACATCTGCCATAGCTTGATTGCATCAACCCGATCGGTACTATCAAGGGTGTAAAGCTTCAAATAGCCATAGCTGGTTTGCAAGCTCTCTCGATATTTAGCAACATCAAAGCCTGGTGAGATTTGAGCCGTGTTACGGGCGATGTCTTCCAGCAGTTCCGTTTCCAGAAGTGCTTTCAGTTCTGGAGTCTCGCGCACTAGCCGACGTACTTTTCTCAGGTACTCATTGCCAACATGCTGCCAATCAAATCCTTCTGGTAGAGTCGGAAACGGTTGCCCTCTAAAGGTCGATCGCTGCCAGAGAGCGGCTAATGCTGTCACATCAATGGCTCGACAGTCTTTCTCAAAGGCACTCCCCAGAATGGGCTTGACCGTCTCATCTTTCACAAACTGCACCATTGGCTGGTCGTAGCGATCGCGGATCTCCGTCTTCGATACGTCCTGGTCTTCAAGTTCAGCCACCAGCAACAGTAAAAACGCTTGCACTGCCGCTGCTGTTGCTTTTTTTGCGACTTCCGGTTGTGCTGCCAGTATGCCGCCCTTGAGACACCCCTTGAAAAAGTCTTTCACATAGTCTTCAGCCGCCGCTTGTCCTAGCTTGAGGACTTGCTCAAACACCACTTTTCCCAGTTCTGCTGCGCCGATCGTGGCTAACCATTCCAACATACTGACTGCTCAGGTGTGCCTCCTGCTTGCATCTTAATCCTCCACAAGCGCTTTGTCCTGTAGGACGGTCACAGGTTGTCTCGTAGGACGCTTTCTACCAAGCGTGCGATCGCTTTCTCGCTCATGTGTCGTGCCTAGTCACATCGTTCCTCCTGATCCGAACTAGTGGTTGAATGCTTATACCCTCGCCGACCTCCGCGAAGCGCCGAGGGCTTTAGGACGAGCACCGCTTTCCGTTGGTCAGCCGTGCGGGAGCCAGGAAGCCAAACTGCTTTCCAAAAAAAGTTTCTTGCCTTCTAATTAAGAAATTCCACTACAAAAGCTACCTTCTGTTAGGAACATCGAAAGTCTAAAAAGCGGTAAGAGATTGCTCGTTCGTGTCTCCCTATCTCTATCAGCAGCGCTTCGCACTATTTCAAGAGATAGCAGCCCCTCACAAGGTTATCTGCATTTAGTGAAAGTTTTAATCCTCAGCCATCGCATAGGAAGAGGAAAGTAGGACTCCGGAACAAACCCGGAGATGAACATGTAGAGAAAATGCCCCGGCGCGGTCTAGCTGTCAAGAGGTTTTCTACGATTTTCCACGCCTCGTTTTTATACTATAATTAGTATGATAAAGCTTGCTTTCTACCTATGCCCTTGCTCTGTCCTTTTACCTTTCCCTCTGGCTCATGGTGCCGTCCAGCTTCTCATCGGTCTGATTGCGTAGTGCTATGGCTCCCAGCTAGTGCAGCCTTGCCCTGTGGTTTTGCTCCCTGGTTGCACTCCTCCGGCGGTTCGTTGTTAGCTTCGGCTCCCTGTGGTGGTTCTACGGCTGTGCTGCTGTCATGTCCGCCCGTTTGGTTGTCGCCTGCGTTGCTGTCTGCCGTGCCTCGTCCATTGGCTCACGGGTCGCGCACGGCTGGGTCATTACTGCCCTGGTAGTCAGCTTAGGCTGTGTCACCACCGCCCTTCTGCTCGATCAGAGGGGCTTTTTGTTGTGTAAAGAAATGATGAAATCATACTAGAATTAATATACTAATCAAGCTATCTTAATATACTAATTTTAGTAGATTTTGGTTTCTCGCATGGTCACAGCTTTCAATCTCATCTATTCCGTTTCTGCCATTCGTCGCCTGCTGGGTCTAGCGGTTGGCGTTTCTGTTCGCATTCAAAAGTTCTTCTACGTCATTTGGGTTCATGTAGCTGGTCGTCGCCCCACGTTCATCAGCAAAGCAGCGTTTAAGGCTCATTTTGTTGAGCATCGCAAGGCAGCAGCAAAGGCGTTAGCCGTGACTAAAAGTGTTTTTCAGGGGCATATCTATAGCGTTCGCAACGAAACGAAAGGCACGGTTTATCAAATCAACATTGGCTCTGGTCAGCCTATCTGTGGTTGCGATGACTTCAACAATCAGATCCAGTTTCTCAACGGTCTAGCCTGCTGCAAACACACCTATGCAGTGCTAGGGCATCTCGGTTACGGCTCATTACGCGAGTATCTCGCTCGTTAGCTTCCTGCCCTGGGTATGGCGCAAAACTACCCCCCTAGCGCGAACTAGGGAGGCTTTCCACCCAGAACATAGATGGAGATTTAATTATGTCACCTCAAGATTTACAAGCACTAGAGCAACGCGATCGGCAGCAGCAGGAGGCAGTAGAAGCGCGTCATCTAGACGGCTGCACAGATGCCGGATTTGGGAAATTGCCTCAGTACCAGGATGAGGCTTATCTTGGCGGCTACCTTGCCACGATTCGCACGTTGCCAACCGATAGCAACGGTAGGATTCAGCACTACAGCCACTATCAGCACTTTGCTTTCGGGTATGTAGATAGTCCTGACCCCGACCACCACGACGAGTTGTAAGGGGTGTGGCAGATGGTTCTGTAAACCCTTTTGCTCATACGAACGATGCACAACTATCTCTACAAAGGTTTTCTAGTCGAAATTTTTGAGCTTCCTAATGAGTTATGGGAAGCGATTGTGAATGAGGGGAATAACCGCATTACAGTCACTCAAACAGCCATGAGTCAGGAGGAAGCAGAGTTTTACGCAGAAGAGCTAATCGAATCCTGGAACTAAGAACCTGACCTGAGCAAGTCTTAAAAAGGGCTTACTGCACATTTCTCTAGTGAGTACTCCAATGTTTCAAAAAGCGACCAAAATTCAATCACGCTTGCGTCTTGCCTTGTCTGGTGCCAGTGGTTCAGGCAAAACTTATTCAGCCTTAGCGATCGCTTCCCATCTGGGGCAGTCAATCGCAGTCATCGACTCCGAAAGAGGATCTGCCAGTAAGTACGCCGATCGCTTCAATTTCGATGTCTGTAACTTGACCGACTTTCACCCCTCTCGCTACGTGGAGGCAATCAAAGCAGCCGATGCAGCGGGCTATGACGTGATTATCATTGATTCGCTCTCTCATGCCTGGTTCGCAGAGCTTGATCTGGCAGGCGGTAACTTTAGCAACTGGGCAAAAATCAAGCCTCTGGAACGTGCTCTAGTCGATGCGATGCTCAGTAGCAGTGCCCATCTGATTGGGACAATGCGGAGTAAGACCGAGTGGATTATGACTACAACGACTAACAAAAGCGGTAAGGAGACTCTATCACCTACAAAAGTTGGTACTGCCCCTATGCAAGCGGCAGGTATCGAATACGAGTTTGATTTAGCTGGAGAGCTTAACAGCGATCACGTTCTCAACATCTCAAAATCTCGGTGTCCCGGCTTGAGCAACACGACTCACCTTAATCCTGGTCGAGAGTTGGCTGAACTGCTGCTAATGTGGCTCACAGATGGGGTTGAAATGCCAGAAACCGGACAATCAAAACGCGATCGGGTAAAAGCGGCAAGGACAGCGATCGGCTTAGATGTCGAATCAGTGAAAGTGCTGCTAAAAAATCGTTTCGAGGTTGCAGACCCAATGCAGTTATCGTCTCAGCAAGTTGATGAACTCATTGATGAGCTTGCAAAGATGGCGGCTCACACTCACAGCTAAGAGCAGGATTAAACTAAGATGGCTATGCTGTTCTGCCTTGATTTCATGGAGACAACAAGCGCTAACGCCATACTGGAAGCCATCAAAGCCCGTGCCGTTGCCAAATGGGGTGAGAAGAAATGGATAGCCGAATTAGTACGGGAATATGTTGAGATTAGTAAGGCTAATGGTGATCAGGTCGCAACGACGATCAATCGCCGTCCTCAAGTCGAACGGGCGTTCAAGGTGGGGAGCTGCACCCTGGATACCGCGATCGCTTTGGCTGCTGCGGTCGGCTGTCGCTTTCAAATGGCTTGCACGAGTATCGAGGTTATAGACCTGTAGCGGCAGAAAAAGATCGATCGCTAGCGTCGCCTGCTTCCCCTACAAAGAATGTACGCTTAAAGTAGCGGTCAGCATTGATCGCATGGTGATCTGGAGCATGGCAACCGCAACGCGAAGCGGTGATGTTCCCAAAGGCGTTGGTGATGCTTTTAGAGATGCTGCACGAACGTAGCAAGTGAGGTGGACGATGACCATTGCAACAGCGCCCCAAACAACCGATCAACGGATTGTGCTGTCAGGACGTTCTTGGGAGCAGTTCAAGCTGATTCAGCAGGGGCTTGAGGACTCCCCTGGCACGCGCCTGTTTTATTTTGATGGAACCATTGAGATTCTTATGCCGGGACGTGACCATGAAGTGTTCAAAAGCCTCATCGGCTTTCTCATTGAATTGTTCTTTCTAGAGAATGACATTGAGTTTGAGGCAACTGGATCAATGACGCAGGAACGGGAGAGCACAGCATCGGTTCAGGCAGATGAATCTTACTGCATCGGCACATCCAAGCCAGTTCCAGACCTGTCGATTGAGGTCATCTTTACCAGTGGCGGACCCAGCAAATTGCAGCGCTATCAGGCATTGGGCGTACCGGAAGTGTGGTTCTGGCAGGATGGCGTGTTTACGCTGTATCGCTTGCGGGGAGATGGATATGAGCGGATTGACCGCAGTGAGATTCCTGAATTGGCAGGGCTTGACGTTGAGTTGCTGACTCGATGTGTGTTGATGGGTGAGACATCCAGGTTGGAGGCAATGCGCGAGTTCCGTAAGGGGATTCAGGGGAGATAAACCTCTACCAGACAGACGGTAAGCGAAAGAAACGAAGTAGACTGCTTATTGCCTAACTACCAAGGATTGCCAATTATAGAGTTAATTTGACATCTTCATAATTAAAATTAAGGGAGCCGTAACCCTTTAATCCAATGACGATGAGCTATTCGAGCAGTCTGACTGACGCAGAATGGGAAATTTTTGAACCTCTGTTGCTT
>JAESFU010000810.1_pt1 | contig 10923 bp, 11 predicted proteins | sample 9269461 | NCBI WGS metagenome assembly JAESFU01 (sample SAMN14502556, study PRJNA617107) | algae metagenome | isolation source: Stenomitos rutilans HA7619-LM2 and co-occurring heterotrophs from cave walls | place: USA: Waikapalae cave, Hawaii | collected 2009-07-28
ATGCAGGATTTTCAAGGCCCGGGCCCTGTGCCCGGGCCTTGTTCTTTTCTCCATCGTGCCCTGCACGCTCCTAGGCTTTGGCGCGCATGAACCAGCTTCCAGAGGATCCATCACCAAAGTCCGGCTCGTTTGAGCATCTCCTGGGCGATCTCGAAGCGATCATCGAGCGGATCGAGTCGGGCGAGATCGGTCTTGAGCGCTCGATCGGGGAGTATGAGCGCGGGGTGCAGCTCATCCGGAGATGCAGGGAGATTCTCTCCTCTGCAGAGCAGAAGGTGGAAGAACTTTCCCGTGCACTCTCGCCCGGGGGGCCATCACAGACCGATGAACGATCGACGGGCGCCTCGCGCGGTTCATCGCGCTGAGGCCCGGTGCTTTGACGATGTCCCACTGCAATCTGAACGACGATCGCGACCGATCCTGAACGCAAACGATGGAAGAGTGGCAGATCTACATGCTCGTGTTCGCGATCATCCAGACACTCTTTGTGTTTGCGCTGGGTGCGTGCGTCGGTTCGCTCACCAACGTCCTGGTCTACCGCATGCCGCTGGGGCTGAGCGTGGTGACGCCGCCTTCAAGGTGCCCTTCGTGCGGAACGCAGCTGACGTGGCGCGAGAACATCCCGGTCCTGGGGTGGATCTTCCTGGGCGGCAAGTGCAGATTCTGTAAGTCGAAGATCTCGGCCGAGTATCCGCTGGTCGAGGCGTTTGTGGGCGTGATGTACGTGGTGGTGTACTGGGTGTGGTTCCTGCTTCCGCCGGACTGGAAGATTGCAGGGTTCACGATCCACTCGATGCGTCCTGAATGGGCGAACGAGGGGCTTTCGGCGATGTGGCCGATGCTCACGGTGGTGCTGGTGCTCTTCTCGGCGCTCGTGGCGATGACGCTGGTTGACGCCAAGACGTCGATGATCCCGCTGCCGCTGGCGTGGACGCCGACGATCCTGGCGATCATCGCCCATCCGCTCCACGCTGCGTGGTATGCACACTCAAACGGCTCGCTCCGCAGGGCTGCGGATGGGTGGACGTGGACGCTGGCGTCGCCGGGGTCAATGGGCTGGCCGATGATCGGCGCTGCTATGGGTGGTGCAGTCGGCGTCGTGCTTGCGAACATCATGCTCGCCAAGGGACTGATCCGGCGGAGCTGGTCGGACTATGAGGCGTGGGAGCGCGAGCATCTCCTGGCTGCAGGGATCGATCCGCAGACGGGCGACCCGCTGAAGCCTGCAGAAAGCACGGTCGAAGCAGTCCCTGCAGACGGGGCGGTGGTTCCAACGGAGGCGGTTCCTGCAGTTCCTGTGGAGGCGGGTGAAGGCGCGGTGCAGGCCCCTGTGTCTGCACCGGTTCTTGAGCCTGCGACAACGCCTTTGGTGGATGTAGTGCAGACGGGCGAGGCATCTGGAGAAACACTTGCAGGTGCTCCTGCGGCTGCACCTGCAAACAGTGCGGAAGCACCCCAGGTAGCAAGCGTGCCTGTCCAGATCGAGGGCGACGGTTCGCCGTCGGACCTGTGGCTGGAGTACCCGCATGCACGTCGAGAGGTGCTGAAGGAAGCGGTGTTCCTTGCACCGGTGATCCTGTGTGCACTGGCGGGTTCGTGGGTTGCAAGGACGTATGCAGGTCCCTGGAACTTTGATGCAGTGGAGATGGCGAGCGTCCCTGCGAAGCTGGCGCCGCTGTGGCTGGATGCACTGTCGGGCGCTCTGATGGGGTATCTGGTCGGGGCGCTGGTGGTGTGGGTGGTGCGGATCCTGGGGACGCTGGCGTTTGGTCGCGAGGCGATGGGGATGGGGGACGTCCACCTCCTGGCGGCGGTGGGCGCGTGCGTCGGGTGGGTTGATGCAACCTTGGCGTTCTTTGGTGCGGCGTTTGTGGGTATTACCTACGCAGCGATCACGTCGTTCTTCAAGGGCTTCCGGCGGGCGATGCCGTACGGGCCGCACATCGCGGTGGCCGCGGTGCTGGTGGTGATGTTCAAGCCCCTGCTTGAGAAGCTCCTGGCGATGCTCCTTCATTCGCCGGTCGACCTGCCCTGAAGGTGAGCCTTCATGGGGGCTTCCAGGTGGGCCTGAAGGGTGGCCTCCAGGCAGGGTTTTCGGGGGGCTTGAGCGCGTTCCAAAGTGCCTGATTTTCCCGGTGAATTGGGTCGCCGGGGTTTGTTCAGCGCGTACGCTTGGGCGTCGTGGTCATGCGTTGCGAAGGAGGCTCCCCGGACGGAGTGTGTGGCGCGTGTCGGGGGGCGTGCATGAAGTCGCACGGGAAGTGTGGCAATACGCAACGATGGGCCGATATAGTCGGACACAAAGCCGGTTATTCACCAAGGCATCAGAACACCGAGGAAGAGCAAGGAAGGTCAACGATGGCAGGAATCATGAACTCGTTCAAGGGCGGACGGATGGCTGGCGCGGTCCTCGGGCTGGCGCTTGCATTCATGGGCACGACGCTCGGCGGCTGTAACAGCGTCTCGAAGGAAGAGCATGCAGCGCTGATCCAGGAGAACGAGGAGCTTCGCCAGGAGAACGGTCAGATCACGAGGCAGAAGCAGGAGGCTGACAACGCCACCGCAGCTGCACTCGCGGAGAACACCCGCCTGACGCAGCAGATGGCGCAGCAGCCGACGGCTCAGCCCTCTGGCGGCACCTGGGGTAACGAGACGGGTGGCGGCAGCGATCGCGGTTCGAGCAGGTCGACGACGACCCGCAACGTTGGTTCGGTCAACTTCGCCCCGGGTGGCACGACGCTCGACCGCACGATGACCCGCAAGCTCGATTCGATCGCATCGTCGCTCAAGGGCAACTACTCGAACTACGACATCCGCATCGAAGGCCACGCAGACGGTGCAAAGCCCACCAAGGGCAAGTACAAGAGCAACGAAGAGCTCAGCGAAGCACGTGCAGACGCAGTGAAGCGATACCTCGTCCAGAAGGGCATCTCCAGCGGCCGCATCTCGACTTCGGGCCTCGGCTCGACGACGAGCAAGGTGAGCTCGGATGGTCGCCGCGCGGACGTGATCGTCATCGGCGCCAACTAAGTTCGGCGCAACGACGACCAGATCAGACATCAACAGCGAAGGCACGGCACACGCCGTGCCTTCGTTCGTTTTGGAGCGGTGGTGGTGGGGGGAGTTGGAGGAGCGATCTAGGTTGGTGTGTTGTAGCGGGCCGTTGAAATCACCAGGTGGATGAAAATGTCGGGTGAACTGCTTACGGATGGGTCTGGCGGCGCCAAGGCATGATCTGAAGAATCGCGTTCGTGTTCTGAATCTGGTTTGGCGGATTCGGCGAATCCAAGGGCGACTCTGAAAACATGCAATCGGTCGGTGTGACCGCCGCAAGGGTCAGGCACGACGGGCCTCGCAAGGGCTTCGTCTGGGAGTAGTCTCATGGATACGAAGAGGTCGATCGTTCTTGGCGTGGTTTCGATCGCGTTTGCAACGGCGATGGCTGCAGGGCAGTGCGCATCGAGCAAGAAGGCGTGCGAGGAATCGACGCGCGAGTCGCATGCAGTGGTCGTCAACGCATCGCATGCCCAGCACGTCGAGCACAAGGACATCATCGACACTGCAGTCGCTGCAGGTTCGTTCAAGACGCTCGCAGCAGCATTGAAAGCAGCAGGCCTGATCGAGGCGCTCAAGGGCGATGGACCGTTCACGGTCTTTGCACCGACGGATGAAGCGTTCGCAAAGCTCCCTGCAGGGACTGTGGAAGAACTGCTCAAGCCTGCGAACAAGGCACGTCTTGCGTCGATCCTGAAGTATCACGTCGTTTCGGGCTCGGTGATGGCCAAGGACGTGAAGACGGGCTCTGCAGCGACGCTGGATGGGCAGCGCGTGGATCTTGTCGCCAAGGATGGCGGCGTGATGGTGGATGGTGCCACGGTGACGAAGGCGGACATCGCCTGCACGAACGGCGTGATCCACGTGATCGACACGGTGATCCTGCCGAGTGAGAAGAACATCGTGGAGACCGCGACGGCTGCAGGGAACTTCTCCACACTGGCGAAGCTGCTTGCAGCGGCCGACCTTGTGAGCACGCTCGAGGGTGATGGACCGTTCACGGTGTTTGCGCCCACGGACGAGGCGTTTGCGAAGCTTCCCAAGGCGACGGTTGAATCGCTGCTCAAGCCTGAGAACAAGGAGAAGCTCGCATCGATCCTGAAGTATCACGTGGTGAGCGGGCGGGTCTTCTCGGATGGCGCGGTGAAGGCAGGGAAGGCCAAGACGCTCCAGGGGACTGCAGTGAAGATCGCGTCGACCGGCGGGACGGTCCGCATTGATGGCGCGACGGTCGTGAAGGCGGACCTTGATGCGACCAACGGCGTGATTCACGTGATCGACACGGTGATCATGCCCAAGTGAGGGTTGTGATGGACGGGCGGGGGTTGATGGATGCCCCCGCCCTGAGCTCGACGCGGATCATGCATGTGAAGCAAGACGCATGCAGATCGAGTACGATCATGTTGCAATTGCACGGGGCTGTCTGGTTTCACTGCAGTCGTTCATTACGTGACGGTATCTGAACGGAATGTCGATCTCACCTCATGCACCACCTGGGCTCCTGGAACGGACCGCACGCGGCGACGCGGCTGCGATCCGTGAGTGCATTGACCGGTACGGCGGGCTGGTGTGGTCGCTTGCGCGTCGGCTGATGTTCAGTGATGCCGAAGCCGAAGATGCAGTGCAGGAAGTGTTTGTCGAGGTGTGGAAGCACGCGGGTCGGTACGACGCGTCGATCGGTTCGGAGGCGAGCTTCATTGCGATGATCGCGAGGCGAAGGTTGATCGATCGGCAGCGGCGTGCATCGCGGAGCGTGGATCGGTCGACGGTGGATGTGGATCAGGAGGCGGCCCTGGCGAGTTCTCGGCCCTTGCCGGAAGTTGCGGAGGAGGCCTGCCAGGCGGCTGCGGCGATGGAGCAATTGACCTCAGAACAACAGAAAGTCCTGAGACTTTCCATCTATGAAGGACTCTCGCACGAAAGGATAGCGAGGGCCATCGGCCTTCCTCTGGGGACGGTGAAAACACACGCACGTCGCGGCTTGCTGAAGCTGCGCTCATTGCTTGATCCTTCCAAGCCCGCGATCACGCGCGGTGGATTGGAGGGGAACGAATGAACTCTCAGAGCTTCCCAACTGATCCCCGGTTCCAGGAGTTGCTTGCAGGGTTTGTCCTGGGCGACCTTGATGCAGCGGAGCGCGTCGAGCTTGAACGCTTGGCGCGAGAGGCGAACGTGGACCTTGCGAAGATGGATTACTCGTCGCTTGAAGCAGCTGCAGGTGCAGTGGTGGCGGTATGTGCGTCTGATTCGCTGCCTGCAGGGCTGCGAGAGAAGCTTGCACGGGCGGGTGATGAATTTGCTGCAGGGGCGAATCGCGAAGAGCCACGGCTTTCACTTACAGATGATTCTGCGGAAAGACGCACGGATGTGCGCGGGCAGAACGCAGGGACGGCTTCGCGGAGCTTGTTTGCGTGGTTTGCAGCAGCTGCAGCGATCGTTCTTGCTGGAGTGGCGTGGCTGAATGTGCCCAGGCAGGCATCTGCACCGATGACGTATGAGCAGTTCGTCCAGGCGACGCCTGATCTTGTTCGCTCTGCATGGGGCGACTGGGCGGAGCCTGAGATCAAGGGCGTGACGGGCGAGGTGGTGTGGAGCCCGTCGCGTCAGCAGGGGTTCATGGTCTTCAAGGGCCTGCCGATCAACGACCCGACGAAGGAGCAGTACCAGCTCTGGATCGTCGATGAGCGTGGCCTTGCGGATGCGACGGGCCAGTCTGCACGGATCAGCGGCGGCGTGTTCAACATCGCGGCTGGCGGCGAGGTTGTTGTTCCGATCGACCCTGCACTGAAGGTTGGCAAGGCCCAGCTCTTTGCCCTAACGATCGAGAAGCCGGGCGGGACGTGGGTGTCGGACATGACGCGGCGGGTGGTGGCGGCTGCAGTGAAGTAGCGTGAAGGCACGGCATCGGGCGTCGCGCAACAGACATTGGGGACTGGGCACTTGGCACTCGGGGAAGGACCAGTGTTCGTGGTTGGGGCGTGTTTGGATGTTTGCTCGACATGGGGCCCGAATTTGGGCAGGTCGTGGAGAGCGGCGGATTGAGCGATATACTTCCCGGCTACGGGCGACTGGCGCAGTTGGCTAGCGCGCCACAATGACACTGTGGAGGTCACTGGTTCGAGTCCAGTGTCGCCCATTCGACGACAGGCGGGCCTTTTTGAGGTCCGCCTGTTCTGTTTTCTGAGGGTGGGGCGGGGTCAATTGAGCACACAATGAGCACCGAGGTCGCAAAGCCGACCTGCGGTGGCACGGTCTTGAAGAGATTCGGGAGCGGCGAGCAGGCATCAGCAGTTGCTATTGATTTCAGAGACTTCTGAAAATACGATAACAACATGAAACCGCTCCATGTCGTCACTGGTGCATTGGGATACTCGGGGAAGGCGATCACGCATCGTCTGCTTGCACGTGGCGTGCGCGTGCGGACGCTGACGAACTCGCCGAACAGGCCCAACCCGTTTGGGGACCAGCTCGACATTCGACCGCTCGCGTTTACCGATCAACGGGCGCTGGTCGAGCATCTGCGAGGGGCGGATGTGCTCTTCAACACGTACTGGGTGCGGTTCAACCACAAGCTGTTTACGTTTGACCAGGCGGTGGAGAACACGCGCGTGCTGTTTCGTGCAGCGCGCGAGGCAGGTGTGCGGCGGATCGTGCACGTGAGCATCATGAACCCAGAGCGCGGGCAGAACCTTGCGTATTACCGCGGGAAGCTGGCTCTGGAGGAGGATCTCAAGGGACTGGGGGTTTCGCACGCGATCGTGCGGCCGGGCGTGCTCTTTGGTCGCGGCGACATCCTGATCAACAACATTTCGTGGGCGATTCGGCATTTGCCGCTCTTTGGCGTGTTCGGAGATGGGATGTACAAGATCGCGCCGATGCACGTGGATGACTTTGCGTACCTTGCAGTGCGCGAGGCGTTCAAGGATGGCGATACGTGCAGTGATGGCAATGGGCCTGAGACGTACACGTACCGCGGGCTTGTAGAAATGATCGCGCGGACGCTTGGTGTTGAGCGGAGGATCATCAGCGCGCCGCCGTGGCTTGGGTATGGCATCTCACGCATCGTGAATCCGATCGTGGGCGATTTCATCATCACGTGGGAGGAGATCAAGGGGCTGATGGCAGGTCTGCTCGCGTCGGAGCATCCATCGCAAGGCGTGATCAAGCTGAGCGAGTGGGTGAAAGCGAATGCAGGGACGCTGGGCGTGCAGTATGCGAATGAGGTGGGGCGGAGGACGGACCGGGAGACGGCGCATGAGGTGGTGGACGTAGCAACGCCTTCGGCGTGATTGATCGCGGCGATTTCGGCGCGTTGTCGTCGATTTGTTCAGCAAGCAGGCAATTTGATTGCACGTGCTCGACGTTCCTGTACACTCGCGGCCCCATGAAAAGCCGCAACTACGCGTTTGTCGCAGTACCGCTGATTGCCTTCGCTTCGCTCCTCACTGCAGGGCCGCTGGATCCGCCTGCAGGGCCGATAACGCCCAGCTACAAGACGATCACCGAGGTTGAGCCGCGCATTGCGCTGAGCCAGGCCAACACGCCGGGGAGCACTTTGAGCGTCTTCGACATTGTGGAGAGCGGCTCGTACTACTTGACGGGGAACATCGACTCGATGAAGTGCGTCATCCAGATCAAGACGAACAACGTCACGATCGACCTGAACGGCTTTACGATCTCCAGCACGTCGTTCGTGCCTGCGATCTACGGTGTGTCCGCCACATCGAACATCACGATTCGCAATGGGTCGATCATCGGGAGCGTTGGCACGGGGATCGATGTGAGCCAGGTTGAAGGTGGCCTGATCGAGAATGTGACGGTCCAGAACACTGAAGCACACGGCATCTGGGCGGGCCAGACGATCAACATCGTCGGGTGCACGGTCTCTGACTGCGTCGGCCACGGCATTTTCGCGGGCGGCGGGTGCATCATCACGCGGACCAAGGCGTTCCGCAACGAGATGGCGGGGATCCGTGCAGGTGGGTATGGGACGATCTCGGACTGCGTGGTGTACGAGAACGGCCAAGACGGGATCCTGACGACCGTTGCGGCGAATGTCTCGCGATGCGTGTCGGTCGCCAATGGCACGAGTGGCATTTCCACCGACACAAATTCGAGCATCTCAGACTGCGAGTCGTTTGCGAATGGCTTGATGGGCTTCAACATCGTCGGGACGGCGGCCGTGAACTGCGTCGCGACTGGGAACTACGTGGGTTTCAGCGCGCAGGACAGCACGATGCGCGGCTGCGAAGGCTCATCGAACACGTGGGGAGGCTTCTCCGGCGAGCGGATCACGGTGGAGAACTGCATCGCCAAGAACAACGACAACTACGGGATTGAAGCATCGACGCACGCGACGATCACGAATTCGACGGTCATTGGCAATGGGTATGCAGGGATCTCCGTGGCGGAGAACTGCGTCGTGCAGGGCAACTTCTGCAAGGACAATCAGTCGATCGTGGGGAATGGCGCGATCACGGTCGGTGGTTCTGACTGCAGGATTGAGGGCAACACCTGCATCGACAATTCGCTTGGCATCAAGGTCATGGCCGGCGGCAACATCATCATGCGGAACGTCTGCTCGGGCAATACGCAGAACTGGTCGATCGCGGCGAACAACTCGCTGGCGCCGATCGTGAATACCACGAAGAACACGACTGCGGTGATGACGGATTCGTATGCGGGGAATCTGGGGTCGACGGATCCGAACGCGAACTTCTCGTACTGATGGATGGGTTATTCAGCCGTGATGAGCGAGCGTCCGAAGTGGTAAGGTTTACAAGTAGAAGCAGTTATCTGCGAGCGGTCGGCCGCTTGATTCGCTCGCCGTTCGATTGAAAGGCTGCACCGCACGACGTGCATTCGCAACGTTGATCGCTCACGCGTACTGGCGATTCGCAGTACGGGCATTTGCCATCGGAGAGGTATCGTGATGCAGATCTGCGGAGCAGAATGTTCATCGCGTGGTACAGTGCCCACACGATCGCGGCTGCAACTAGGTCATACAGCAGGCTGAACGGGAACAGGAACAAGGTTGCAGGAATTGTTAATGCGATGACCGGTAGCATGCCTGCGAGCACGATCACTTTGTCAATGAGTATCGCGGTTTTGTACTTCATCGTGCGATGGCTCGCCGCGCTGTGACTTTCAGGCCGTTGCAGGGGTTGTGCAGCGTGTGCGGATTGTGATGGTGTCGTTGGGGTGTCGCCGCGCTGCGGCTCACGAGCGAGACCTGCATTCGAGGGGCTGACGCCCCTCGCTTTACTCTGGCGTCGCGTTGCGACTTCACGAGGCAACAACAAGTCAGTCATAGGGCAACTACAAGGCAATCATGAGCCAGTCACGAGGCAATAACGAGGACCGCGAGGATCGTGAACCGATCACTCCGACCTCAGCCTCGGCCTCTGTCCCCAGTTCAGCTTGCTGATCAGTGTCTGCCAGTAGCTGCCCTTGAGGTTCTTGACGAAGCGGACGGACTGGTCGGAGCGCTGCGCGACGACGCGGTCGCCCTGGGCGACGGGGTAGGACGAGCTGCCGTCGAGGACGACGGAGCTGCCGTAGCCGGGGGTGGAGCGGTTGGCGCGTTCGACGTGGATCTCGGTGCAGGATGCGTCGGGGATGACGATCGGGCGGAACGACAGCGTGTGGGCGGCGATCGAGGTGATGACCAGTGCGCCGACGCCGGGCGAGACGATGGGGCCACCTGCAGAGAGGCTGTAGGCGGTCGAACCTGCAGGTGTCGAGATGATGAGACCGTCGCCGGACATCGTCGGGCCTTCGTGGCCGTCGATGCAGAGGCGGAGGGTGATCATGCGGAAGGGGGGGCCTGCAGCGATGAGCGCTTCGTTGAGCGCGATGTCTTCGAAAGCAGGTGCGTGGTTCCCGTCGCGGAAGACGCGGACGTTGAGGAAAGGGTACTCCTGCGTCGGGAGCGGCTCGTCGCCAAAGAGCGTGGCTGCCTGCTCATCGATCGACTGCACGTCGAAATCGGCCATGAAGCCGAGCTTGCCGAAGTTGACGCCCAGGAGCGGGAACTTCTGCGAAGCGAATCGCTTCGACTGCGAGAGGAGCGTGCCATCACCACCCAGGACGACCGCAAGATCGATGTCGTTCGGCAGCGGTGCATGCTGGCCTGCGACTGCAGGGTGGATCGCGACGACCGATCCGTGTCGCGAGATGATCGAGGCGACGCCGGTGGCGGCATCGCGTGCTTCGGCCTTGTCGTTGTTTACCAGCAGCAGAACGCGGCGGGGCATGGTGGCAGAGTGTAGGGGGGTGTGGACACACTGCAGATTGAAAGGTGTGTAGAGCGGATTAGGAAAGTCGGCGGGCGGCTTCCTTGATCGTGCGGGCGATCGCCTGGTTCACTTCATCGGCGGCAGTGAAGTTCGGAACGTGCCCTGCACGGGGTATGAGAAGGTCGATGCCATCCTTGGGCGGTGGGATGATCTTGTCGTGCGTGCCGTGGAGGCGAATCGCGACCTTGGCGTGCGTGCGGTAGCTTTCGCCGACGCCTTCCCACTCGATGATGGCGCGGGCGGCCCATGCGAGGAACGAAGCAGGGACTGCGTGGGTCATTTCAAGGAGCGCACGTTTTTGCATGGGCGTCATCGGCCCGAGCGAGCGGACGACCGAGGGCGCGAGCGATCGCATGCCATCGATGAACGCCAGCGGGAGAAGGCGGGACGTGCGAGCGAGGGAGCGTGCCTTGGCGTCGACCTGCGAGGGGTGCGTCGCAGTGCCCATGAGGATGAGTGCATCGGGCTTCAAGATCGAAGCGAGCTCGGAAGCGATCATGCCGCCGAGCGATGCACCGCCGAGGATGAGGGCACGGGTGGGCGTCGTTGGCAGCGATGGCTGAAGCGTGGA
>JAESFU010000811.1_pt1 | contig 10876 bp, 10 predicted proteins | sample 9269461 | NCBI WGS metagenome assembly JAESFU01 (sample SAMN14502556, study PRJNA617107) | algae metagenome | isolation source: Stenomitos rutilans HA7619-LM2 and co-occurring heterotrophs from cave walls | place: USA: Waikapalae cave, Hawaii | collected 2009-07-28
AGGTCCCGTGGCATCAGAAGAACACCATGCCGCTTGAGCGCGTCGACGAAGCGATCGCGATGCGGGCGAAGTATCAAAGCGACATGCTCTATTCGGGGCGCGTCAAGATCTTCATCGACGGCGTGCTCGAATCGATGACGGCACTCATGCTCGACGACTATCCGGGCCATCCCGGCAATCGCGGCCAGCCGTTGTTCAGCGCGGAAGAATTCAACGCACTTGTGACGCGCGCCGACAAGCACAAGCTGCAAATCAGCGTGCATGCGATCGGCGACGGCGGGGTGAGGCGCACGCTCGACGGTTATGAAGCGGCGCGCAAGGCCAATGGTGCGCGCGATTCACGCCATCGCATCGAGCATATCGAAGTCATTCATCCGGCCGACATTCCGCGCTTGAAGCAACTTAGCGTCGTTGCATCATTGCAGCCGATCGTGGGCCTGGGCGTGCCCGGTGCGCCGCTCGAGCCCTGCCTGTCGCGGATCGGCGAGAAGATGCCCTATGCCTATGCGTGGCAGACCTTGCGCGAGGCGGGAGCCAAGATCGCGTTTTCATCCGACTGGCCCGTATCGCCCCTCGATCCCTTTCTCGGCATGCAAGCGGCGATGACCCGCCGGCCGGCGCTGCCGGGACTTTCCGAACAACGCCAGACGCTGATGGATACGGTGCGGGCTTTCACGCTCGACGGCGCCTACACGGAATTTGCCGAGGGCCGGAAGGGCAAGCTTGCGGAGGGCTATCTTGCCGATGTTATCGTGCTCAACGGCAATATCGAAACAACGCCGCCGGATGAAATCGCGGAACTCAAACCGGTCACGACGATCTGCGACGGGCGCATTGCTTACCAAGCGTAGGAGCACTTCTTCCTTCTCCCCGCTTGCGGGGAGAAGGTGCCCGAAGGGCGGATGAGGGGCGCTTTGACAGCAAAGTAAGAGCCCCTCACCCGGCGCATTCGCGCCACCCTCTCCCCGCCATGCGGGGCGAGGGAAAGTGTATTCGAAACTCTCCTTGCCAGCGCGCGGCGGTATCGTCAGAAGGTTCGCACATGGCGAAACCTTCCTCCAATTTCGTTTGCCAATCCTGCGGCGCGGTGCATGCCAGATGGTCGGGGCGCTGCGACAATTGCGGCGCCTGGAACAGCATCATCGAGGAGCCAACCGGGATTCCTGCCTCCGGCGCCAAGGGTGCGAGCCTGCCCAAGGGGCGCTCGAGCAAGCTCGTCGGATTGACCGGCGGCGAACCTCAGCCGCCACGGATCGTCACCGGCATCGGCGAACTGGATCGCGTGGCCGGCGGCGGCTTCGTACCGGGCTCTGCGGTGTTGATCGGTGGCGATCCGGGCATCGGCAAATCGACATTGCTGTTGCAGGCGCTCGCGGAAATGGCGCGCAAGGGTCATCGCGTGATCTATGTCTCCGGCGAAGAAGCGATCGCCCAGGTGCGGTTGCGCGCCGAACGCCTGAAGCTTCAGGACTCCCCCTTGCTCCTCGCCACCGAAACCAATGTTTCCGACATCCTGGCGACGCTTGAGGAAGACGGCCGGCCGGCGGTGACGGTGATCGATTCGGTTCAGACCTTGTGGTCGCCGATCATCGAGGCGGCGCCGGGCAGCGTGTCGCAGCTCAAGGCGGCATCGGAAGCATTAATCCGCTATGCCAAGCAGAAGGGCACGGCGGTTCTCTTGGTCGGACATGTAACCAAGGAAGGCCAGATCGCCGGACCGAAAGTGATCGAGCACATGGTCGACACCGTGCTCTATTTCGAGGGCGATCGCGGCCATCAGTATCGCGTGTTGCGGGCGGTCAAGAACCGCTTCGGACCGACCGACGAAATCGGCGTTTTCGAGATGTCGGATCGAGGCCTCGCAGAAGTCACCAATCCGTCGCGACTGTTCATGGGAACGGGCCAGCATGCGACGCCGGGTGCGGCGATCTTTGCAGGCATGGAAGGGACGCGTCCATTGCTTATCGAAGTGCAGGCGCTCGTTTCGCAATCGGTGCTCGGGACGCCGCGGCGGACGACGGTCGGGTGGGATTCGAATCGGTTGGCGATGATCCTCGCAGTGCTCGATGCGCGCGCGGGGGTACAAACCGGCATGCAGGATGTCTATCTCAATGTCGCTGGCGGACTCAAAGTGCGCGAACCTGCCGCCGACCTTGCGGCAGCGGCGGCATTGCTGTCCTCGTTAACCGGCACGGTCATTCCGGCCGGAACGGCGATCTTCGGGGAAATCGCGCTTTCGGGCGGGATCAGGCCAGTCGGGCAAACGGAAGCCCGCCTCAAGGAAGCCCAAAAGCTCGGGCTAAAGGAAGCCGTCATCGCGGCGGCAAGCGAGGTTCCGGCTGTCAAAGGCCTCAGAATCAGGACTGTGGAAAGTGTGGCGGATCTCGTCGCCTGGACCGCTTCCCAGGCCAAGGGCCTGTCACGAATCGCCTAGTACCGTGTCATAAAGCTGCCTATAAGGAGCCCTGTTTCCAGGATCGACGGCCAATGCCTTTTCAGCTTCTCGATTTGATTCTCGTCGCCATCATGCTCGTATCCGGGCTCCTGGCCTTGATGCGCGGGTTCACCCGCGAAGTCCTGTCGCTCGTTGCCTGGGGCGGTGCCGCGGCGGCGGCCTTCTTCGCCATCCATTCGCAAAGCCTGCTCGACCTCGCCAACCAATACATCAAGCCGGAAATTGCAGCCAAGATCGCGGTGGCGGGCGGTGTGTTCATCATCGTCCTGATCATCATCTCGATCATCAGCGTCAAAATTTCCGATCTCGTCGTCGATTCCGCTGCGGGCGTCTTCGACCGCACATTGGGTTTCGCCTACGGGTTGGTGCGCGGGCTCGTGCTCGTGGTCATCGCCTACATGATCTACAGCTATCTCGTGCCGCCCGACCGGCAATATGCCGGGGTGCGCGAAGCGCATTCGCTACCGATCATCCTGTCGGTCGCCGAAATGGTGAAGTCGGTCATTCCGCCCGACATCGCCGAATCCATTACCAACGCCACCAATGTCGGCTCGAGCCAGCAGCAGCGCGCCGAACCGGCAACGGGAGAGCCTGCAACGGGAGAACCGGCACAACCCGACCAGCCGGAACAGCCCGGATATCAGAACGATGAAACACAAGGGCTGGACCAGCTCATCCAGGGCGGCCAAGGGGGGCAAACCGAAGGCGGCGAAGGCGGCCAGCAGCCGTCGTTCGGCGGACAAACCAATCCCAACTGAGACGCGCGATGCATTCACCCGGACATGACGACGATTTCGACCTCGATGGCGATCTCTTGCGCGAGGAGTGCGGAGTCTTCGGCATATTCGGACATCCCGATGCGGCGGCGCTGACCGCGCTCGGCCTGCACGCCCTCCAGCATCGCGGCCAGGAAGCCGCCGGCATGGTCTCCTATGACGGCGAGCGCTTCCATTCCGAACGCCGGCTCGGCCTGGTCGGCGATCATTTCTCAAGCGAAAAGATCATCGGACGCCTGCGCGGCAAGATGGCGCTCGGCCATGTGCGCTATTCGACGACGGGCGAAACGATACTGCGCAATGTGCAGCCATTGTTCGCCGAGCTAGCGGCGGGCGGCCTCGCGGTCGCCCATAACGGCAATCTCACCAACGGGCTGACATTGCGTCGCGAACTCGTTTCGCAAGGTGCGATCTGCCAGTCGACGTCCGATACCGAAGTGATCCTGCATCTCGTGGCGCGCTCACAGAAACCGCGCATCGTCGAGCGCTATATCGATGCCTTGCGCGCGCTCGAAGGCGCCTATTCATTGGTGGCGCTGACCAACAAGAAACTGATCGGCGCGCGTGATCCTCTTGGCATCCGGCCATTGATCCTTGGCGAACTCAACGGTGCCTATATCCTCTGCTCGGAAACCTGCGCGCTCGACATCATCGGTGCGCGTTTCGTGCGCGAGATCGAGAACGGCGAGGTCGTGGTGATCTCGGATCAGGGCGTCGAGTCGCTCAGACCGTTCCCGAAATTGGCGCCGCGCCCGTGCATCTTCGAATACATCTATTTCTCGCGGCCGGATTCAGTGCTCGGCGGACGCTCTGTCTATGAAGTGCGCAAGCAGATGGGCCGGCAGTTGGCGCGGGAAGCCCCGGCCGAAGTCGACGTCATCGTGCCGATCCCGGATTCGGGCGTGCCGGCGGCGCTCGGCTATGCACGCGAGCTCGGCGTTCCCTTCGAACTCGGCATCATCCGCAATCACTATGTCGGGCGCACCTTCATCGAGCCGACGCAGACGATCCGCTCGCTCGGCGTCAAGCTCAAGCACAATGCCAATCGCGCCGTCGTGCAGGGCAAGCGCATCCTGCTCGTCGATGACTCGGTGGTGCGCGGCACGACGTCGGTGAAAATCGTGCGCATGATGTATGAGGCCGGTGCGCGCGAAGTGCACATGCGGGTCGCGAGCCCGCCGATCGCGTTTCCGGATTACTACGGCATCGATACGCCGGAGCGGCAGTCATTGCTCGCCGCGACTCACACGATCGAAGAGATGCGCGAATTCATGGGCGTGACATCGCTTGCCTTCCTTTCCGTCGACGGCGTCTACAAGTCGGTCGGATATGAGCGGCGCGATCCGCATCGCCCGCAATTCACCGATCACTGCTTCACCGGCGACTACCCAACCCATCTCACCGATCTCGTCGGGGAATCGGCGAAGCAGCAATTGTCGCTCCTGGCCGAAGCCGGCTGACGCTCAACGTGGAAAAGCCGCTCAAGGATAAAGTCGCCGTCGTCACCGGCGCATCACGCGGCATTGGCCGCGAAATCGCACTGGGTCTGGCCGAACTCGGTGCGCATGTGATCGCCGTCGCCCGGACGCAAGGCGGGCTTGAAGAGATCGATGACGAGATCAAGAAGGCGGGCGGCACCGCGACACTCGTCCCGCTCGACCTCAAGGACTTCGCCGGCATCGACCGGCTTGGAGCTGCCATCTTCGAACGCTGGAAGAAGCTCGACATCCTGGTCGGCAATGCCGGCATTCTGGGCAAGCTCAGCCCGCTTGGCCATATCGATCCCAAGGTGTGGGACGACGTGATGGCGATCAACGTCACTGCCAATTGGCGGTTGATCCGTTCTCTGGATCCGTTGTTGCGGCAATCCGAGGCGGGGAGGGCGATCTTCGTCACTTCCGGCCAGGCTCAACGCTGCTTGGCCTATTGGGGCTGTTACTCGGTGTCCAAGGCGGCGCTCGAGGCCATGGTCAGGACCTATGCCGCGGAACTCAAGTCCACCAAGGTCACGGCCAATCTCTTCAGTCCGGGACCGACGGCGACTCGCATGCGGGCGCTGGCGATGCCCGGTGAAGATCCCAAGACTTTGCCGCATGCACGAGACGTGGCGCGATCCATGCTCGCCATGACCCACCCGGCCTTTACCGACAACGGCGCAACGCATAAATATTCAGCGGACGGACTTTACAAGGTTGCGTGATGAGCGATGATCGACGCATAGCCGAAGCGCTGGCGGCGGGTCGGAAATCCGGCGAAAAGCTTGCCGCCTATCCGGGATCTACACCGCGCGACAAGGCCCATGCCTTTGCTATCCAGACCATGGCGCGCGAGCTTCTGGGGTGGGAGCGGATCGGCTGGAAATGCGGTTGCACCAGCCAGCGGGCGCAGGAATCTCTCGGCACCGATGCGCCATTTCCCGGATCGCTCTATCGCGAACGGCTTTTCGAGTCCGGCAGCCATCTGGCGACCCACGCTTCCAATTCGCGGGTGACCGAGCCCGAGATCGCCTTCACGATGGCGCGCGATCTCAAGCCCAGGGGCAAGCCTTATGACGTGGCCGATGTGCTGGCCGCGGTCGAGTCGGTCCAGCCGTCGATCGAGGTCGTCAATCCACGCCTGCCGAAGGGCTTTGGCGACGTCGTCGAGTGGTATATTGCCGATGGCGCGCTCAATGACTCGATCGTGCTCGGCAAGCCGGTCAAGCCGTTGCCGCGCGAGGCCTATGCGAAATTGCGCGTGCAGGCGAAACAGAACGGCAAGATCGTCGGCGAGGGGACCGGGGCGGAGGCGCTCGGCGGTCCGGAGATCGTGTTGACCTGGCTTGCCAATGATCTGATCGATAAGGGACTTTACCTCCGCGCCGGCGATGTCGTGTCGACGGGGGTTGTCGTCGGCGTGTTTACTTCCAATCTGGGAGATCGGGTCGAGGCCAATTACGATCATCTCGGCTCGATCTCGGTAAAATTTTAACGAGGAACCTGAATGATCTCGCAACGGGCCCGCTACGCTTTCAAGGCGCTGTTCCGCCTGGCGCGGGCGGGCGTCGGCGAGTCGGTGCAGATCAAGGAGATTTGCGAAGCCGATCAGATCCCGCGGCCATTCCTCGAGCAGATCCTCCTCGAGATGAAGCGTTCCGGATTCCTCGGCAGCAGGCGCGGCAAGGAGGGCGGCTATTTCCTCTTGCGCGACCCTGCACAGATCACTCTCGCATCTGTGCTTCGCCTGCTCGATGGGCCCTTCGCGCCATTGCCCTGCCTGTCGAAGACCGCGTATCGGCGCTGCAACGACTGCGCCGATGAATCGACATGCGATCTGCGGCGGGTTTTTTCCGACATGTACGGCAAGATGTTGAATGTCCTCGAGACGCAGACACTTGCCAGCGCGCTCAAGGAGAGTGACCGGAAATCCGGTTCCCGAGGTAGCGCCAAGCACGCTGTCACGCTGGCCGACTGATTAACTGCTGACGGCGAGCCTCATCTCGCATATCGTGAGTGCGGGCCGGCCCAATGGAACTGCGAGTGATTCTCGCGAATTTCCGGGGTCATGAGAACCACTATCAAGCCGATCGGTGCTTTGAGTTCCTGGCTCCCATTCTTCAATGGGCGGGAAAAGCTGCCGATTTTTCAATGGCTTGAGCAGAAAGATTAACGGCTTGTAAATTGATGTTGATTTTGTTGACCATATAGATCAACTTAGTGTCTCTTGTATCAGAGGAGCCACCTTATGAGCCTGCAACACTCCTTCATCCGCCGCCTGACCGGCGCCATCGCCGGCGCGTCCCTCATGCTGGCTGCATCCGCTGCGGGTGCGGTCGAGCTTCTGAACGTTTCCTACGATCCGACGCGGGAATTCTACAAAGCCTTCAACGAGGCCTTCGCCGCCGATTGGAAGGCCAAGACCGGCGAGGACGTGACGATCAAGCAGTCGCATGGCGGCTCGGGCAAGCAGGCGCGCGCGGTGATCGACGGTCTCGACGCGGATGTCGTGACGCTGGCGCTCGCCTATGACATCGATCAGGTTGCGGACAAGACCGGAAAGATCCCGGCCGACTGGCAGGCGCGCCTGCCGCACAACAGCGCGCCTTACACCTCGACCATCGTCTTCCTGGTTCGGAAGGGTAACCCGAAAGCGATCCGGAACTGGGGCGACCTCGCCAAGGATGGCGTCTCGGTGATCACGCCGAACCCGAAGACCTCGGGTGGTGCGCGCTGGAACTACCTCGCCGGATGGGCCTGGGCGGCTGGCGCCAACGACGACCAAGCGAAAGCCAAAGAATACATCGCCAATCTTTATCGCAATGTGCCGGTGCTCGACACAGGTGCGCGCGGTTCGACGACGACTTTCGCGCAGCGCGAGATCGGCGACGTTCTGATCACCTGGGAAAACGAAGCCTATCTCGTTCTCCAGGAATTCGGCGCCGACAAGTTCGAGGTCGTGACGCCCGCAAGCTCGATCCTGGCCGAGCCGCCGGTCGCGCTCGTCGACGGCAATGTCGATGCCAAGGGTACGCGCAAGGTGGCGGAAGCCTATCTCCAGTTCCTCTATGGACCGGAGGGCCAGAAGCTCGCGGCCAAGAACCACTATCGTCCGATCTCGCCCGAGCTCGCCGATCCGGCCGACCTCAAGCAGTTCAAGGACATCAAGCTCGTCACCATCAATGATCCGATCTTCGGCGGCTGGAAAAAGGCGCAGGAGGCTCATTTCGCGGACGGCGGCCTGTTCGACCAGCTCTACAAGCCGACCAACTGATCGGGGTTTGATGTCACTCGCGATCGCACAGCGCAGCAGGAGCGTCATACCGGGTTTCGGTATGACGCTCGGCTTCACGTTGACGGCGCTCAGCTTGATCGTGCTGATTCCGCTTGCCGCACTTGTGCTGCGCGCGGCATCGGTCGGACCGGTTGAATTCTGGCGATTGGCGACCGAAGAGCGCACGCTTGCGGCGCTGACACTTTCCTTCTCGACGGCCATTGTCGCTGCGGCGATCAATGTCGTCTTCGGCCTGCTCGTTGCCTGGTGCCTGGTGCGCTACCGTTTTCCGGGATCGGGCATCGTGAACGCAATGGTCGATCTGCCCTTCGCTTTGCCGACCGCGGTCGCCGGTATCGCGCTCACGGCGATCTACGCGCCCAATGGCTGGGTCGGCCAGATTGCGGCGGCCCTGGGCTTCAAGATTGCCTTCACGCCGCTTGGCATCATCATCGCGCTCGCCTTCATCGGACTGCCTTTCGTGGTCAGAACAGTTCAGCCGGTGCTCGAAGAAATCGATCGCGAGATCGAGGAGGCGGCCGCAACGCTTGGCGCATCGCGCCTGCGCACCGCCTTCCAGGTCATCCTCCCGCCGGTGCTGCCGGCATTGATCACCGGTTTCGCGCTCGCCTTCGCGCGCGGCGTCGGCGAATACGGGTCGGTGATCTTCATCGCCGGCAACATTCCGGGCGTCTCCGAAATCGCACCGCTCCTCATCGTCATCAAGCTCGAGGAGTTCGACTATGGTGGCGCCACCGTCATCGCCACGATCATGCTAGCGGTTTCGTTCGTGATGCTGTTTGCGATCAACGGGCTGCAATCCTGGAGCCGCAAGAGGCTCGGCCATGTCTAGCATTGCGATCGGCGCTCCATTGCCGGCGGCGCGCGGCATGTCGGAATCGAAGCTGGTCCGCCGTATCCTGATCGGCGTCGCGCTTTTGTTTTTGACGCTCTTCCTCTTGCTGCCCCTGGTGATGGTGTTCGTCGAAGCCTTGCGGAAAGGCCTTGGCGTCTATCTCGAAAACCTCGCCGAACCGGATGCGCTCTCGGCGATCAAACTGACTCTGTTGGTCGCGGCGATCGCGGTGCCGCTCAATGCCGTCATTGGTCTCAGCGCCGCATGGGCGATCTCGAAGTTCGATTTCCGCGGCAAGCAATTGCTGATCAGCCTGATCGACCTGCCGTTCTCGGTCTCGCCGGTTGTTTCGGGCCTTGTCTATGTGCTGCTCTTCAGTGCGCACAGCCTGATCGGGCCCACTCTCAAGGCGGCGGGCATCGAGATCATCTTCGCGGTGCCGGGAATCGTATTGGCGACGATCTTCGTCACCTTTCCGTTTGTTGCCCGCGAACTTATCCCGCTGATGCAATCCCAGGGCAGTGCCGAAGAAGAGGCAGCCTTGTCGCTGGGTGCCTCGGGCTGGCGCACATTCTTCACGGTCACTCTGCCGAATGTGAAGTGGGCGTTGCTCTATGGGGTGTTGCTCTGCAATGCGCGCGCCATGGGCGAGTTCGGCGCGGTCTCGGTCGTATCCGGTCATATCCGCGGTGCCACCAACACCATGCCGCTGCACGTCGAAATTCTCTACAATGAGTATAATTTTGTCGGAGCATTCGCGATCGCGTCATTGCTCGCCTTGCTCGCACTCGTAACCCTCGTCGCGAAATCGCTGCTTGAAGCGCGATACGGCGAGGAACTTGGCCATCGCATCAAGCATTGAGGGGGCAGGAGCATGTCCGTGTCGGTTCGCGCCGAAAAAATTGCCAAGAGTTTCAACGGACACACCGCGCTCAGCGGTGTCAGCCTGGATATTGCGGCAGGAGAATTGCTGGCGTTGCTCGGGCCGTCCGGCTCCGGCAAGACGACCTTGCTGCGGATCATCGCCGGCCTCGATTTCGCCGATGACGGCAAGGTGCTGTTCGATGAAGCCGACACCTCGGCGCTATCGATCCAGGAGCGCAATATCGGTTTCGTCTTCCAGCACTATGCGCTGTTCCGGCACATGCGCGTCTTCGACAATATCGCATTCGGCCTGCGCGCCCGGCCGCGCAAGCGGCGCCCGGACTCGGCGGCAATCCGCAAGACCGTGATGACGCTTCTTGATCTTGTGCAGCTATCCGGTCTCGAGAACCGTTTTCCGGCACAGCTTTCCGGCGGCCAGCGGCAGCGTGTGGCGCTCGCCCGCGCACTCGCAATCGAGCCGCGCGTGCTTTTGCTCGATGAGCCGTTTGGCGCGCTCGATGCCAAAGTGCGCAAGGAGTTGCGGCGCTGGCTGCGCGAGTTGCACGATCGTACCGGCCATACGACGATTTTCGTGACCCATGACCAGGAAGAGGCGCTGGAGCTTGCCGATCGCGTGGCCATCCTGAACGAAGGCCAGATCGAGCAGATCGGTTCGGGCGATGACCTGCATGTGCGGCCGGCCTCGGCCTTCGTGCATCGCTTCGTGGGCGATTCCATCGAACTGCCCGTGGCGATTGCCGAGGGCCAGGCGTGGTTCGACGGCAAATCCGTCTACCCGATTCATGCAAGCGGCAACGAAACCACTACGAACCTGTTCCTCCACCCGCACGACCTCCACATTGCCGATGAGGGGTTGCACACGCTTCCCGCCAAGGTTCTGGGCACGCGGCGGACCGGCACCGGGCGCCGTGCCGACCTGGCGATCGGCAATGGCGATTTGCGGGTCAATGTCGCCCTTCTGGGCGACTTCTGGATCGAGCAGGGAGAGGCGGTGCACCTGCGTATCGGCCATGCCACCGCCTTCACCGACAATGTGGTGCCTCTGCCGCGCAACCGCGCCACTGGAGCGGTTTATCGGCCCTCCGCTGGGGCGGTTCGCCAGCGCTCAGGTGCCTGACGCTAGTTGGCGTCAGGCGTATGCGCATGCGCATGCTG
>JAESFU010000812.1_pt1 | contig 10871 bp, 13 predicted proteins | sample 9269461 | NCBI WGS metagenome assembly JAESFU01 (sample SAMN14502556, study PRJNA617107) | algae metagenome | isolation source: Stenomitos rutilans HA7619-LM2 and co-occurring heterotrophs from cave walls | place: USA: Waikapalae cave, Hawaii | collected 2009-07-28
CCGCATCGCCACTCTCAAGGAGGGGCGGGGCCGCTACATGATCGCATGCACGCCGCAAGGCTGCGTATTCATCGATGGGGTGATGTTAAATCTTGCGCCGAACACATACTGGTATGTACAGCCCGATGGTGCGCTCGAGGCGTGGCTCGTCGCCCATAGCGAGGGCTATGACGTCACCATCTCCGACCCGCGCGCGCGGGTCATCCAGATTCAAGGGCCGACATCCTTTGCGGTCATGCATGATGCATCCGCCGGCGCGATCGGCGCGGACATGGGATATTTCCATTCCGGTTTCTGCAGGATCGGTGGACAGGAAGTCTATGTCTCGCGCACGGGCTGGACTGGCGAACTCGGCTACGAGATCTATGCCGAATGGGATCGCATCGACTGCGATCGCCTGTGGAAATTTCTGATGAAGACGGGCGAGCCGCACGGGATGCTGTTCAGCAGTCTTGGCTCGATGGAAATTCGCCGAATCGAAGCGGCCATTCTCGACAATGGCACCGACATGGATCAGTCCATGACGCCCTATCAGTCCGGGCTCGGTGCCTTCATCGACATGAGCAAGGACGATTTCATCGGCAAGAAGGCCTTGATCGATGCCGACACGCGCACGCTGATCTATGGCCTCAAGAGCGAAACGGCCTCTCCGGCGCTCGACGACCAAGTACTCGACGGACCAAGCATCGTCGGCCGGTGCACGGCAGGCGCGGTGTCGCCTTATCTCAAATGCGGCATCGGCTATGTGAGGTTCAAGGAAGCGGACGACTGGGCGGGTAAGAAGCTCACGCTCAAGGCCGCGGACGGCAAATCCCACGCCTGTGAGATCGTCGATCTACCCTTCTACGACAAGGACAAGAAAATCCCGCGCGGGATCGACAAGACCATTCCGTAATCAGTGCGTGGCGGCGAGCCCCGATTGCTTTCGAATCTGTGGCTCTCAGATCAACTCAGCAACCCAAAAATCGTCCGCGCAATCCCACTCCAAAACAGGACCAGGCAGAAACCGAGCGCCAGCCAAAATGGCAGTACTTCATCCCACATGACTCATCTCCCCACACGTCCCGCGATGAGGAGTGTCGGCCGGCTGTGGCGGTTCCGAGTCTGAATTAAGACCGTTGCGGTCGTGTTTAATGGACCGTTGCCGGCGTGACCGGTAGCATTCCAATATTGAAGCGCTCAGCCGGAAGGAACCATCGGCAATGGCCAAGACCTATCGCGAAATCGCCATTCAGGACATGCTTCGGACCGTCGAAGAAGCCATGAGCAATGTCATCGACTACTGGGGAGACTTGCCGGCGCCGATGAAGGAAGCGGTCGAGCAGTTTCGCGTCCAGCTCGGCGATGCAATCGATTCCGTGGAGTTCGTGCGCAAGGCGCTGGCTCGCGAAGTTCGGGAACAAGGCCAAAAAGATGGGCTTGCGTGAAAGCGCGGAGTCACTCTGCGCCGACCGGGCCTTCGTTTTAGTGGCGACCCCGACGTGATTCGAACACGTGACCCTCAGTTTAGGAAACTGATGCTCGTCTGCTTCACTGCGTTTCACTAGCTTTCAGAATGACTATAATAGACCCGCCATATCAGCGATTTTTGGGTGACGTTAATTTCTTGACGTTTCATAGTGCATCACGACAACCAGAGGATTAAGTAACCCATATGTCACCCTTAGGGTATATGGCATGCCGCGGCTTTCACGCATAACATTCACGGACGCATGGGCGAAAAGGTTGAAGACGCCTACCACTCGCAGAGACTGGTTTGATGCGAGCTGCCGAAACCTGGGGTTGCGTCACGCGCCCTCTGGCTTGAAGACGTGGTTTTTCATGCGGCGCATCGACGGAGCAATGACACGCCACACGATTGGGCATTACCCGGCAATCAGCCTCGCAGAGGCCCGCGCGGCAGCGATAGGTCTCGGCGTTGAGATAGCACGGACGGGAAAGATAGGTTCGAGCGCCTCAACCCGCTTCCAAGGCGTGTTTGAGCGCTGGATGAAGGAAGACCAAGCCACGAACCGGTCCGCCGCCGAGGTCAGACGGTCCATGGGAAAGGACGTGCTGCCCCGGTTAGGCTCTTCGGATTTAGCTTCTCTAACGAGAACTCAGATCGAAGCAATTATAGAGAAAATTCTAGCTCGAGGGGCCCGTGTGCATGCCAACCGCGTGCTCGCCATGTTGCGGAGGCTTTTCGCTTGGTCAGAAGGCAAAGGCCTGATTGCATCGTCGCCCATCGCCAAAATGGAAATGCCTACCCGGGAAATCTCGCGGGAACGCACGCTTACCAAGGAAGAGCTTGTGAGGGTGTGGCGGGCTTCTCAAGGGATAGCGTATCCGTTTGGGCCGTTCATTCAATTGCTGGTCGTGACTGGCCAGCGCCGGTCCGAGGTTGCGGTTATGGAGTGGTCTGAACTTGATTTGGGTGAGGGGACCTGGACGCAGCCCGCCTCCAAGACCAAGAACGGCCGGTCGCACATCGTACATCTCAGTCCCACAGCCATCAGCATTCTCGCTGCGATTCCACGTAACGGCGTTCATGTATTTTCTACAAACGGGAAGACACCGATCAGCGGCTTCTCGAAGGCAAAGAAAACCGTAGACAAGCGGAGCGGTGTATCCGACTGGACCATCCACGATCTGCGGCGAACCTTTGCAACCTATGCGACGGAGACGCTGGGAGAAGCCCCGGCGGTCGTTGACAAGGTCCTGAACCACTCCTCCGGCGCTGTAAGAGGGGTTGCGCGAGTTTACATGCGCGCGGAATACCTACAGCAGCGCAAGGACTTGATGGAGCGCTGGGGTAGCTGGGTAGAATCAATCAGCGCCGGCTAATCATCGCGCCGTGGATCTCATTCATTGCCGCCCCGCAGCAAAAGGCACCTCCCACATCCTTGTTAGAAGCGGTTGTGGGAGGCAGGGATGGTAAATCATTCAATTGAATTGCGAGCCAAACATTTTGGATCAATCTTGACGTAAGGTCATATTTATAGGTCCAATTGGACTTTAAGAAGTAAAGCTTGCATGTCGTGTACTAATCTCCCAGTAAAAGTTAAAGGCAATCTACAGTATATCTAATATAATAGGGATTTATTCTTACGTAAATCGAGAATTGTCTATTTAGTTGCTCTTGAATGTGTTTTTCGCCCGCTTATTTACATGGTCAATGGCAATTTTATCTGAGAGGGTTAGTTATGATGCTCTCTGCCGTGGAGCAGACTAGAGGACTATCTTCGAGCGCGATTCGATCAATTCAGACCTTCCATCGCGCTGGAGAAGGCCGTCCACCGGTTCTGCAACCCAAGGCGGAGCAACGCACCAATAAATCTTCAAAGAATAGTAGTTCGGAAGGGACTTCGGACCCGACCCTGCTGGGAGAGACTCATCCTGCGGAGAGCCGCCGTGGAACTTGGGCGTCAAGAAAGGAGCTGAAGATGTTTATGCGGTATGAGCAACAACTGTCGATGAGGGAGGTCATAAAAATCACTGGCCTCTCACGTTCCAGTATCAATCGTCGAATAAAGGAGGGTTCGTTTCCAAAACCCCACTCGGATGGCAACAGACGAAAATGGTGGTTCGCGAGCGACATCGACGCTTATCAGGCGGCGTGCAAAGCCGGGAAAAAATATAGCGCTGTGCAGGCTGATGTGATCGAACAGTTTTCCAGTCCAACCGTTGAGCCAACCATAGCGAAAATAAATGGCGGTGTTGGACCGAGAGATTCGTAATCCCACCGGCAATATCAGCAAAATCTTACCTCTAACTTACCCCTAACTAACAGCGTATCGGTCGGCAAAAACCATCGGCAGCATGAGTGGCCGATAGTGCCCGCGCGTACGCGTCTAAGCGAGTGAGCTCACATGCGAATTCTTTTCAGTATTATTACGCCGCCTGCGCCCCTCGGCCCCTTTGGTACATGGGGTGAGACGCTACTTGACAATGGCTTTCATCCAATCCCGCTCAAGGGAAAGGTACCACTCGTGCCTCGATGGCAAATACGTGTCGGCAGGGCGCAGATCAGAAAATGGTGCCTGCTACATTCTTACGCAAACATTGGCATCCTCACCGGCGAAGTGATTGCGATAGACATCGATATTGATGATGCGACCATCGCGGCGGAGGTAAGGGAGATTTGTTTTGCGATTCTGGGTCTGACCGATTTTATCCGGGTCGGACGATCTCCCAGGTGTGCACTGTTCTATCGAACGGAAACCCCGATACCAAAGCTGGCGGTCGCCGGCGTCATTGACACGGTGCCAGTTCGAGTGGAGATACTGGGCATTGGCCATCAGGTTGCGGTGGCAGGTACCCATCCCATCACAAACGCGCCCTACAACTGGCCCTTGGATAACATCTGCTCTGCTGCCCTGACCGAACTGCCTCTTGTTACGCCAGCTAGGCTGCGACGCCTACATGCAGCATTACGGGGCTTTTTTGGCGTGCCCGTTATGTCAGCTCCGGCAAACAACAACCACCGGGCTACGAGCAAGGCTGCAAAAGCGAATGCCACTTCAACGGTTGGGGGAGTGGATGTTGGCGGGGTGCCTGGAAACCGCAACATCTGGCTCTTCGGTAGAGCGCTTACTCTGGTCCAGTCCTGCACCACCCAGCCCCAGTTGCTCACCCGGCTATCCGCAGTGAATCAATCGATGACGGCACCGCTAAGCCATGAGGAGATCAAGTCAGTCGTCACGAGTGTGTGGAAATACAAAATGGGGGGACGGCTATTTCAACCGGGGAAGCAGCAGATTGTCTTGCCCTATGGCAAGGTGATGGCCATCCAGCTCGCCGACCCAAAATTCCGAGTCGCGAACTCACTTTTCCAGATGCTGAAGGCTACCCGACGTACGAAGACATTTTCCATTCCACAAAAACCTACAGCGAAAACTATGAGATGTTCGAGTGATACCGTGAAGCGGGCAATAGGTCAGCTCATCCAACTGGGATTATTGCGGAGGGTGGGCCAAGGGCCTCGAAAGGGCAAGCGAGCCGGGGCCATCCTGTATCAGTTTGTGCCCTGACGAGGGGCGTGCGATGAGGTGAATACCTCCTCCCTATTCTGTACTATTATATTCGTACCTCTGGTGCGGGGTTCAACAATCCCTCAATCTGCAGGAAAGCAAATATCGGATGGCGTTCGGTCGCATTCTCTATGTTAGACCGAAGGGCATGTGGACGTCACCACCGCGCAGCACCCAGCAGCTAAGCTGCCCAGCGAACCCCTCTATTGTGGCCTGCAATGCACCACTAGGAGTGGGCTTAACTTCGGTCATTCACGATCTCCGCACTCCTTCGCAGGCAGCGTTCACGGGTGTTAAGCGCAGCCTTAGCTCGAGCAGTCCGCCAGTGGCCTTGCGATAAACCCTACCCGAAAACAGCCAACCAAGGTTCAACATTTTAGCGGAGCAGCCCTTTGGCTCGGCACCGGTCCCTCTAGGTGGACTTTGTTCGGACTCGGACGTGCGCGGTCATCTGCAGGTGAATAATAGAGCGGTCCGCCAAGCGTCCTTTTGGCAGGCCCTGTCTAACCCACCCAGTGAGCTGAAAAGGCCTAGCGCACCGGTCTACGGCCCGGCAATCCCACATTAAACCGAGAAATTAGGTTTCGGATTACGAGCGCCACTCACCTGCTTGGGCAGCCAAGCCTCCCTCTGTGCCACCACGAGCCAGGAAGTGCCAACAAGTATCAAACGGCACCATCAGTGGTGATCTTCCACATTAATCGAATGCCCTCGTGCAAAATAGAAAGAGGGCGTGATATAATAGGCAAGCATCCACAAGGACTTGCCCTTCGCCGATAGGCAAGGTGGCATGGTGTGGTTGGGTTTGGCCATCGCAGCAGTGAGCAAGCCTTTCTCGATGCCTTAGCACCGAAAGGACGTTTATGCTCGCCTACAATCACCTCAAGTCCATCCAATTCACCAACACCTATCCTAAAGGGCATCGGCTTTCGCCCCGACCCCTAATTCTCCGCCACGGTTCAAAATGGGCCTCCGGTAATGGCGACTGTCTTCGCCAGGCTGAGTGTGGAACGGGTGGGCATCCCGCAACCCTTGAGGCGTTTCCGAAGCCCTGCAATATCGTTGTGGTGCTCAACGACAAATGGCGCGTTGTCGATGAGGATCGGCAGTGGATCCTGCAGAAGAAGAAGGGACGCAGGACTGCAAAGTCGTCTGGTTACACGTCTCAGAAATTTCACAGGTCGCGAGAGGACCTGAACCGCAGCATAAGGGAAGGATGCGGGACGATATCTCCTGCGGCACAAGCCATCCTGAATGGCCTCCCAGACCAGTACCCGTGATTCACAACCACGGCCAATCGGAAACAAAATACGTGATACGGATACAATGGAGGTTTCGCTGTCAGCAACGGAGCAGTGGCAATTGATACACAGACTCGAAGGCAAACGAATCGACCCGGTCACGGTGGAGGTCGGAATAGGGAAAGAGCGGCGACCCGTACGGCCTCGAAGAAGATGGCGACCTTGGTCGTGGCTGCGAGGTGTTCGCTCGCTCACCCGATAGTTCCATTTGGGTAGCCTTCGACGACCTTCCCGTCTCTACGCAAGCAGCGCTATTGCACAGGATCAGAAATGGCTCCGCTTCGCCGATCTTTGGCTGAAGGGAGCCGTGGATGTTTCCTGCTCCGATGCCTGACTAGGCAGCGCCTCGGCGCGCTCATACCTTCGGTCTTCATTTGAGAGGTCGGCCGCGCGCTCCTATTGGATCGCCATATGTGCCGGCCTTGCCGCCTTCTGGAGCATGGCCGGGTGGAGCGTGGTTCAATATCTGCGCTATTCGAATAAGCCGATCGTCATCCATCGGATCAATCAGGCATTCCAAGCCGCCCAGCTGAAGCTCAGCGGCTGGCGCGCCCTCTTCTCTTGCTGCGCTTGCTGGTCCTTCCGGTAACACCAGCCGGCATCATCTCGCTCATGGACATGCGGGGCATCATGGCTCCAAGTGCGACGCCGACCCCCAGACCGAGAATACCCATGACCATGGCGTTAGCACTGGCATCCGCCAAAGGAGAAGCAATGCGGGCAGCGCCTCCAGCCCACTTTTCCGCTGTTCTGACAAGGCTGCGGCCACGCCCTATCAATTGATTTGGCGGGGATCGTTCGTCAGATCGGGCAGCAGCGGTCTTACGGCCGCCCTTTTTGACAGCGCGCGACGATTTTTTCCGGGCAGAGCCCTTCGCGGTTTCTCTCTTCGCGGGGTCTTCCATTTTTCATCTCCTTCCAACAATCGGGGGGTAGGTTTGCGTGTTTGCTTTTCGCGCTCGCTGTTACGAACGCGCCGGAAAAGTTCGATGGCGCAGCCGGCGGCGACCGCTAACAGACACATGTCCATAAGGCGGCCCGTCAGAAACGGCATCTCCTCCGGCCGCAAATGCGGGCGCCGCGTCCGTGCCAGGGTTGGGCCGGGAACCAGGTCCTGCAAATTCTCCCAGCTTTCCGAGAACCGCCGGCGTTGTTCAGCGGCTTCGGCTTCGAGCCGTTCGATATCGCGCGGCGTCACGACTTTTTCCTCCGCCTGGGCGTCTGAGCAGTTACTGAAAGATTGGTCACAGAGCTGTAGGCATACCAGCTCAAGAGGGCGGCGAGGCTCAGGCCGCCAAGAGCCGTCAAAGCGTAGGCGCCGGCGAGCCCCACATGGGGCGTGAGGGCGACGACGGCGCTCAACGCGAGAAATACCAGCGCTGTGCCGCATAGGATGGCGGCGACAATGAGCAACGCCGCCGCGACGATGTAAGTCTTGGCTGCGAACTCGGCTTTAGCCTTGAGAAGCGTCGTTTCACTGACCAGCCACGCCCGACCGTTTTGCACCAGCTCGTCAAGGCGGTCGACCAGGCTCGCGTCGGATGAGGGCTTCATGGCTACGCCTTGCGGCGCGAACCAGCTTTTCTTGCGCGGGATTTTTTAGCGGGCGCGGACCGTTTTGATCGTAGTGGCATCATGCCGTCTGCTCGCCAGCCGCGCAGCATCTGGGTAACGGCCACGCCGCCGACGATCATGAGTGTCAAGGTTAACACCGGCTGCGCTTTAGCTAGCTCAACCGCGTCTTCGAATATATCCTCGACGTCCGTGCGTTCAATGTAATCGGCAAGCCCTTCCAGACTTTCGCCGGCGAGATCAGCGTACTGCTTCAGAAACGGGGTATCGTCGAGACTGCCGCTGAGAGTCTGGGCAGCTTCGGCCAGCCCCGCCAGTTTCTCCGCACCTGCCAGCTTGCGGGAGTCGAGCAGGGCGGAACCCATGGCTCTAATATCGTTGAGAAGCGAATTGGCGGCACGGCGATTTCTTGCGGTTGGCATCGTGTTTACTCCTCGAACGGGGAAAAGAAACTCGGGCGAATATTGTTCCCTGGAAGCGAGGAACTACGGTCGAACAGGTTCGTTACGGCGGCCATGTATCACCCCGCCGCCCTCATTCTTCGTGCTTTTGAGCTGGCTCAGACCGGCCGATTCTCAACCGCTTCGGCCGTGCGCTGCCAACTGCACTCCGAAGGCTGCAGCGATGATGCACCGGCGTCTAAAGGATTAGCGACAGCGCATGGCGTGTGGCGAAGCTGTCAAAGTGCGTCCGGCGCGGGATTCCTGGCGCGCGCATGAACCCACGTGAACTCGGCGCCAAGCAGGAAAATTTGCGCCGAATAGTAGACCCATACCAGTAAGGTAACGAGAGAACCTGCCGCGCCGAAGCCGGAGACGACGCCACTTTTGCCGATATAAAGACCGATCAGAAACTTGCCCAACACGAATAGCAGGGCGGTGATAAAGGCGCCCAACCAAACGTCGCGCCAGCTGACCTCCGCGCGGGGCAGGAAGCGGTACATTGCGGCGAACACCCCGGTGAACAGTGCAAGGCTAACCAGAATATTGACGAGCTGGAGCGCCGTCTCCCACCCTCCGATCCACCGGTCCCATAATGCGCCCATAGCAGAGATGCCAGCGCTCAACGCTAGCGAGACCAAGAGAAGAAATGCCACCGACAGCACCATGCCGAAGGCGAGGAGGCGCGTGCGGATCAACTCCCACCATGTATTCGCCTGTTCTCGTTTGGGAACTTCCCTGATCCGGTCGATCGCGGTTTGGATTTCGCTGAAGACGCCCGTGGCGCCGAATATCATCGCGATAACCCCGCCGACGATGGCAATCGTGCCTTCCCCGGGATTACTAGCGCTCTGCACAAGACCCTCGATGGCCTTACCGCCATCGTCGCCGACAAGTCCTCTGACCTGGCCGAATAGCTCACCGGTCACCGCCTCGCGACTGAACACAACCCCAGCGACCGCGGTGACGATGACAAGTAGGGGAGCGAGAGAGAAGATGGTGTAGTAAGCAATCGCAGCGCCCATGCTCGGAGCATAGTCATCGCTCCACGCAGCAAAAGTCGCTTTCAGCAGTGGCCACCACTGTTTCCTCATTGCCTCAATCATGGTCGATCCCCCAGTTTTGCGCTTAATGGAGGGGGCGACACTTTGTTCCTCCAATCACGGAACCCGGGTCCGAAAGGCACGTTGGCCGTTTCTTTACCCTCTGGAGACACTCTCTGAACGCCTTCGAAGAAAAAAGCCGATCTCTCTGGATGGAAAAGCCTGCTTTAAGGTGGCCATCCATCGATCCGAACTGCACCGCAGATATTGCCGTGATCGGGAGCGGTATCGCCGGCCTCTCCATAGCCTACGAGGCGCTTCAGCGTGGAGCTAAGGTGGTCGTTCTGGATCGCGGATTAGTCGGTCGCGGTATCACATCCAGAACCTCCGCGCATCTCACTTCGGCACTGAACGACATCTATCACGAATTCACGCACTCCCCTCTTCAATTACTACGCCCCGCTCGAAATCTCCAACCATCTTCCAGTCCCTCGGGTTAAGTCCCTTGCCGATCTCATAGCTCCGCACTCTCTCAGCGACTTCACCATATGACCTCCCGAATGCACTGCGGATTCCGCCCCTGTCAGAGTATGCCCGCCGAACAACTAAGGAAAACTCCGCAGCGACAGTTTTCCATTTGACGGCGTGTGCTTCATCGGAACAGGCGACGTCCAGGCACTCGTGGCTAAGCAGCCGCCGTCGTGAGAGCAGCGTAGAAGCAATGGGCTCTATCATGCACCAACGCTGGCGCGAGACTTCGATCGTTTCGAGCAGAAACCGTAGAAACGGTGCTTCTCGCTCCCTCTTCACCCGAGGAAGGCGTCCCGCGGCAAGAAGGAGTTTCTCCACAATTGCGAGGTCCGCGAGGTGGCCATCGTCGCCATGGCCTTCCCAAATTAGGTTTAGTATGTCTTCATCGTGGCTATCGCCTTCGTCGAAACGATGAAGATATTCGGCCGCGATGCCGGCAGCCGCGAACTGGGTCAAAGCAGCGAGTGTTAATCCCGGCGCCTCCAGCACCGCCTGCCAATTGTCGTGCCCTAGTTGAATACCATTAAATGATAGGCCCTGGACTATTGCCTCTACAGCATGACCAGCCTCATGATAGGCCTCTAGCCTTTCCCCCTCGGTCGGTGCGATCGGCTCGCTGCCAGGTGGTGCCGCTGGATTGGCATTCCTTTTGGTGTAAAGTTGCGTCCTACTGCGCTTCAGCTCATTTGTCATTTTGCTCCTTGTCTTCATATCTCCTCTAACGTACTCCGCGATCACTATTCGTCATGACAGCACTTCCGTTTCCACTGCGATGCGGGACTCGTTGGAGTATGCGATTCGCAGGAGCTATCTGCCTAGGCGATTCCGAGCATCACCTCGACCTATGCTCTTTTATTGCCCCGTTCTGACAGCGTCGTGAGTTGCACTTCGAATGCACTAGTCGCCCCGAAGTGCTTGCCGCTGATGGAGTCGTAATACACCATCTGGACTAGATCGCCGTTCAATTGCTGC
>JAESFU010000813.1_pt1 | contig 10855 bp, 13 predicted proteins | sample 9269461 | NCBI WGS metagenome assembly JAESFU01 (sample SAMN14502556, study PRJNA617107) | algae metagenome | isolation source: Stenomitos rutilans HA7619-LM2 and co-occurring heterotrophs from cave walls | place: USA: Waikapalae cave, Hawaii | collected 2009-07-28
CAGCGATAGGCGCGGTGGCCCGAGACCGAACGCAGGATCGTCGCCCATTGCTGCATGTCGAGCTCGCTGCCGACATCGCTCGGCTGCGGCAGCAGGATGTAATACTTCACGTCGAGGATGCGCGCGGTGTTGTCGGCACGCTCGATGAAGGTGCCGAGCTGGCTGAAGTAATAGGTATCATACCGCAGCAGCGTGCCGAGCAAGGCGCCGCGAAACAGCATGGCACGTTGCTTCACCCAGTCGAGGAAGCCGGGTAACCGATCGGCGGTGATGGCTTGCGGCTTGATCTGGGCGAGTTCGTTCCAGGTGCCGTTGAGGCTTTCCCACAAATCGCGTGTCAAGGCAGTGCGCACGGCGCGGCCGTTGTTGCGCGCCGCCTTGATGCTCGATTTGACACTCGATGAATTGTCTTCGTCGAACAGGAGATGATGGATGACCTTGGTCGTGGTCACATCCTGGTGCTTCTTGAAGTAACTCGTCTCGCAGGCCGCACTCGTCAGAGTCGAGCGCCATTCGTCGCGATGGCCTTCGATGGCGCCCGGCATCAATGAGATCCGGTAACCGACTTCGAGAAGTCGCGCCATGTTCTCGGCGCGCTCGACATATCGCGACATCCAGAACAGCGAAGCGGCGGTGCGACCCAGCATGCTAATCCTCCAGCACCCAGGTGTCTTTGGTGCCGCCGCCTTGGCTTGAATTGACGACGAGCGAGCCTTCCTTGAGCGCAACGCGCGTGAGGCCGCCCGGCGTAATGCGGATGCGATCGCCCGAAAGAACGAAGGGCCGCAGATCGACATGACGCGGTGCCACGCCGGAAGGCGTGAAGGTCGGTGTCGCCGAAAGCGCCAATGTCGGCTGCGCGATGTAGTTCGAAGGCCGCGCCTTCAGCTTTGCGCGGAACTCCTCGATCGTCTTTTTCGACGAAGTCGGCCCCACCAGCATGCCATACCCGCCGGAGCCATGGACTTCTTTCACCACCAACTCTTCGAGATGATCGAGCACATAGGCAAAATCTTCGGCCTGCGAGCAGCGCCAGGTCGGCACGTTTTTGAGGAGGGGCTTCTCGCCGGTGTAGAATTCGATGACATCGGGAATGTAAGTATAAATCGACTTGTCGTCGGCAATCCCGGTTCCCGGCGCATTCACCAATGTCACGCGCCCCGCCCGGTAGAGATCGAAAAGCCCGGGCACCCCTAATGCGGAATCCGGCCTGAAGGTGAGAGGGTCCACATAGGCATCGTCGATCCGGCGATAGACGACATCGACGCGCTTCGGCTCCTGCGTCGTGCGCATATAGAGCCACCCGTCGGAAACGAAGAGATCGGATCCTTCGCACAATTCGACGCCCATTTCGTCTGCCAGGAAGGCATGCTCGAAGAACGCCGAGTTGTGAATGCCGGGCGTGAGCAGGACGATGGTCGGCTCTTGGTCGAGATTGGCGGGTGCGACGCTTTCGAGCGTCTTGCGCAGCATCGCAGGATAATTTTCGACCGGCGCCACCCGATGCTGCTGAAACAGATCGGGGAAGAGATACATCATCGCTTCCCGGTCTTCGAGCATGTAGGAAACGCCCGACGGTGTCCGGCAATTATCCTCGAGCACGTAGAACTCGTTGGCACCGACCCGGACGATATCGATGCCGATGATATGGGCATAGACGCCGCGCGCCGGATTGAGCCCCATCATTTCGGGAACGAAGGCTTCGTTCTGCAGGATCACGTCGCGCGGGATGCGGCCCGAGCGCAGGATCTCCTGGCGATGATAGATGTCGTGCAGAAACGCATTGAGCGCCCGCACCCGCTGTTCGATACCGGCTGAGAGCCTGCGCCACTCGAAGGCGGCAAAGACCCGCGGCACGATATCGAAGGGGATCAGGCGTTCCGAGCCGTCTTCTGTGCCATAGACGGCGAAGGTGATGCCCTGCCGGCGGAACAGCTCTTCGGCCTCTTTCAGGGCCCGCTCGACATCGGCCTTGGCGAGATTCTTCATCCACTGATGGACCAGCGCGTATGGCTCGCGCACCCGTCCGTCTTCCAGCATCATCTCATTGAAGAAATCCGCCATCCGGTCCCCATGTTGCAATGCGATGTTGCTATCGATTTCTCGCGATTGCAACATGAGAGCATGGGGAAAGACGAATTGGGCCTTAGGGTTCCGCGCTATCAGAGAAGCCTTGGAAAGGCAGTGCTCAAAGTTTCGGCACGCGGTGTCGAAAGCTTGCGGGAGGAGGGGGCGGCGAAGTTCAGGCTGCCCGCCACCCTGCCGGGCCGGCCGTTCGAGGCGATCGCAATCAACACTTCGGGCGGCGTCACTGGCGGCGATGATTTCGCCTATGACGTGGCGGCGCGGTCAGGCGCCACATTGGTCGCGACCACCCAGGCCGCGGAGAAAGTCTACCGTGCCGAAGGGGCGCCCGCACGCATCGCAGTCAATCTCGCCGCTGAAGCGGGAAGCCGGCTGTCTTGGCTGCCCCAGGAGACGATCCTGTTCGACGGCGCGGCGCTGAACCGTACCGTCACTGCGAATATTGCCGCCGATGCGCGGTTGCTCATCGTTGAATCGGTGGTTTTCGGCCGCACTGAAATGGGCGAGCGCGAGATTGCGCCGCGATTTCACGATCGCTGGCGCATCAGTCGAGATGGCCGATTGGTCTACGCCGACGACTTCCGCGTCGAGAATGCAGTGCCTGGCAGCCCGGCTGCATTTGCCGACGCGCGGGCGTTTGCCACCATCCTCCTCGTTGCTCCCGACGCTGAGAAACACCTTGAAGAAACCCGCGAAGCGTTTGGCGACCGAGGAGGGGTGAGTACCTGGCATGGCAAGCTGGTTGCAAGATTGCTCGCACCGGACGGGTTCAACCTGCGCAAGCGGCTGATTCCGGCTGTCAGGCGGCTTTTGCCGGAAGGCGAGGTGCCGAGAATTTGGTCACTGTGAGGAATTTCTATGCAGCTAACGCCGCGCGAGAAGGACAAGCTGTTGATCGCCATGGCGGCCCAGGTGGCGCGGCGCCGTCGCGAGCGGGGCGTCAAGCTCAATTACCCCGAGACTGTGGCCTTGATCAGCGACTTCGTCGTCGAGGGTGCGCGCGATGGCCGCAGCGTGGCCGATCTCATGGAGACGGCGGCCCATGTCGTCGGGCGCGGCGAGGTCATGGATGGCATTCCCGAGATGCTGCACGAGGTCCAGGTCGAAGCGACCTTTCCGGACGGGACGAAGCTCGTCACCGTCCATCATCCCGTGCGCTAGCGAGGCTTCATGATCCCGGGCGAAATCATCACCAAGTCGGGCGAGATCGAGATCAATGCAGGTGCCACGGCCTTCACCATCGAGGTGGCCAATGGCGGCGACCGGCCGATCCAGGTCGGCTCGCATTACCACTTCTTCGAGACCAACGAGGCGCTGGTCTTCGACCGCGACAGGGCGCGCGGCTGTCGCTTGAACATTCCGGCCGGCACCGCGGTGCGCTTCGAACCGGGCCAGCGCCGCGAAGTGTCGCTGGTCCCAATATCCGGTGGCCGCACGATCTACGGCTTCCGGCAGAAGGTGATGGGAAAGCTTTAAAAGTAGGGAGAATTGAAAATTCCCTACTTATGTGATATGTAGGGAATAGTGCAATTATGGGAGTCCGCTCGATGGGTGTGTTCGACGCCAAGTCTTCGTTAAAGGGGCAAATCACGGTTCCGTCCGAGGTTCGCGACCTGATTGGTCTCGAGCCGGGCGGCAAGGTCCAGTTCCAGACTCACGCGGATGGCAGAGTGGAGCTCATCGCCAAGAAGAGAAGCATCAAGGGCCTCAAGGGCCTCTTTGCGAAACCCCAGAGGACCATGGATGTCGACAAAGCAATCTCAACCGAAGTGCGGCGCCGCAATCAACCGGGAGGTCGCGCTTGATCGGCGTCGATACCAACATCCTGGCGCGCTACATCCTCGACGATGATCCGGTCTGGTCGGTTCGCGCCACGCAGTTCATCGACAATGAGTGCACGCCGGAGCGACCGGGCTACATCAATCTTGTCGTGCTGGCCGAGCTCGTTTGGCTGCTGCGCCAAGCGCAAGACTTCACGCGCGACAAGATCACTGTAGTCATTCAAGAATTCATGGAAGCAGATAACCTCGTTGTCGCCGAGACCGCGCTTATCGGACGAGTCCTCGAGCAATACAAAGCTGGCAAGGCGGACTTCGCGGACTGCCTCATTGTCGAACTCAATCGCGTCGCCATGGCGACGCCCACAGTTACAATCGACAAAAAGGCCTCTCTGCACAAAGGTTTTCAGCATCTCAGCCGCCGGGAAACGCATGTCTAGAAAGATCGCCCGTTCCACCTATGCCCACATGTACGGCCCGACGGTGGGCGACAAGGTCCGCCTTGCCGATACCGAACTCATCATCGAGGTCGAGAAGGATTTCACGACCTATGGCGAGGAAGTGAAATTCGGCGGCGGCAAGGTGATCCGCGACGGCATGGGCCAGTCGCAGGTGACGCGCGCCCAAGGCTCGATGGACACCGTCATCACCAATGCCTTGATCGTCGACCACTGGGGCATCGTCAAAGCCGATGTCGGACTGCGCGACGGCCGCATTGCCGGGATCGGCAAGGCCGGCAATCCCGACACCCAGCCGGGTGTCACGCTCGTCATCGGCCCCGGTACCGAGATCATCGCCGGCGAAGGCAAGATCCTCACCGCCGGCGGCATGGATGCGCATATCCACTTCATCTGCCCGCAGCAGATCGAGGAAGCCTTGATGTCGGGAGTCACCACCATGCTCGGCGGCGGCACCGGCCCGGCGCATGGCACGCTCGCCACGACGTGTACGCCCGGCGCCTGGCATATCGAACGCATGATCCAGTCGATGGATGCCTTTCCGATGAATATCGGCATCTCGGGCAAGGGCAATGCCTCGCGGCCCGATGCATTGGTTGAGATGATCGAGGCCGGCGCCTCGTCGCTCAAGCTCCACGAAGACTGGGGCACGACACCCGCTGCCATCGACTGCTGCCTCTCAGTGGCAGACGACCACGATGTGCAGGTGATGATCCACACCGACACGCTCAATGAATCGGGTTTCGTCGAGGCCTCGATCAGGGCGATCGGCAATCGCACCATCCACGCCTTCCACACCGAAGGCGCAGGCGGCGGCCACGCGCCGGACATCATCAAGGTCGCAAGCTTTCCGAATGTCTTGCCCTCATCGACCAATCCGACGCGGCCCTATACCGTCAACACTATTGCCGAGCATCTCGACATGCTCATGGTCTGTCATCACCTCGATCCGGCGATCCCCGAAGACATCGCCTTTGCCGAAAGCCGCATCCGCAAGGAGACGATTGCCGCCGAAGATATACTGCATGACATCGGCGCCTTCTCGATGATTTCATCCGACAGCCAGGCCATGGGCCGCGTCGGCGAGGTCATCATCCGCACCTGGCAGACGGCGCATAAGATGAAGGTCCAGCGCGGGCGGTTGCCGGACGAGACGGGCGAGAACGACAATTTCCGCGTCAAGCGCTATGTCGCGAAGTATACGATCAATCCCGCGATCGCTCACGGCATCTCCGCCCATGTCGGATCGGTCGAGGCGGGCAAGCGCGCCGATCTCGTATTGTGGTCGCCGGCATTCTTCGGTGTGAAGCCCGACATGGTGATACTCGGCGGCTCGATCGCGGCCGCGCCGATGGGCGATCCCAATGCCTCGATCCCGACACCGCAGCCGGTCCATTACCGCCGGATGTTTGCGGGCTTCGGCAAATCGATCGCGCGTTCATCCGTTACGTTCGTGTCGCAGGCGGCCGTCGCCAATGGATTGCGCGAGCGGATAGGCGTCGACAAGGAACTGATCGCCGTCACCAATACGCGCGGCGGCATTTCCAAGGCGAGCATGATCCACAACAACGCGACGCCGAAGATTGAGGTCGATCCTGAGCTCTATGACGTGCGCGCCGATGGCGAGTTATTGACTTGCGAACCCGCGCATGTGCTGCCCATGGCGCAGCGTTACTTCCTGTTCTGAGTAAAAATGACATACGTAAACCGATTTGGGCCGATACCATCTTGGATTAAGTCCCTTGAGGCGCCGCCCGGATACGCGAACGTCTTTAGTCTCGGCATCGATCCTCCAGCAATATACGGCACCGAAACCCTTTGCGGCGATTGGTCGGGTGAGCTTTTTCTACTCGCCAAGGACTTCGCTCCACTCGCTGAGGTCAAACGACTCATCGATAATAAAATGCCAGCTGAGAAGGTATATCGTCACAACGACAATGATGGGCGGTACAAGACTGGGAGGCGAACAAACAAAAGGCTGATGAAGTTTCTCTTCGATGATAGCAGCCTCGTTGATGGGCGGGCTGCGGAGTCATGCAAGGTCGTATACGGTAGTGCCTGCTTCTTCCTGAAAGACGGCGATACTTCATCCAAATTGGACGGATGGAAGCCCGGGTCCGCCGTATTCGACAGTTCAATGCGGATCGTGGAGCATGCCATTGCGCAAATGTCCAATCTGAAGGCCGTAGTGTGCCTAGGCCAAGAATCGCTAGATCTTATGGCCAGCTTGAACAAAATGAACCGACAGGTTGGTGTGTCAGCGACGATCGGGAGGAGGCTCGGTCAAGTTCACCCCTTCTATTCAGTGCCGCACCCATCTCGCGGGAGCGATGAGTCTCATCTGCTAGCTTGGTGCTTTGTAAAGACGGACGCCGGCATCTCTTGGATTGGCGGTAGCCCCAATCGCACAACAGTGCGGGGTTGCTGAGATGCTGCGCGCCAATCGCGTTCAGTCGGGCGCCATCGTCAATGGCCAGACGGTCGACACGATCACATTGGATCACCAGGCACGGCATCGACGCCGCATGGCGATGACCTCGGATGGCGGCTTGCGCTTCCTGCTCGATTTGCCCGAGACAGCACATCTCCAGCATGGAGACGGCCTGGTACTCGAGGACGGCCGCGTCGTGCTGATCAAGGCGGCGCCGGAAGCTTTGCTCGAGGTCCGTGCCCACGACGCAAGGCATCTGGCCGCAATCGCCTGGCAGATCGGCAATCGCCATCTCGAAGCGCAGATCGAGAAGGATCGCATCCTCATCCGCCGCGATCATGTGATCGAGGCGATGCTGAAGGGGCTAGGTGCAACGACGCGGGAAGTCACCGAGATTTTCAAGCCAGAAGCCGGCGCCTATGGCGGCCATTCCCATCATGGCCACTGACGCCCCGCGATTGCTGCTGCTTCTCAACTGGATGTCGCCGACATTTCCGGTCGGCGGCTTTGCCTATTCGCACGGGCTTGAATGGGCGATCGAGGCCGGCATCGTGAAGGATGCGGCTTCATTGCGCGATTGGATCAGCGAGCTTCTCGTCCGCGGCAGCGGCTGGAATGACGCGGTCATGTTTTCGGCGTGCTGGGATGAAACCGATTTCGACGCTCTGAACGATCTCGCCCTCGCGCTCTGTGCTTCTCAGGAGCGCTATCTCGAAACGACAACGCTCGGCCGCGCATTCGGGAATGCGGCCTCTTCGTTCCTTGACGGTCCTCTCCCGCAGGTGGGAGAGGACAACGTCGCCTATCCCATCGCCGCAGGCTGGGCGTGTCGCGAGGCCGGCATTGCGCGCGAGGATGCACTCCTCGCCTGGCTCCAGCAATTCGTGACCGCGCAAGTCTCCGTTGCCGTGCGGCTCGTGCCGCTCGGGCAGAGCAAAGGTCTCAAAGTCCTCCGCGATCTGATCCCGACCATTGCCTCCATCGCCGACTGCGCCGCGCGCGCGACGCTTGACGATCTCGGCAGTGCGACGATCGGAGCCGAGATCGCCGCCATGAAACACGAAACGCAAGTAACGAGGATCTTCCGCACATGAGCGCATCGCAAAACGGACCCTTGCGCGTCGGCATTGGCGGCCCGGTCGGCTCCGGCAAGACGACGCTCACCGAGATGCTGTGCAAGGCGATGCGCAACGACTATTCGCTCGCCGTCGTCACCAACGACATCTACACCAAGGAGGATGCCTTGATACTTTCGCGGCTCCAGGCCTTGCCTGAGGAGCGCATCATGGGGGTCGAGACCGGCGGCTGCCCGCATACCGCGATCCGCGAGGACGCCTCGCTCAACCTCCAGGCCATTGCCGACATGAACAGGCGCTTTCCCGATCTCGATGTCGTCTTCATTGAATCGGGCGGCGACAATCTCGCCGCGACCTTCTCGCCCGATCTGGCCGATCTGACGCTTTATGTGATCAGCGTCTGCCAGGGCGAGAAGATTCCGAGGAAGGGCGGCCCCGGCATCACCCGCTCCGATCTCCTCGTCATCAACAAGACCGATCTCGCCCCGCATGTCGGTGCCGATCTCGACATCATGGAATCCGATACCCGCCGCCAGCGTGGGCTTCGGCCTTTCGTCTTCACCGACCTTTTGCGGCGAAAGGGGGTGGGCGAGATTGTCGCCTTTCTCGAAAGCGAAGGTGGCCTTGCACGGCCAAATTGAAGTCTGTAAGAATTAAAATCTAAGATAGAAATCAATTTGCTGAGCTTTAGAGGTACCTAGGAGCGGTTTCATGCACTTCTGGCTATCCCCCTACCGACCAACCCCGCAATGGCCTCTAGCGGCCGTTCATGGGCGACTGAGAGGCCGTTCAATCGGCGACGTTCCCTATTCGTCCGCTGAGTGTGATTCATTGCACCCATAGATTGAAATGCTACGCCTGGGACAGCCACTGCGTGTCAACTTCAGGCAAGGGGATCGCGGCGAGCAGCTGCTGGGTATAGGGATGCTCCGGCGCTTGGAACATCTCGGCGCAGGGCCGCAGCTCCACGATCTCGCCCTGCCGCATCACCATCGCCCGCTCGCAGAGCCGTCGCACCACCGACAGATCATGGCTGATGAAGGCAAGCGTCAGTTTCATCTCCTCCTTCAACCGCGCGAGGAGATCGAGGATTTGCGCCTGGCTCGACATGTCGAGGCCTGAGACGATTTCATCCGCCAGCACGAAGCTCGGCTTGAGTGCGATGGCCCGCGCGATGCCGACGCGTTGGCGCTGCCCGCCTGACAATTCCTGCGGATAGCGCCGGCCGAGATCGGGCGAGAGGCCCACCATCTTGAGCGCATTGGCGGCATGATCGGCGAGCTCGCGGCTATTCTTGGCGACTCCATGCAACTGCAATGGCGCGGCGATGATCTGCGCAGCGGTCCGGCGCGGATTGAGCGACGACAATGGATTCTGGAAGATGACTTGCAGATTGCGCCTGTAGGGCGCCATCGCCTGATCGTCGAGACGACTGATATCGACGCCGTCGAATGTGATACTTCCCTCGCTCGGTTCCAGCAACCGCACCAGCGTGCGCCCGAGCGTTGTCTTTCCCGACCCGGATTCACCGACAATGCCGATCGCCTCGCCCTTCGCGATCGTAAAACTCAAGCCTTTGAGGATTTCATTGCGCGGCGCGGCGCCGAAGAGCGGCTTCCGCGTGAAGTCGGGCAAGGCCACGCGCAGATTCTCGATCTCGAACAGCGCGCTCATGATCTCAAGCCCGCATTCCAGGCGGCATCGGCCTTGGCGACATCGGCGCGCAAGCCATCGATGACCGCGGCATCGACCGGCAGAAGTGAATCATCCGGGCGGTCATAGCGCGGCGTCGCGGCGATGAGTGCGCGTGTATATTCATGCTGCGGCGAGGCAAATAGCTGTGCGGCACTCGCCTGTTCGATCACCATGCCGCCATAGAGCACCGTTACATTCTGGCAGATCTTGGCGACGACGCCGAGATTATGCGTGACGAACAGCAGCCCCGTGCCGTGGCGCTTCTGCATGTCGGCGATGAGGCGCAGGATCTGCTTCTGCACGGTGACGTCGAGCGCCGTCGTCGGCTCGTCCGCCACGATGAAGCGCGGCCGCCCCGCAAAGGCTGCCGCGATCAGCACACGCTGGCGCATGCCGCCCGACAGTTCATGCGGATAGCTGCGCAAGACCCGCTCGGGCTCGCGCAAGTGTACTTCGTCGAGAAGCTCGAGCGCGTGCTTGCGCGCTTCCGCCTTGCCCATCCCGAGAATGCGGATAAGTCGCTCGGTGATCTGCCCTTCGATGCGCTTCGAGGGGTTGAGCGCAGTCATCGGATCCTGCGGGATGAGGGCTGCGACCTGTGCCGCGGCGCGCCGCCGCGCCGTGTCGCCCATGCCCAGCAGGTCCTTGCCTTCGAGCCGCACCTGGCCTTCGCGGATCTCGATGGCGCGCGGCAGGATCGCGAAGATCGAGCGCGCGATCATGCTCTTTCCGGCGCCGCTCTCGCCGACAAGACCGTGGACCTCGCCGGGTCTTACGCTGAGCGACACTGAGCGCAACAAGCGTGTTGGCGTGCCGCGCAAACCCGCGCTCAGATTCTGAACCGAGAGCAACGCTTCGGTCATCGAAGCACCGGATCGAAACGTTCTTTCAACCCTTCGCCGAACTGGCTGAAGGCAAGGACGGTCAGAAACAGCACGATGAGCGGAAACACCAAGACCCACCAGGCATGATGGACGAGCACGCGCCCTTCGGCGATCATTCCGCCCCAGGTCGGCGCATCCGTCGAGATCGAGAGATTGACGAAGGAGAGGATCGCCTCGACGATGACGGCAATCCCCATTTCGAGTGAGAGCAATACGACGATCGCCGGGATCACGTTCGGCAGGACTTCGCGGATCATCGTGGCGAAGGGTGAGAAGCCGGCGACGCGCGCGCTGTCGACATAATCCATGCGCCGCTGCTGCATCGTCTCGGCGCGGATGACGCGGCAGAAGCGCGTCCAGTCGATAACGGCGATGGCGAAGATCACCGAGGTGAGGCCGGTTCCAAGAACCGCGACGAGCAGGATCGAGAATAGGACCGGCGGAAACG
>JAESFU010000814.1_pt1 | contig 10849 bp, 8 predicted proteins | sample 9269461 | NCBI WGS metagenome assembly JAESFU01 (sample SAMN14502556, study PRJNA617107) | algae metagenome | isolation source: Stenomitos rutilans HA7619-LM2 and co-occurring heterotrophs from cave walls | place: USA: Waikapalae cave, Hawaii | collected 2009-07-28
CATCCCCATCGACCCGCAGCGTGATCGGACCGTTCGCCAGCAGATCGATCTTCGCGAGGAACTGGGCAAGAGCAGCCAGGGGCGTCCGCTCTTTGCGCTCTGGTACAACCGCGTCCTGCTCATCGAAAGTCGCGGATACGGCAACAACCAGCAGACCAATGTGCCCAGCGACCCGGGGCGGGTGTGGTACCGCAACCCGGAAGATCGCGGCACGATCCGCTACACGGTGACGTCGGTCATTCCCGGCATTCCGTCGAACGTGACCGAGCGCACGCAGGGCGTGAAGTTCGATTCGAAAGTCGTCCACGACTACGCGCTGAATGTCCTGTCGACCGCGGATGTCGATCCCGACCCTGCGACTCGCCCGCCCGAGCAGGACGCGACGGTGGCCCGCATCCTGACGGGCCATCTTCGCGGGAAGTTTGAGTACACGACCGAGATCGGAAGCCCGACGCAGCAGCAGGACCCGATCGAGTGGTTCCTGACCGAAGCCAAGCGCGGGCACTGCGAATACTTCGCTTCCGCCCTTACTGCACTGTGCAGATCGGTCGGCGTGAACGCACGGGTGATCGCGGGGTACATCGCGGCGGAGTTCAGCGCGGACACCGGGAGGTACACGGTTCGCGAGAGCAACGCGCACGCATGGACGGAAGTGGAAGTTTCCAAGGGCGTGTGGGTGACGTTTGACCCGACGCCGCCGGTGGCGCTCATGAACGTCCACGAGCGCCAGCCGTCATGGACGACGCGGATGGCGCGGTTCTTTGACTTTGTCAACGACACGTGGACCAACAGCGTCGTGATGTTCGACAACCAGCAGCAGCGGCAGGTCTTTGACATGAGCCGCGTGCGCATCAGCTGGCTCGACAATCTTTCGCGGCGTGCAGCGCGGGATTACCAGGCCTCTGGCGGCCGCTCGGTCTTCAAGTACATCTTTGCGATCGCTGCAGTGCTCGGCGCCGCGGTGGTGCTTTCGATCGCGGCGATCCGGGCGCTCTCGGGCGTCGGAAAGATCGTGCGGAAGCTCCCGGGCTCGACGAAGATCGAAGACCCGGTGCTTCGCCAGCTTCTTGAATCCGCGACGTTCTACTCAGACTCGCTGGGTGTGCTGGAGAAGGCTGGGTATGGCAAGCCGATCGTCGTTCCGCCTGCAACGCACGCGAGGGCGCTTGCACGGCACAACCCTCAGGCTGCTGCAGCGTTCCGGGAACTGACGGAGCTGTACTACACCGTTCGTTTCGGCCACAAGCAGATCTCGCAGCTGGATACCGCACGTGCAGACGCGCTCGTGAAGACACTGGAAGATGCACTGTCTGCAAAGGCAGCGACAACAAGCTCGCCATCGCAGAACGCGGGCGCGGGCGTCACTGCATCGTGATGCGCCTGTGATCGATCGGCCTATTCAAACCTGCTGCAATACTGGTGCGGGGCCGCGACTCACACTGCACGAATGCGATCAAGGAGTACAGCAGGCGATGATTCCATCGCGACCTGCCTCCGATGATCGAGCCTGAGGAAACCCTCTTCGCCTGCATGATCGAGCAGGGCCATGATCGGCGTGTAGAAGCCCGAGACGTTCAGGAGTCCGACGGGCTTGTCGTGGATGCCAAGCTGGGCCCACGCGAGGATTTCGAAGAGCTCATCAAACGTGCCAAGGCCCCCGGGCAAGGCGATGAAGGCATCGGCGAGCGAGGCCATCATCATCTTGCGTTCGTGCATGGTGTTCACGACGTGGAGCGCGGTCAGGCTCTTGTGCGCGAGCTCTTTATCAACGAGGAATCGCGTGATGACGCCGGTGGCGTTGCCGCCGTGCTGCAGAACGGAGCCTGCGACTGCACCCATCAGCCCCGTGCCACCGCCGCCATAGACAAGCTCGATGCCCTGCGAGGCAAAGATCGCACCAAGATCCTGTGCAGCTCGGACGTAATCAGGACGCGCACCATCTGCAGCTGCACAGAAGACGCAGACTCGGTTGATCGCTCTTGCCATGGCCGAGGGTACGCAGGGTTGGGAGGCTTGAGAGCAGGGAGGAGCGTGCGGTGCTTGTGCCGCGATCGGGCGTCTTGAGCCGCGAAGCGGCGCCTTTCGACAGCCCAGCGGCGCAAGCCCTAGGTGCGGCGGTGGGCACCGTTCACGCGGTTTGCGTGATGACTATGGAGCCCTGCAGGGGCGACTCTTGGTTTGAATGCGTGCGTCGATTGCGGCACGCATCGCAACAACCAACCCAATATCAACTGCCCCACTACGCCACAAACGACGCGACCATCAGCATCGCCGCGACAATCAGCGCTGCTGCAGTCTTGATGAACGTCGCGACGAGCCTGCCTGCAGCAGCACCGCCCGCGACCTTGGCGGAATCCTTAAAACCCTTCTGGGCGATGCCGAACTCGGCGACCAGCGCACCGACACCTGCACCGAGGATCGCCCCTGCAACCGTGCCGATGATCGGCAGGACCGGCGTGCCGACCACCGCCCCGATCAACGCGCCGACGATCGAGCCGATGGCAGCAGATCGCGAGCCGCCGGTCTTCTTTGCACCGACTGCAGAGGCGACGACCTCGCCGATCTCGGCGAGGATGGCGATCCCTGCTGCGATGCCAATGGTCCACCAGTCAAACATCCCCGGCTGCCAGAAGTTGAACGCCACCGCAGTGGCCAGCATGAGCCACACGCCCGGGAGCGTGACGACGGCGAGCCCCACGCCCAGGAGGCAGACGAGGATCATGATGGACGCGGCGAGGTAGAGCATGCAGAGAGATTATTGGGAATGTGGGGCGGGGGCGTTCAGCACGCAACGAAACAAAGCTCCGGCAAATGCCGGAGCTTTGATGCCAGATCCGTGTTCGAGCGCCTTTACAGGCCGCCTCGATTTCAGGGTGTCGTCAGTGCATCATCAGGTTCAGCGGCACCCAGCGTTACAGGCATCCATGTGCTGGGATTGCTCATGTGAAAAAGGCGCCAGCTGTTGAAAAGCAGGGAGTCGGTCAAGTTCACGGTGTTATCACCGTTCAGATCGCCGTGAACCCAATTGCAACCAGTCTTGCCTTGGTAAAGTGCGTAAGCAGCACTAAAATCGGACTGATCTTTGCTGTCAACCGTACCATCGCCATTGAAATCAGCGCGATTCGCGATCGGACCAAAATCGTAAACGCGTTTCATGAATTCGATCAATGCCAGAGCACTGAGAGATGCGGGATCAGAGCCGATGCTTCCCACACCTTGAGCCCCAAGCACGAACCCACGCTGTGTCCAGGCAAGCACATCAAACATGTCGTACACGCTGTCGGAATCATGCTGAGATTCAAAGTATGATTCGGTACTGATAACCACCACCAATTCCGTATCAGGAGCATTAGACGACACGTCCCATGACTGATCATCGTCAACGCTAGGAATGTGCCCTGAAAAGATGATTGCCGGACAATGTTCTGCTCGACTCATAACAATCTCGGGATGGTCTGGATCGGAATGATCCATCGGAAAAGCCTCCATTCCAAGAAAGTGAGGCTCATCAGTCCCAGGGGCATAGAGGGGACAATATGGAAACTCCTTGAAATCACTCCAATTGTGATGAGCCCAATCCATCCACACACGCGTGAAATTAAGTTGCTGCCATGGGTAGTTTGTCGTGTGAAAAAGACAAACATCGGACTGATCAAAAGCTGATGGCGAAAATGCTGTATCTGAGTACAGGCATGGATAGTATTTTTGCCCATCCGCAATCGTCAAGTTGCTCACGCACGTTCCTGAAACAGATGTGTGAGCGCCGTAGGCATTGTCAGTCATGCAGAGCGATGCCGGGTCATTGACCTGAAATGCGCCATACACCTCAAACTGGGTGTCGGGTCGGTTGCTCAGCCATTCTTCGATAAAACAAGTGAACAGATTGCGCTTCCACTCCGGCATTGGCCACCATTGCGAACTGGCCATGTTCTGAGCGCGGACCATTCCGGCAGGAAGATTTAGGATGAAACGTCGAAATCCATGCCCGTATGCCTCATCGAGCTTCTGATAAAGATCCGTGAATGCTTCGCAAACATCCCAAGTTGCGGGTGCTTGATACCACGGATCGTCATCACTCTCGTACCACCATGGTTGAAGGCCTCGAAAGTTCCCACCAGTAGCAGTGCAGTAGTTGCCAGGACGCAGGTTGATCCAAGCTGCAGGCAAACGGTTCGGAAGCCAGTCGTACTCATTGGGAATCCATGTATCTTCTCCAGTCAAGTAAGGCATTGAGCCACAGATTACAGCAGGCATTGGCACGCATGCTTCTGGAATTTCAGGCGGATCGTTGACAACCAAACCCAAAGCGCACGAAGTACCCGCAAGACAGCAAACAAATGCATAACACACCCCTCAACGCTAATGCATACCGAGATACTTCGGCATGCAGACAAGCCCTTCAAGATCGCACACACGACCTTGATTACACACTCAGATTAATTATCTATTTGACCGACGCGCTGTTGTCGCAGTCGCGACAAGCATGAGCATGCTTGCGGCGGGTGCTGGCACTGGTATCTGGATCGGCACGTTAGGCTCGGTTTCGAATGCCCACGCGAGAGGCCATTGATACTCCGAAAGGTAGATCCAGCCATAGTGCCACTGGTTGTCGGCCAGCTTCACGCGCACGCCGATGTACGCAGGGTCGCCAATACCGGGTGTGCCGGTCACAAAGTCCTCTTGAAAGGCACGATGCCAGTAATAGTGAGCATCCGCATTCCAGTTGTCCGCACCACCAACGAGCTCACCCTGTGCGTAATCGCGAGCCATCCTGACGCTGTACATCTGATCCTGCCACATAATCAGAGTTGGGTCCGTCGTTTTTGCAATCTCTACGCCGCTTTCACCGAAGAGGCCCGTCTTCGCTGCATAGCTGCTTGAGATATTCGGCAGGTACCACTTACCGATCGTTCCCGGGCGTCTTTCGTCAGGGGTTTGCTCCGCAGCAGGCTTGGTGATGTCGAGAAAAGTCCCAGGCAATTCACCAAAATAATCACCGTCAAGATCTACACCTCGTACCCACTGAAAACTCTGATCAAAATTCTCATGAACGACAACGACCGCAGATACTGCAGGTGTCATCGCGAGAAGAGTGGAGGCCGACAGCCCTATAACGCACTTGTTCATATGAAAATCTCCTCAACCTAGAACCCGTTGCTACTACCGGCACTATATAAAATTTCTCAGGTGAAGTTCGGTTTTTCTCTGAATTTCAGGCCGAATCCCTCGGTCTTTTATTACTTCACCTCAATGAAAAAGCGAGCCAACATACGGCCCGCTTCAAAGATCCATAGGTTTTCGATCACTTTCACCGCCTGCGACGCCCCACCAGAAGACCACCCATGCACGCCATCGGTAGGGTGCCTGCAGAGGGGATGAACGTGTACTGGATCTCGACGTTGTCGATGCCCCAGGATTCGTCGTTCACGCCCTGGAGGCCGCCGTCGTAGAACCACAGCTTCACCTGCTCGCCGACGGCCTGCTCCCACTCGACGGTGACGTCGCGGTAGATCGCGTCGGGGTGTGCGTTGTAGGCCATGTTGAAGCGGCCGACGTCGGGCTCGCGGTACGACTGCGTCAGCCACACGTTGCCGAATGATTCATTGAAGAGGACTTCGCTGGCCGTCTTGACCTTGAAGCGGTCAGAGCCCCAGCTCGATCCCTCGCCATCCCACGAGTCGATGATGAACAGATCAAAGGTCATGGTGTAGCGGACGCGATCGGGCACGCCGCCCCCACCACCACCGCCCCCACCACCCCCACCACCCCCACCATTGCCACCACCGTTGTTCCCGCCGTCACCGCCACCACCATCACCCCCGCCGCCATTGTTCGAATCCATGCCGCGCGGGCCCTGCGGTGCATCCAGCGTCAGCTTGACCGTGTTGTTTGAGTACTGACCCGAGTACCGCGTGAAGGGCGTCACCTTCGAGAGATGGGCCCCGGACCACGCAGACTTGATCGTCGTTGATTCAAAGTCGTCCTGGAACAGAACGTCGGGACGTGCGGAAGCTTCCGAAGAAGCAAGTGCCATGAGGCCGACCGAAAGCAGCAGCAGGCGTGTGTTCGCACGTTCCATCTCTACTCCCCTTGTCTTTACTGTCTCTCTGTTGCGTGCAGAGGGCGGGTGCTTCCTTGCAACCGCCTGCAATCAGGCACGCACCTCAAACATGCCACTCGATCGCGCGTTGTGCGACCAGCGACAGGGGTGAACACCAGAATTGAGCGTTCACCGTGCGGCCTGTGACGGGCGTGCAGGAGAGGCGTGCGTTGATCGCCCGCGCAGTCTGCACAAACGTCCGCGATCAGAAAACGACACGACCCCTCTCATCAGGAAAGGGGCCGTTCGGAATGCACCGTGCACCGCTCGGGGGTTGGGGGGCGTGCGCGGCGGACGTGCACTCTGTACCTGCAGGCGCTTCCCTCTCTGAACTGCCGCGCCCGCGGCACTGGCTGGTGCGAACGCACCATGTCTGAGGCTCGGATCTTGCAATGAAGTGGAAGAGAGGAGGTTGACACAGGCAGGACGCCTGTGCCACGAGATTGTGTAGTTGAAAGCTGGTCCTGAAACTCACTGCGTTCACTGCATCATGCCGCCCCGCTTGCGACGCATGCCGGTTGCCAGGCCGATGCCCAGGAGCAGCGCGGTGCCGGGTGCAGGGACGGGCGTGGTCTTGTCGTCGGAAGGCGTCACTTCCGGCGGATTGGATTCGGTCTTGTTCTCGGGCGAAGGAGGCGTGATCTCGGGCGGCGTGAAGGGCGGAATCACCGGCGTGCTGGTGCCGCCACCACCCCCACCGCCGCCAGGAGGCAGTAGTTCCTTGGGATCGGGGATCTTGTACGTCGAGATGGGAGGACGCGCGGTGGAGGTTGCACCGGTCGCAAGACCGTTGTCACCTCCGCCCGCGACGCCGCCCAGCGATGCCACGTAGGGCGTCTCGGCCTCCCTCCCGGCCGAGTTCGCCCCGTCGTGGTCGTAATCACACCAGATTTCAACGTTGTCGATGCCCCACGAAGGGCCGGAGATATTGGCGCCACCCAACGCGGCCTTCACCGCGTCGTAGTCGCCGCTTTCAAGACCCAGTGCACGGAACTGCACATCCAGCTCTTCATCTGCATTGAGCTGGAAGGCGATCACGACGCCGCGATAGACGCTGTCGACTGCGTTGCCAAAGGCGATGGGTTCAGGACCCATCGAGGCCTTGCGGAAATCGCCCGCACCGCCCAGCGATGCCAGGGAGTGCGAGAACATCACGCGGTCGCCGACCTGGACCTCAAACCGCATGTCCTTGCCATCTGCAGTCTTGCCCGTCCAGCCATCAAGGGTGAACAGGTCGAATCGCATGTAATAGGTGACGCGTCCGCCCTGGCTCTGGTTCTCCGGAGGAGGGGGCAGCTTCAGATCGACGGGTGAGTTGGTGAGGCGACCTGCAAAGCGGCCCAGGCCGTCTGCAGAGTCAATCTTCGCGCCCTGCCAATGCGGGCTGACTTCGGTGCTTTCAAAGTCGTCGGTGAAGACAACCAGTCGGTCGGCACTGGCGGTTGCAGCTGCAAGGCCCAGAAGGGTTGCGGCAGCCAGCTTGGAAACGCCCCCGAAACGAATGACATCGCTCGTCCATGAGCACGCCATTGCGACCTCCTCTTTGCTTCTCTTGACTTGTTCGCAACATCGCTGCTTGCAGCGACTTGCGTCCTGGGCTAGCCCCCGCTAGTCCACCTGCTTTCCTCGCGGCCATGCGGGGTGCAGGACGTGTCGTTCTCCGCCCTCAAGGTGCATCACGCCGGGCGGAAAGCACGCCGGTTGTTCAGCAAGAAGGCCCAGATGGGGTGGGGCCTTGCTGCGTGTGACGGCAGGGGGGACTGCGGGGGTGCCGGAGAGCGTTCTGGGCCTTGGACTTACGGCCGGGTTTACAGTTCTGGGCCGTGCGCGCCTACCCTGTCTGGTCCCCGGAATATGCACGTGCCGGGACGCCGTAAGGCGTACATCCCCGGTCGTCCGAGAACACCCCGCACGATCACACCGACCAGGACCCCGATCGCAGGCCGAACCAGACCGCTCCGTGCGGCATGGCGACCGCGGTTGCAAATGGGTCACGCGTCCCTGATTCGATCACCTGCCCATGACCTCCACATCGCCCACCGCTCCTGTCCAGCACGACGATGCAGTCCGTGCTTCGAACATCCGTAACGTCGCGATCATCGCGCACGTCGACCATGGAAAGACCACGCTGGTCGACCAGCTTTTGAAGCAGTCGGGCATGTTCCGTGCAGGGGAGCTTGAAAAGCTCGCGGGCGGGCAGCACGACCTGATCATGGACTCGAACGACCTGGAGCGTGAGCGAGGGATCACGATCCTCTCGAAAAACTGCGCGGTCTCATACCTCGCGCAGGACGGCAAGGAATATCGGGTCAACATCATCGATACGCCGGGCCACGCAGACTTCGGCGGCGAGGTCGAGCGAGTACTCCGCATGGCGGACGGGTGTCTTCTCCTGGTTGATGCATACGACGGCCCGATGCCGCAGACCAAGTTCGTGCTCGGCAAGGCACTGGAAGCAGGTCTCAAGCCGGTCGTCATCATCAACAAGTGCGACCGCCCCGATGCACGTCCGCAGGAAGTGATCGACGAGATCTTCGACCTGCTTGTCGACATGGGCGCTGAAGATCACGCGCTTGATTTCCCCGTGATCTACTGCTCGGGCCGCGATGGCTGGGGCACGCGCGACCTTGCGACGAAGAAGTCCGACATGCGGGACGTCTTCGAAGCGATCGTGAACGAGGTCCCTGCTGCACGCGGCGACAACGAAAAGCCGCTCCAGATCCTCATCACCGCGATCGACTACAACGAGTACGTCGGTCGAATCGGCATCGGCCGCGTCTTCAACGGCAAGATCAAGACCGGCCAGCAGGTGACGATCATCCGCCGCGACGGCGTGACGACGACCAACTGCAAGGTGACCCAGCTCCTCCAGTTCATGGCGCTCAAGCGTCAGCAGGTCGACACGGTGGAAGCAGGCGACCTGTGCGCGATCGTCGGTCTTGACCGCATCGACATCGGCGACACGGTCGCGGACGTCGAGAACCCCGTCGCTCTGCCGACGGTGAAGGTCGACGAGCCGACGATGACGATGCTCTTCCGCATCAACGATTCGCCGTTTGCAGGTCAGGACGGCTCGATGGTGACGAGCAGGCAGATCCGCGAGCGGCTCGAGAAGGAACTCGAGCGAAACGTGGCGCTCCGCGTCGCGCAGGGCAAGACCGCGGACGAGTTTATGGTCTCGGGCCGCGGCGTTCTTTCGCTGGGCATTCTCATCGAGACGATGCGCCGCGAAGGCTTTGAGCTTTCGGTCGGCAAGCCCGAGGTCATCATCCGCCAGATCGACGGCGTGCCGCACGAGCCGATCGAAGAGCTCGTGGTTGACTGCCCGAACAACCAGCTCGGCGCGGTGATGGAACTCGTCGGCTCGCGCAAGGGCGAGATGAAGAAGATGGAGCCGCGCGGCGAGACGGTGACGCACGTGGAGTTTGAGATTCCCTCGCGTTCACTGATCGGCATGCGGTCACGCATCCTGACGGCGACGCAGGGCGAGGCGCTGATGCACCACTCGTTCCTCAGGTTCGACCCGGTGTCGGGCGCGATCCCCCACCGTGCGCTGGGCGTCTTGATCTCGCTCGAAACCTCGCCGGTGACGACGTACGCACTTGAGCAGCTCGCGGATCGCGGCATCATGTTCGTGGCGCCGGGCACCCCGGTGTACATGGGCCAGATCGTGGGCGAACACAACCGCGACAACGATCTGACGATCAACGTCACGCGTCTGAAGCACCTGACGAACATGCGTGCAGCAGGCAAGGACGCGACGGTCGTGCTGAAGGCACCCCGCAAGATCTCGCTCGAGTACGCCCTTGAGTACATCGAGGATGACGAGCTTGTCGAAGTGACGCCCAAGAGCATCCGCATCCGCAAGAAGATCCTTGAGGAATCGATGCGCAAGCGTTCGGAGCGGCAGGCTCGTGATCGCGACGACGCTGCAGCGCAGTAAGCAGGTCTGTGCAGTTCAGGATGGAATCACACGACGCACGCCCCGAAACGGGCGTGCGTTTTTATGTATGAAGAGGTGAAGCGATCAGCGACGGTTGAGGAGCTGCGGTGTTGCAGGGAGGATGATCGCTGATGGCGTCCACGGCGAGAGCCAGAGGCGGATCAGCGCGCTTCGCTGGTGCGTGTTCTGGCGGAAGGGTTCGCCGGTGTTGGGGTTGGTGTCAAACCGCGAGAAGTTGGAGCCGCTGATGCTGACCCGCATCTTGTGGCCGGGCGCAAAGACGATCGACGTGCTCCAGAGATCGACTTCGACCTCGACGAGCTCGCCGGGGGTCATGAGCTTCTCGGTTTCGTAGCCTTCGCGGAAGCGGACGCGCTGGATGCCGTCGAGGACGAGCATGGAGCGACCGTCGGGATAGACATCGCTGAGGCGGACTGCAAGATCGACGTCGGGGGAGTCGGACTGGATCCAGAGCCGTGCAGTGACGCGGCCGGAGACTTCCATCGGCGTCGTGAGAGGGGACGTTTCGAACTCGATGACGTCTTCGCGTGCTTCGATGGGTCGCTGGTCGAAGGGACCTGCAGGGATGACGAGGTTGAGGCCGCCTGCAGTCGGGACTGGGTTTGCAGGGTCGGACATGAAATCAAAGTGCTGGAACCCGAGCGAGGGCGAGAGCATCATTTTGCCCGTGGGGTGAAGGTACATCTCGCGGGTCGAGGCTGCAGGGGGCCATGTAGAAGCGAAGCGATAGGCGTTCCACGTCGGGTTCTGCCAGTCGGTCGGGCCCATGGTGTAGTAGGTCACTG
>JAESFU010000815.1_pt1 | contig 10827 bp, 7 predicted proteins | sample 9269461 | NCBI WGS metagenome assembly JAESFU01 (sample SAMN14502556, study PRJNA617107) | algae metagenome | isolation source: Stenomitos rutilans HA7619-LM2 and co-occurring heterotrophs from cave walls | place: USA: Waikapalae cave, Hawaii | collected 2009-07-28
GGTCTCGTTGTGACACTGCGTGCATACCGCATTGCCCTCGAAGATGAGTTTCGCCGAATGCGGATCGTGGCAGTTCGAGCAAGTGACGCCTTTCTCATGCATCTTCGATTGCAGGAAGGAGCCGAGGATATAGACCTCGTCATGCTGCTGGCCGTCCGGGAAATAGAGCCCGTTGTTGAGCGTCGAGAGATTGAAGTGATCGCCGATCGGTGATTGCGGCAATGTTGAGTTGGCATCGAGTGGTTCGCGGCGCGAATGGCAAGGCCCGCACATATTCTCCTCGATCGCCTGCTTCGTCGCTCCCTTCGGTTTGGAGAATCCCAATGCGTCGATGTCGAGAAAGGCCGAGGCATCGAACTTGGCGGCGTCCTTCGCCCAGGCGACATGCGCTTCGCCCGGGCCGTGGCAAGACTCGCAGGCAACCGTCAAATCCTTCCAGGTCGTGTGGTAGCTCTGATCCTTCTCGCTGTAGTTCTTCTTGAAATCGGTCTGATGGCACACGGCGCAGCGCGCCTGCCAATTCTTGTAAGGCCCGGTCCAATGCAGGCCATTGCCGGCGCTCACATCCTCGTTCGGATAAAGATGATACCAGCGTTTCGCCACGGTATCCCAGGCAAGGTCGAGCGCCTGTAACCGGCCATTGCCGGTATCGACGAGATATTGCTGCAAAGGCTCGACACCCACCACATACTTGATCTCGAAATTCTGGAGCTTGCCGTCGGCGCCGTCGGTCTCGATGAAATACTTGCCGTCCTTCTTGGAGAACCGCGACGTCACACCCTTGAACTCGAATTTGGCGTCCTTGAAATCGCCGAGCACGTTTTCCGGTGTCGGCAGTCGCAAGGCCCAGCCATGATGCGAATCCTGCCAGGCCTCGACTTGCGTTGCATGGCATGACCGGCAGCTCTCCGCGCCCACATAATTCGGCTGCGACGCCGCCTGTGCTGCGCCCAGAGAAATGATGAGCGTGAGCAGGGCGGCATAGAGCATTGTTATGGCGGTGGCGAACTTCATGTTCCGATCCTAGCAAATGCCGGTGTATTGTTGTCTTCTTTCGTCATCCCGGCGAAAGCCGGGATCCATCGTCGTTAAGAACTCGATCAGGCAGAGAACTCGGAGGGAGCGAGCAAACCGTCATGGATTACCGCAAGAAACTGATCGTCAGGCCCGGCGCAAAAATCCGCCTCAAGGATATCGACCCGGCCTGGCACGACGGGCACGAGTCCCAAGCGGAGGCTGCCGAAGAACTCGCGGCTAATGTCGCCGAACTCACCAGCCTCCAGTATCTTCTCTATGCCGAGAAGAAGCATTCGCTTCTGATCGTCGTGCAGGGCATCGATGCCGCCGGCAAGGACGGCACCTGCTGGCACGTCATCACCGCGATGAACCCACAGGGCACCACTGTTACCTCCTTCAAGCAGCCGACGGCTGAGGAACGCGCGCATGATTTCCTCTGGCGCGTTCATCCGCATGTACCGGGCCTCGGTCAAGTCGCCGTCTTCAATCGCTCGCATTACGAGGATGTCCTGGTCGCGCGCGTCCACAATCTCGTGCCCGAAAGCGTGTGGTCGAAGCGCTACAAGGAAATCAACCAATTCGAGAAACTGCTCGGCCGCAAGGGCACGACCATTCTCAAGTTCTTTCTCTACATCTCACCCGAGGAACAGCTCGCGCGCTTCCGCCAGCGGCTCGACGATCCCAACCGGCAGTGGAAAATCAGCGAGTCGGACTATACGGAGCGCGCTTACTGGAACGACTATCTCAAGGCCTATGAGGCGATGCTCGAACAATGCTCGACGGAGCAGGCGCCGTGGTTCGTGATTCCGTCGAACCACAAATGGTTCCGCAACCTTGCCGTCTCGCAGATCATCGCCGCAACGCTCAAGGACCTTAAGATGAAGCTGCCGCCGCCGACCGTCGATCTTGCCAAGATCCGCAAGGCCTATCACGCGGCGGCGAAGAATGCGGTTAAGCCGAGCCCTAAGGCGCGTGCATAAGGTACCCGAATGAGTCGCAAGATACTTTTGTCATTGCCGGGCTTGTCCCGGCAATCCATTCAGACACCACTCTGCGTCATGGAGTTTCGGCATGATGAATCCCCGGAACAAGTCCGGGGATGACAATCCTTTGAAGTTTCTCAAACATCCTCCAATCCTCGCCCTGAGGTGCAGCGCGAAGCGCTGCCTCGAAGGGCGCGACCAAACCCCATGCTTCGAGGCATTGCCTTCGGCAATGCACCTCAGCATGAGGATGTCGACGCTGCTCTAACTCACCGCCATGGACATCACCCACGTCATCTTCTTCGTCGTCTATCTCGCCATGGGGCTCGGCCACATTCCCGGCTTCAAGGTCGATCGCACCGGTGCCGCCCTTATCGGCGCGATTGCGATGATCGTCGCCGGCTCGCTGACGCCGGAAAAAGCCTGGAACGCGATCGATTATCGCACCATCGGCATGCTGTTCGGTCTGATGGTCGTTTCGGCGGCTTTTGTCGCCTCGGGTTTTTATGCCTGGGTCGCGCACCGCATCGCGACGCTGCCCGTCAAGCCGCCTGTGCTGCTTGCCATCCTCGTGGTGGTGGCGGGCTTCCTATCCTCGCTCCTCACCAATGACGTCGTCGTCGTCGCGATGACGCCCTTGCTCGTCCAGATCTCGTTGGCGCGCGGTCTCAATCCGATCCCCTTCCTGCTCGCCTTCTGCTTTGCCGCCAATACCGGTGCAGCAGGCACGATCATCGGCAGCCCGCAAAACATGATCGCCGCCCAGGCGCTCCAGCTTTCCTTCCTCGAGTTCCTGAAGACCGCCGGCATTCCGGCACTCCTGTCATTGCCGATCGTCTGGTCGATCGTTGCCTACCTCTATCGCAAGAACTGGCATGTCGCGGCTGGATCGCAACCGCTCAGCGGCGCACCGGATACCGCCGTCGAGGTCAAGAAATGGGAGACGATCAAGGCCGCGCTCGTGACGCTCGGCGTCATCGCCGCCTTTACGCTGACCGACTGGCCACGGTCCCTGGTGGCGCTTGCAGCGGCAGGCCTGCTACTCCTCAACCGCCGCATCGCTTCCGCCGACATGATGAAGGCCGTCGACGGCAATCTGCTCCTCATGCTGATGGGCCTGTTCATCGTCAACGCCGCGCTCGCCGAGACGGGCACGCCGCAACAGCTCCTTGCCGGATTGCGCGCCGAAGGCCTCGACACGCATGCGCCGGTCTGGCTCTTCGTCATCACCTCGATCCTGTGCAATCTCGTCGGTAATAATCCGGCGGTGATGCTGCTCGTGCCCTATCTCGATCCAACAAACGTCGATCCCAATGTGCTCGGCGCGGCACTTGCACTTGGAACCGGGTTTTCGTGCAATCTTATCCTGTTCGGAAGCCTCGCCGGCATCATCGTGGTCGAGGAGGCGCGCGTGCGTGGCGTGAAAATCACCTTTGGCGAGTTCGCGCGGGCGGGCGTGCCAGTGGCGATCGCCTGCATGGCGCTGGCGGTCGCGTGGCTGTTGCTGATTATTTAGGGCGCTTTAGTCGTTGCCGGGTGCGGCCCTGCAAGCTCACGGCCTAATTCGTTTTGGCCGATTGTTCCGAATAGAAGTCATAGGCGGCGGTGAATTTGTTCAGGCTGAGATCGTATTTGAGCTCTTTGCCATTGGCGGCCATGATGCGCACCGAAAAGCCTTTGCTCGCCTTCAGCGTCTTGAGCCAGGTGTCGCTGAAGGGAATCTCGGCGGCGCAGAATTTCGGCATGCAGAGCAGGAAGGGGATGCGCACCGGCTCGCTGTCGCCAAATTGCACCGCGATGCCGTCTGAAACCCGCACGCCCGTCAGAGTCGTGATGGTGATCTTGTTGCCCTTGCCATTGTCGGCGGGGGAGATCGCCCAGCGGAATATGACAGCCTTCTTGGCGTTCACCAGGCCGGCCATCAAGGCGCAGTCGCGACTCTTATCCTTCGTGTCGACGCAGTTGACGCGCCACTGCTCGAAGACCTTATTGATGTTTTCCGCATGGCCCGCGGAGGCGAGACCTACCAAGCCCAGAACCAAGGCTGCAATCCGGATGAAAATTCGCACTGTTGTTTCCTTTAGATTTTAGTTGGTCGAGTCGGCACGAGGCGGGAACTCGCGTGGCGGCTGTTTCGCGCTGAGCGTCGTATTACCCGCACGCATTTTAGGCAAGAGTTCGGCGGTCGCCAAACGCAAACCTTCCGGTCCTCTGCCTCGTTGCTTTCCGTGAGAGCCAACTGTGGGAGAATGACAATTTCAGTACAAATAGCTGCGCAGAAAGTCAAGGATTATTTTGTTCTTTTTTCTATTTTTTCATAAGTTCTTGATGTGTTTCGCAAAATTAAAGCCCAAGAATGCAGCGCCGGCAAATTGATCCGTGTGCAAACGTTTTTCCAAAAGGGGTGGTTTTAGGCCCTCAGGGCGCAGGCTAGCACCGGTTCGCGAATGCCGCGCACCGCGATCGGCGGCATGGTCACCAGATCGAAACCGTTGATGTTGAGAGCATTCAGGATTGGCTGGGCGATCAGGCAATCCTCATGCAGTTCCTTGCCGGCCTGTTCAAGCCTCGATGCCATGTTGATCGGATCGCCCCAGATGCCGATGGCACGGCGGATGTCGCCTTGTTCGCTCACCACGACATCGCCGCCGGCAATGCCGATTCGGATGCCATCCATCGCCACGCCGAATTTGCGGATGCGATTCGCCTCATCCTCCCTCACGCTGCGCAAGGCGTCGCGCGCAAAATCGAGGATCGTCTGACCTCTTGTCGCCGTCTTCCAATCCCAGCTCGCGACCATGCCGTCGCCGGTATAGAGGTAGATATCGCCGCCATGCTCGATGACCGAGCGCGAAACGAGCGTCACCACATGGCTGATCGCTTCCTTGCCGCGCAAGGCGCCGAGTTCTTCGACGAGCGCTGTCGAATTCTTGATGTCGATGAAGGCAAGCACGCGATTCTCGACGACGGGCCGGTGGTAGCGGCCGGTCAGGAGATGGAACAGGGTCCTCCCGCCGATGAAGCCGATAACTCTGAGAATGATCGCGAGCATCGCCACCATGAGGAGGAGCAGCGGCAGATGTCGGAAGAGGGCTCGGATCATCGGTCCGACGAGTTCGAGTTCGCCCCAGAAGGTGAGGTTGACGACCACCGAGGCGCAGGCGATGACGATTGCCGAGCCGAAAGTCGCGAGCAGCGCCACAAGCGGATGGCCTTCGCTGATCCAGGCGCCGCGCGGCGATCTGAGGTAGAATTCCTCGATACTGCCGAGCGCCAGGCCGAAGATGAACAAGCCGGTCAGCACGCGCTCCTGGTCGGCGCCGCGCACGACGAAGAGCGGCGTGCCGATGGCGGTGAGGATGATCGCCGAGACGACGATCTTGACGAGTTTGCGACGCAGGCTGCGCGGAGTCATGGTCGAGGTTCGCTAGCGCGGAAGACCGGCCGGCGGCAAGGCGATACGTTGACGGAGGCCGAAAAAACGCCATAGATCATGGCCGCAGGTGATTTTAGATTCGCGCGCCAGCGTTTAGGACGGCACGCGCGGGCGTGTGTGTGGGACGACAGCGCAACCTCAGGGGCTTCACATGGCAACCGATATCAAGGCGACGGGTTTACCACAGCCGATGCTGCTGCACGGCTTGGCGAAGAATTGGTGGCTACTTCTGCTGCGCGGTATCGCGGCGATCATATTCGGTATCCTGGCTTTCGCATGGCCAGGCATCACATTGCTCAGCCTGGTCATTCTCTACGGCGCCTATGCATTGGTCGACGGCGTGTTGTCGATCGCCGCCGCGATCGGCGGCGGAGGCGGGGCGGCGACGCCGCGCTGGTGGTTGATCGTCGTCGGTCTCCTGGGGATCGCGGCTGGTCTTCTGACCTTCTTCTGGCCGCAGATCACCGCTCTTGTCCTCCTGATGTTCATCGGCGCCTGGGCCTTGATCCACGGCGTCTTTGAAATCATCGGTGCGATCAGGCTGCGCAAGGAAATCGACAATGAGTGGATGCTCATTCTGAGCGGCGCCTTGTCGGTGATCTTCGGGGCGGCCATGCTGATCATGCCGGGTGCCGGCGCCTTGGCGCTCATCTGGGTGATCGGCGCCTATTCGATCATTTTCGGCATTCTCTTCATCGGATTTGCCTTCCGGCTGAAGAAGCACGCTCACTGATCGGGCGGATCGCGAATTAAGTACAGGGCAGCATTCGTGGCCGGTGGGGCGGTTCGGTATCTGGTGTCGGCACTCGCCGGCCTAATGCTGCTTTGCCTCGCCGGACATGTTGCCGAGGCGCAGACCGCGTCCACCCCGCCGCCGCAAAAAGTTGAGGAGCTGCTCAAGCTCCTCAGCGATCCCGAAGTTCAGAAATGGCTCGACGCGCAGAAAGCCGCAAAACCTGCAGCGACTGCGCCGGTAAAGCCTAATAACGACATCGCATTGGATGCCGCTTTCGAGCGAATCAGGACGCATCTTGGCGCCCTTGTTTCCGCAATTCCGGCGTTGCCGTCCGAGATTGCGCGCGTTGTGAGCCAGATCAGCGGCGAGTTGCAGGGTTACAATCCGCTGCGGCTGATGCTCATCTTTCTCGTCTTCATGGCCGCCGGTTTTGCCGCGGAGTGGATTTTCCGGCGGCTCACCGGGGGAATTCGTGCCTGGATCGCGTCGGCACGCCTCGACAGCGTCGTCGACCGGCTCGTCGCCATGGTGGAGCGTCTTCTCTACAGCGCGGCGTCGCTTGCGGCTTTTGCCGCGGGAAGCATCGGTGCTTTCCTTATCTTCACCTGGCCGCGGCTCCTCCATCCGATCATCATCGGTTACCTCGTCGCAGTGCTGATCTTCCGCGCGTCGCGGCTGTTCTTCGAGTTCATCCTTTCACCGCCCGAATATACGGGCTTCGGTGATCCGACGCGCTTTCGCGTGCTGCCGGTCAGCGATGCTTCGGCCTCGTTCTGGGTGAGGCGCATTTCCTACGCGATCGGCTGGTATGCCTTCGGCTGGACGACGGTCAGCCTGATGGGAATCCTCGGCTTTTCGGACCCGACACGGTTTCTCGTCGCCTATCTGCTCGGCGTCGTCCTCCTCGCGATGGGCATAGAGGCCGTCTGGAACCGGCCTGGGCAGGTCAGTGCCGATGCCGCGGATCCGGCGCGGAGCCGGCTCAGCGCCAACGCCAAGAACTGGCTGATCACGATCTATTTCATCCTTCTGTGGCTCCTCTGGGTGGCGAGCGCCTGGCGATTCTTCTGGCTCTTCGCGGTGCTGGTCGGATTGCCCTTCGCCGTCAGTGCGGTGCGCCGCGCGGTCAACAACGTGCTCAGGCCGCCGGGCCGCGAGCAGGGGGGCAAGGAAATACCGAGCGTGCTGGCCGCGGTCATCGAACGCGGCGTGCGTGCCGTGCTCGTCATCGGCGCGGTCGTATTCCTCGGGCACAAGCTTGGGATCGACTTCACCGCCATCACCGCGCAGGACACGATCTTCACCCGAATCATGCGCGGCATCTTCAGTGCCGTCGTCATCATCCTCGCTGCGGACTTCTTCTGGCACATCGCCAAGACATTGATCGATCGCAAGATGGCCGAGGCGTCCGAGCTCGGCGAGCCGGGAACCGAAGTTGCGCGGCGCCGCGCCCGGGTGCGCACAATGCTGCCGGTCGTGCGCAATGTGCTGATGATCATCGTCGCGGTCGTCGCGATTCTCATGGCGCTGTCGTCGCTCGGGATCGAGATAGGTCCCTTGATCGCCGGCGCCGGCATCGTCGGCGTCGCGGTCGGTTTCGGCGCGCAGACGGTGGTGAAGGACGTCATCAGCGGGGTGTTCTACCTCCTCGACGACGCCTTCCGGGTCGGCGAGTACATCCAGAGCGGGTCCTACAAGGGAACGGTCGAATCGTTCAGCCTGCGCTCGGTCAAGCTGCGCCATCACCGCGGCTACATCTACACGGTCCCGTTCAGCGACCTGGGTGCGGTCCAGAACATGAGCCGCGACTGGGTGATCGAGAAGATCACCATGACGGTAACCTATGATTCCGACGTGGAAAAAGCGCGCAAGATCGTCAAGAAGATCGGCCTCGAGTTGCAGCAGGATCCGGAATTCGCGGCCAGCATCATCGAACCGCTCAAGATGCAAGGCGTCGACGAGTTCGGCGATTCGGGCTTCGTGCTGCGGATGAAGCTCAAGACCAGGCCCGGCGAACAGTTTTCCATCAAGCGCCGGGCGCTGATGCTGATCAAGAAGGCGTTCGACGAGAACGGAATCAAGATCGCCGTTCCGACGGTGCAGGTTTCAGGCGATGATCCGGCTGCTGCTGCAGCGCACAAACTGCGCCTCAAACAGCAGGCAGAGGCCGCTGCCGCAGCAGGCGCGAAAGCTTAAGTTGCATACAGAAAAAGGGGCTCAGCAGGTAGCTGGGCCGGAAATTCCGGCAAAATGCTACTTGTTAGGGGCCGGAACGGGTGGTGGGTTGTTGCCGCCATTGCCACCGCCGTTTGGAACGTTCGGACCCAGCTTCGCCGTCATCGGAGCTCTCCCTCGAGATACTAGTTCTTGTTGGGGAATAAGTGCCACGGCGATCCCTCTTTCCACAAGGGGCGCTGCGTTGCATCCCAGCAACAGGATTAAGGAATTCGTTACAGATAGCCTACTCTCAAACCGGTGGCCTTGGTGGGCCTCCGGAACTTGTTGCAAAGACATCACACCCGTCTTCAAAGGTTGTCCCGATACCGTCCTTTGATTGACCTTGGGCCGTCTTCGATGGCACTTAAAGTAGATTAGTCGAATCCTGGGGATTTGGGGGAAAGCTTATGACGGCCATTCTTTCGCGGAACAGCTCAGCACCTGTCACCGGCAATCTGGTTCGCAAGCTCAAGCTCGGAAGTGGCTTGATGGCTTTGGCGGCGGTAGCCACTTTCGGGATGTCTGGCAGCGCGCAAGCTGTTTGCTCAAATACGGGCGCGTTCCCAAATATCACTGCGTTTAACTGCGCGGGTGGTGATGCCAATGGACATACGATCGGCGTTATCATCGCCGGTTCTGTGATTGCGGGTAACAATCAAAACATTGTCGGGACGATGGATCCCGGTGCGAGCATCTCGAATGCGGCAGGAAGTGCAGCGCTTTCAGTCGCGCTCGCCAACGGCGCCGACTTGAACTTCACCGCGCTCGATACCTTCAATTCAATCTCGTCGGTTAACGCCAACGCGTTTCAGTTCGCTACTGCCAACACGGCGGGCAGCGCCGTTACCGTGAACTACGGCGGGTTGATTTCGGCGGTTAACGGCAATGCCGTCCAAGGCACAACGAGCCTCCTTTCGACGGCCGGCAACACGGTCGACCTGACATTTGCCGCGTCCGCACTCGTGGTCGCGTCCGGAACGGGCAGCGTTCCGCTAATAGGCTCTCCGACAGCCGGCGGCGGCGTCGTCCTGGCCAATTTGGGTCTTGGTGGCGCGGTGGATTGGAGTGTCACCAACCACGGGACATTCCGCACCCAGAATGATGCGATTTCCATGTCCAATCTTGCGGGAACCGGTACGCATGAGATCGTGAATGACGGCGACCTCGGCACCGAAGCCGCACGCGGTGGCGGTGCGGGCGCCTGGATCCTGGCGCCTTTGGCGGGCTCGACCGGCTCGATCAATAACAACGATGGTGCGATCTGGGCGACCGGCAATGGTGGCCCTGCCGACGAATTCGGCGGTGCGGCGGTCATCGTCGGTGGCAACGCCTCGGTCACCAGCGTCAATGGCGTGATCAACACGATCGACGATGCCGGCATCCTGGCGGTCAGCCTTTTGGGCGGCACGGCGGTCGTCGACAGCACCGGCGGAACGACTACTTCAACGAATGGTCCCGGCGTGGTCGGCATCTCGGTCGGAAGCACCGCGACGGTCGATGCCGGAGCGGTCAATGCCGGTTCTGGTTCGGTCAGTGTTCTCGGCGTCGCGATCCCAGGGCTTAGTGGCGGCGTTATCGCTTTGGCCAACGACGATGCAATTGCCCGCGCCCATGGCGATATCAACACGACCGGCACGTTTGGCGTTCTGGCGGCCTCGGCGAATGGCAGCGCGACCGCTCATTCAGATGCAGGAATCAAGATCGATCCTATCATCGGCATGGCGGCGGTTACGTTCTCCGCCGATCCGCTGGATACGGCTCTGGTAGACAATAATGCCGCTGTAACTGCAAGCGCAGTTGGCCTTCTGGCCCTCAATCTGGGCGCCGGAAACGCGGTGATTACCAATACAAGCAACACTGTGACGGCGCCCATTTCTGCTTTTGCAACGTCCCTCGCGCTTGATGCGACCATCACCAACACGACCGGTGCGACCTTGAATGGTACGGTTGTCGCGTTGGCTGGTCGGGATGCGCTTGTCACCAACACGCTAAACTCAGATATTAATATAGCCGGGGCTCCAGTGGGCGGCATCGCCATGGCGGCTGGTCGCGATGCGATCCTCACTAACAACGATGACTCGGACATCACCATGACCGGGCCGGTGAACTTCAATCTTATGATCGCCGGTCAGGATGCCATCATCAACAATACCGGCGACAATGATCTGTCGACGCCAACCTTCACCATGACGGGCGACCTAAACGTCAACTTCATGGCTGCGGCACGAAATGCGGCGATCAACAACTCGGGCGGCTCGACTTTCTCGATGGACGGCGGCGTCAATGCCAGTCTGCTGGTCGCGGGGAATGATGCGTCGATCAACAACACCGTGAACAGCAGCTTCACGATGCTGGGCGCCGTCAACGCGAACTTCCTGGTCGGTCTCAACAATGCGACGATCCTGAACGATGAGGGCAGCGACTTCAGCATGCTCGGC
>JAESFU010000816.1_pt1 | contig 10804 bp, 8 predicted proteins | sample 9269461 | NCBI WGS metagenome assembly JAESFU01 (sample SAMN14502556, study PRJNA617107) | algae metagenome | isolation source: Stenomitos rutilans HA7619-LM2 and co-occurring heterotrophs from cave walls | place: USA: Waikapalae cave, Hawaii | collected 2009-07-28
GTCGAGAGCCTTCGTGCAAAGAGCCGAGTGGTTCCGAGGAGCCTGGGACGAGTCGTCTTTCAGGGCTTCTTGTTCGGATCGGGCGCTTCGGTCTTGGCAGGCTTGGCCTGCGGAACCTTGATCGCCGTGCCGCAGAGCCGGCAACGAACGGTCCGCCCCCGTGCGGAACTGGGAACCGACAGCACCTTGCGGCACGTCAGCTTCGGGCACATGATTTTGACCGTGTCTGGTGTCATGACGGGCGGGAATGCCTCCAGAGGCTTCCATCGGACCAAATGGGGGCGATCTTGATGCCCATCTTGGTGCCTGTGTCGCTGTCTTTACCTTGGAGTACGTCCGTGCGGGTCCTAATGTCTGGGCCGCGGGCAGGTCTTCCGGCCGTCGGAAGGTCCCGCATGTTCGGATTTCGTCCAGCTTTGAGATGCCGATGCCAGAGCCCATTTCTAGCGTCCGTTCCAAGACCCTCTCGGTGGTGGGGCTGCAGTGGGGAGATGAAGGCAAGGGCAAAATCGTCGATCACCTCGCCGAGGAGTACGACGCGGTCGTCCGCTACAACGGCGGCGCGAACGCAGGGCACTCGGTGGTTATCAATGGCCAGCGGTTTGCGCTCCACCTGATCCCTGCAGGGATCCTGACGCCTGGCAAGGCTGCAGTTATCGGGAACGGCGTGGTTGTCGATCCCGAAGCACTCCTCAAGGAGATTGAGGGGCTTTCCTCACGCGGCGTCGACACCTCGGGCCTGGTCATCTCCGACCGTGCGCACGTCGTGATGCCGTACCACAAGATCGAGGACGGACTGCGCGAGGACATCCTCAAGCGTGCCTCCGAGGACGAGGAATTCGGCGATTCAACCAAGGTCTCGCATATCGGGACGACCCGTCGCGGCATCGGACCTGCGTACGCAGAGAAGATCCAGCGCGGCTCTGCAGTTCGCATGGGCGACCTCCTGAACAAGGAAGTCCTGGCGAGCAAGATCGAGCTTGCGTGCAGGATGAAGCGTGCGACGCTCGCCGAGAACGGCACGACGCTCGATCCGCAGGCACTGTTGACGCAGGCGATGGAACTTGGTGCACGCCTTGCACCGCGTATCAAGGACACGACGTACCTCCTCCACGACATGCTCAGCGCGGGCAAGGGCGTGCTGTTCGAGGGCGCCAACGGCTCGCTCCTGGATGTCGATCACGGCACGTATCCCTTCGTCACCGGTTCATCCTGCACATCTGCAGGTATTGCGCCAGGCACGGGCGTTCCGCCGTCGGTGATCGGCAAGGTCCTGGGCATCATGAAGGCCTACTCGACCCGCGTCGGTGGTGGGCCGATGCCGACCGAGCTTTTTGATGACGTTGCACACGGCATCCGCGAGCGTGGCCGCGAGTACGGCACGACGACCGGTCGCCCGCGTCGCGTCGGCTGGCTTGATCTTGTTGCAGTTCGTTACTCGTGCATGATCAACGGCGCGACGGGTATTGCCTGCACGCTCCTTGACGTGCTCTCAGGCATCGACGAGCTCAAGGTCTGCATCGGGTACGAGATCAACGGTGTCTCGACCGACCGGTTCAGTGCGGACGGCCAGACGCTCAGCAAGGCCAAGCCGATCCTCAAGTCGCTCCCGGGCTTCAAGGAAGACCTCTCGGGCTGCACGTCGTACGGCCAGCTCCCTGCCAATGCACGGGCGTACCTCGATTTTGTCGCCAGCTTCACCGGCGTTCCGGTGACAATGGTGAGCGTTGGCCCCGGCCGCGAGCAAACCATCACGGTCTCTCACGCGTAAGCAGATCTTCCGGCCGATGGGGATCGGCCGTGGGGAGAGATCCATTGCACACCGGTTTGCATGCAGGGCAGGCATCTTCAGGGACCGCGTTCACCGATCCCGACGCGGTCGTCGCGATCGAGCGGATGCACAGCCACAACCCCGGTGCACGCCCTGCAGAGCACCTGCCCGACGTGCACCCTGCACGCATCCCACGGCACGTCGCGATCATTATGGATGGCAACGGTCGCTGGGCGACCTCGCGCGGCCTTGAACGCAAGGACGGCCACCGTGCGGGTGCGCAGGCAGTTCGAAGTGCGTTGAGTGCAGCTGCAAAGATCGGCGTTGAGTACCTCACGCTCTACTCGTTCTCGAGCGAGAACTGGCGCCGGCCCGAGGATGAAGTCCGTGCGTTGATGCAGCTCTGCATCGATACGTGCCAGAGCGAGCAGGCGGAATTGACGTCCGAGGGTGTCCGCGTCCGATTGATCGGTCGGCGTGACGGACTGCCCGAGGATGTGAAGGGTGCGCTCGATCTGATCGAGCACATGACTGCAGGGAACCGAAGGATCACGCTCTGCCTTGCGATCAATTACGGCTCGCGCGGCGAGATCGTGGATGCAGCCAAGAGCCTCGCGGCGGATGTCGCTGCAGGGAAGCTCGATCCTGCGTCGATCGACGAAAAGCTCCTCGAATCCCGCCTGTACACGGCAGGGATGCCCGACCCTGACCTCCTCATCAGGACTGCAGGGGAGATGCGGGTGAGTAACTACCTCCTGTGGCAGATCAGCTATTCAGAACTGCACGTGACCGACGTGCTGTGGCCTGATTTCGGGCAGAACGAGCTTCATGCAGCGGTCCGCGATTATGCCTCGCGCAACCGCAAGTTCGGCGGATTGACCCAGCCCATATCAAAGTCCAAGGCCTGAACTCCCGCTCATTTCAGTGCAGCACAGTGCGGTTGCCGCTACGCTGTCCCGCGATTTGGTCCCTGCCATCGGGGCCGCTCGGTGGCCCGCAATGGGACAGGTCGTCGCGAACGTCCGCACGGGAAGGCTGCATGGTCAAGCGTCTGCTTCTGGGTCCGGTGATGATCGCCTTGGTTCTCGTGCTCTGCACGGTGGATCAGTGGCTCGATCGTGCATCGACGCCTGCAGCTCTTGAACCGATCCTCGGCGGCTCGACACTGCCGCCGGGCATCATCGTCGCGCTGGTCTGCAACGTCCTTGCCTTCTTCGCTGCATACGAGCTTGCAGCAATGCTGCGGAACAAGGGCATCCTTGCTTCAACGAAAGTCACGCCCGTCGCTGCACTCCTGGGCATGCTGGCGATGACGTCTGCTCTCCTCCCCGCCACCAAGCACCTCACTGCCCCGCTCATGGCAACTGCAGCTGCGATCTCGCTGGTGCTTTCACAGATTGTCTACTCGCGCGGACAGACCGTCGCCGGTGCAGTGGCCTCGTCTGCAGGTTCGATGCTCAGCATCGTCTACCTGGGCTTCATGCTCGGCTGTCTCCTCCTGATCCGCAGCGAGCACTCGGTCTGGATCATGATGTGGGCGCTCCTCACCACCAAGAGCTCCGACATCGGCGCGTACTTCACCGGCAGGGCGATCGGCCGCAACAAGCTGATCCTCTGGCTCAGCCCCGGCAAGACGTGGGAGGGCCTCGTCGGCGGGACGGTCTTTGCAGGGCTGATCGGCATGGGCGGGCTGTGGCTTATCGGTCGCACGACCGACGTTGCGATCCCGCCTGTCTGGACGGGCTTCCTTGCAGGGATGCTCTTTTCACTGGTCGGCCAGCTTGGCGACCTGGGGGAAAGCCTGTACAAGCGCGATGCAGGGATGAAGGATTCAGGCCAGAGTCTGCCCGGGTTCGGCGGGCTTTTGGATGTGCTGGATTCGCTGATTCTGGTATCGCCAGTGGCCTATTGGTGGCTCCGGATGGTTCATCCTGCCTCAGCCTGAGCGACCAAAGACACGAGCCCGGGGTTCAATCTGGGTCGAAACCGGGTTCAATCTGGATTGAATCTGGGGTCAAAAACCGCTTTCCCGACGAATGTGTGGGCCAAAGAACCGCATCAGGTCCATAGTCACTGCATACACTCCAAACATCCCCCTCGCGTCCGGCTCGGAGTGTCGAATGACCGTCACGCAAAAGCTTCTCCAGGTTTTCCTCGTAGACAAGCAGCTTCGCGGGCTCGAATCCCGCCTGAGAGCATCCGAGAAATACCTCGCGGAGCAGTCAGGACAACTCGGCCAGATTGATACCCGCCGCGGCGGGCTGGAAGGGCAGGTACGCCAGATCACAGCCACCGTCGCGGATCGCCAGGGCGAAGTCGCGAGGCTGGAAGAGAAGCTCAAGGTCGTCCGAGGCCGAATGGAAACGGCCCAGACCAACAAGGAATACCAGGCATTCCTGACCGAGCTCAACACCTTCACGCTGGAGCGTGACAAGAACCAGACTGAAGCAGACGAGCAGGGCAAGAAGCTCGCGGAACTCAAGGCCCAGCTCGATGGCGTCCAGGGCGAGCGCGACGACCGCGCCAAGCTCGTGAAGATCGCAGACGACGAGCGCACCACCCGTGCAAGCGAGATCAAGGACCGCCTCGAGAAGCTCAAGGCAGAGCGTGCAGCGCTCGTCACGGAAGTTCCCAAGGAAGCACTCAAGACCTTCGAGCTGCTCATCCGTGCACGCGGCGACGACGCGATGGCCCAGATCGAGATCCAGGATCGCAAGCGGCACGAGTACAACTGCTCTGCCTGCATGATGTCGATCCCGGTCGAGACGATCAGCTCGGTCCTGGGTTCGGGTCGCCTGACGCTCTGCGTCTCGTGCGGCTGCATCCTCTATATCACCGACGACGACACCAAGACGATGCACGAGCCGGTGCCCGGAACCAAGGGTGCGAAGGCCAAGACCAAGAAGACCAAGACCGCGTAAGGCATCGCAAATTCTTGAAGTTGAGAATACCGGCCATCTTGGCCGGTATTTTTTATGTTTCCATAGGAAGACGTTGTACTGAGGTGTGCACGGGTAATTCGATGCGGAGCCTCGTGCTAATACGAGGGTTTTGTGTGTCGTGAATTTGTTGTGATGTGATTTTGTATGAAGATGTATATTCGTGCTTGCGACATCGAGTGCAATTGATAGAGTGATATTCGATTCGGGGGCATCCGTACATACGTAAAAAATCGACGAAGGCGGAGCGATTCAATCGCATGCCAGTGGCGTTGGCGTAGCCCGGCATCGGCGTTGTTTTGCTCGTACCGTGCACGCGTTTGTGGCCGTGAAGCTATCGCGCGATCTGTTCGTGTGTTTTCTTTGGCATTCATAGTTTCCGTCATGGTGTTCATGGCGGGTTTGAATGGTTCATGCAATACAGGAGCAAGACATGGCGACTCGCATACTTGGCGGATTGGCGATCCTCGTGGCGGCCAGCGCTTCGAGTGCTTCTATTACAGTAACTTCCGAGACAAACGCGATGACGCTCGCGAGCACTATCTTCGCCGGAGCGGGCTCTGCATTCGTGATTTCTTCCGCATCACTCAGTTATCACGACTACGGACTCGGGCCTAGCAGCGGCAAATACACGGCCACGGCGCCCAACAACTACGGCTTGCTCGGCAATGGCGCGGTGCTTTCGAGTGGCCGTGCAGATATGTACTCAACCGGGACCAACTTCAATGCCGGCACGACCACCGCGTACGGCGTCGGCGCGACGCTCGGCCAGAGCACGCTGCTCACTCCGATTACTGGCGGTGGTTCGCACCTCGACGTCACGGAACTCGACATCACCGTGACGTGTGCTTTCCCTGGCCAGATCACGTTCTTCTACGCCTTTGGCTCTGAGGAATATCCGGAGTATGTCGGGAGCCCCTATGTCGATGGCTTTGGTCTTTACGTTGGTGGGACCAACTACGCGATGCCCAACGGCCAGCCTGTCAGCATCAATCACCCGGGAATGACCGCCGTTGCTGAAACCGAACTCGATGGCATGCTCGTGCCGACCGGCGCAAGCGTGCCGCTCACCGGCACCGTCGTTAACTTCAACCCCGGTACGTTCAAGATCACCTTCATCATCTGCGACACCAACGACGCGCAGCTTGACTCAACCGTGTATATCGGCCGGTCCAAGGTGAAGCTGGTCGATACCGGAACAGGGCCGGTGCCGACGCCCGGCGCTGCGGGCCTTGTCAGCCTTGCGATGCTCCGTGCTGCCCGTCGTCGTCGCTGAGCACGAATTCATATCTCTGGATGCTTGAAAAACGCGGGCTCCCCGATTGGGGAGCCCGCATTCTTGGTGTTCTGCAGAGATGACTGGCGATTGAAGCAGCGATGCAGATCGTTCTGCATACGTCTGCCTGATCAGGCCTTCTTGATCAGGCTCGGCCCTCGGAACGTCCCCTCAAGCACCGTTTTCGAATCCGCCTTCATCCAGTCGTCGAGGATGCTCGCGTAGACCGAGCGGAAGTCGATCGTGTACTTGAGGTCGCCGTCGTCGAGGTCGGTCAGCGAGGGATGCTCGCCGTGAACGCCCGGGCGGATCATGTCGCCAAAGAGGAACATCGGTGCTGCAGTGCCGTGGTCGGTGCCCCTGCTTGCGTTCTGGCCCACCCTGCGGCCAAACTCACTGAACGCCATCGTCATGACGCGCCCTGCCTGGCCCTGGGCATTCATCTCGTCGTGGAAGGCCTTCACCGCTGCTGCAAAGTCTCGCAGGAGGTTGGCGTGGCGGTTGAGCTGCTCAGAGTGCGTGTCAAAGCTGCCGTGCGTGACGTAGTACACGCGCGTCTTGAGACCTGCACGGATCATGCTCGAAACCATCGAGAGCTGACGGCCGATGTCGGTGCCGGGGAATGCAGTCTCGGGGCGGAGGGCCACTGCACGGCGGATCATGTCGCTCGAAACCTGCGCATCGAGGCTCGTGCGAAGGAGAAACTCCGCGCTGGATTCGGGGCGTGCCTCGCTTGCAGCGATTTCGCGCTGGGCGATCTTCTTGTAGGGGTCGACGAGTGAGTCGTGGATGTCCTGCCCTGCCCAGCGGAAAAGCTCAGCCTGCTCGAACGAGATCGGCTTGATCATCCGCCCCTGCATCGAGAGCGGTGCAGTTCTGCCGATCGCGATGCCCGGGCTGTTCACCGTGTTGGCACGCGTCTGGACCTCGACTTGCTGTGCCTTCTTCCCTGCCTTGCTCTTGGCGGCCTTCTCCTTCGTGCCGCTCTCACCCTTACCAAAGCCGCAGCATTCAGAGTCGAAATATCGGCCGAGCCAGCCATCGCCGGTGGCGGTGGTGTCTGCAGTGTGCCAGATGTCCATCGACTTGAAGTGCGAGCGGTTGGGGTTGGGGTAGCCAACGCCCTGGACGATGGCGCACTGGCCTTCGTCGAACATCTCGCGCATCGCGGTCATGGAGGGGTTGAGGCCGATGCCATCGGAGCCTGAGAGCTTGAGCGTGTCGCGTTCTGCGATGCCGATCGCCTGGCGTGCACGGTAATACTGGCTCATGCCGTAGGGGACGACGGTGTTGAGGCCGTCGTTGCCGCCGCTGAGCTGGACGACGACGAGGATGCGGTCTTCCGGCACGCCCGGCGCGGAGGAGAGCCCGCCGAGCGAGTTGTGCATCGCGAAGGCGGAGTTCTGGAGGAATGCAGGTACTGCAAGCGAAGCAGAGGCGAGCGAAAGGCTCGACCCCAGGAACTCGCGGCGGGTGAATGCACTCGTAGTCATGCGTCGCTCCACATCACAAAGACCTTCAAACCTTCAATCGGTGTCTTTTTCGTGCTAGCAGCTAGCAGCGAACCGCGAGCCGCTTGTTCTTAGCACAACTGATACTCGGGCATCGTCGTCACAATCAGCAAGAGAGCAGTGATGACGTCGGGCGTAATCGCGCCGCCGCGTGCAGAGGCAAAGTCGACGAGCGTCTTACGTGCCTGCGGGGGCGTTCTGCCGAGCGTCAGCTTCATCAGGTAATCCACGACGCGGCCGGGATCGTTTGCAGCGACTGCGTCGGATCTTGCAAGCTCTGAGAGGAGCGTCGAGGGGTCGTACTTGGTCGTGTCTGCAGTGGGGTCGTAGCCGACGGGCTTCTTGCCAGAGAGGAGGAAGGTGAGGATGTTCTGGCGGACAAAGAGCGTGGAGGTATTGATCCACGAGCGTCCGCCTTCCCAGCCCTTGACGCTCGGCGGGAAGAAGATGTTCTGGCCCATGAGATCAAGCGCGTCGTTCACGATGCCAAGATCGCGGACGGGCGTGTTGAGCGAGCGGATCGCGCCGACGACGAGCACGACCGGGCTCTTGATCTGTTCGCCGACAAAACGCTCGTCGTAGAAGTGCTCGCTGAGGAGGAGGCGGCGAAGCGTCGGGCGGATGTCGTAGTTGTTCGAGGTCAGCGTGTCCGCAATCGCGTTGATCGCGCTGCGTTCTTCGAGCTCGAGGTCCTGCGTCGGCACGCGTTCCTGCGGCGGAAGCTCGCGCACAAAGAAGCTGTAGAGCCTTCGCGCGATGTACTGCGAGCACTCACGCGTGCCGAGGATGACGTCGACAAAGCCGTCGCCGTCAAACGTGCCGCGCTTGCCCAGGATCGTCTTCTCGCCGTTGTCGTGGTTGGTCTTGTCGAAGTAGAACTCGTCGTCGCGGAAGGTAAAGCCCGTCAGTGCACGTGCACCTTCCTTGATGTCGCGCTCCGTGTAGCTCCCCACGCCGAGGCTGAAGAGCTCCATGATCTCGCGTGCGAGATTTTCGTTGGGGCGGTTCTTCCTGCTCTCGTCGTTGTCGAGATACTTGATCATCGCGGGGTCGCGGATCAGGTCGTGGAGCAACTGGCCGTAGTTGCCCACCGCGTTCTTGCGGAACATCGAGTTCTGCATGAACATGTGGAAGCTGTTCTCGATCGTGCGGTAGTTGGTCGCGAGGATGCCGTGCCAGAAGAGCGTCATCTTCTCTTCGAGCGGGCGCGGCGTCTCGATCATCCGCTTGAGCCACCACTTCTGGACCTCGGTCATCTGCGAGCGGTCGTTGCGCTCGCGGTTCTGACGCTCCTGGCGGAAGCGGTTGAGCGCGTCCTCATCCTGGGCCTGCTGTGCACGTCGGTACGCCTCGCGCTCATCACGCGAGAGCGGCCGCATGATGTCGTGATCGAAGAGATCGTTCTTGATCGGGTCCGTGTTCACCCGGTCGTAGTCGAGCATGTAGTCGACCGCTCGCTCAGGGCCCCACGAGGCCAGCGTCTGGATCTGCTCTGGCGTGCCGCCAAACCCTGCACGCCAGAGGAGGTGCCGCGCCTGGTCGTAGCCGAACTTCTGCGGCTTGATCGCGCCGAGCGTAGTGCCACGGCGCGGCTTGGCAGCGGGCTTTGCGTCCGGCTTCGTGTCCCGTTTGGTTTCCGGCGCGGTCTCTGCAGGCTGACCTGCTTGGTTTGTCTGCGTCGCTCGTCGGCTCATCGCTGCATCCTCACACACCATCGATACGAACGCACAACGACCTGCGTTCCTCGCGATTGCACGGGTCTGGCAGACCAGCGTACAGCGCGGACATCGCTGCTCGGGTGTCGTCCGAGGCTTGGTCCTTCATAAACCCGCCTGGAACGCACTGATACCAGTATCTATCGGAACGCAGCCCGGCGATACCCCTTTTCGCTGGGGACTTTTCAGGAGTTTTACAGGGCCTTGCGTCGCGAAGCAGCACGTCCAAGGACTGTCCCTGCTGCAGCCAGCCCGATCAGGATCGCGCCGTTGGCCTGGTGGCCGGTCGCGATGATCGACTGGGCGTGCGAGGGAGCAGGCTTTTCATCAAGCTCGTGCGAGAGCGGGATATTGCCCTTCTTCGGCCCATCAAGGACCAGTGCGAATGCACCCCAGCCCAGGACAAACTGCAGGCAGAGCGAAACGAGGATGCCCGTTCCGATCCATCGGGAGAGCTTTGCAGAGCGGGGCGTCAGGTCTGTGGTCTGGCGGAAGAGCATCCCTGCCACGAAGCCCATGAGCACAATCGCGAGCGAAAGAGCAATGTGCGTGTAGAGCGGGTGCATGTGCCCCGAGTGGCGGAACCATGCACCCATGACAAGCTGGATCATCAGCGTGTGGAGGAGGGCGGTTGCCATCACCCGCCTGCGGCGCATGACCTTTGACTCGATTTCATTGAGGTTTGTTGGTGCGTTTGAGGCCTTCAATTCGCGGTACCCACGCGTGAGGTACATCGCGCCTGCTGCACAGAGTGCAAAGAAGAGCTGCGCGAGAATGCCGTGAAGCATTGCGAGGCCGACGCTGTTCTGCGTGACACGCAGACCGCCCAGTCCGCCCTGGATGCAGACCAGGACAAAGAGCATGACCATCCAGCCCCGCACCCACGGCCTGCGTTCGACGCAGAGCGTGTAGACCATCAGGGCGATCATGTTCAGGCCGACCATCGCACCAAAGAGCCGGTGAGAGTGTTCAAGGAAAACCCTTGGATGACTCATCAGCGAGATCGGGAAGAGGAACATGTTGGCCCCGTACGAGTCGGGCCACCCCGGGACCGCCATGCCGCTGGCGGTGCTCGTGACCAGCCCGCCCAGGACGATCAGGGGGAGTGCAGAGACGGTGGCGACGATCGCCATCCGGGCCAGCCAGTGGTCGTGACCTGCGTACCTGCCGCCGTCGGGCTTGCTACCCCGGCCGAGCATGGCTCCGATCCAGCCCGAAAGCGCCCCGATTACCAGTCCAGCAAATAAAAACCCCGGAATGTAGATCAAGCTGGAGGGTTCGAGGCCGCCGAAGCCCTCGGCGGGTTTGGTGCCCGGTCGGGCTTGTTCGACGATGTACGAGGCCAGGATCAGGAGGTTGACTGCAGAGGCGACCAGCCCCGCGCCTGCCCCGATCTGCCAGCCCAGGCGTGCAGCGCCGCCCTTGGCGAACGACCACCCTGCAGCGCAGGTCGTGGCGACTAGGGTGGCGACGAGAGCACCGCCGACCGCGACGGGCGCGAGGTCAAGACCAGGGACGTGGGTCAGGAGCCAGACCACCCACATGGCGACCACGGACCCCAGTCCATAGACGATGATGCCGCCCGAACGGAT
>JAESFU010000817.1_pt1 | contig 10792 bp, 10 predicted proteins | sample 9269461 | NCBI WGS metagenome assembly JAESFU01 (sample SAMN14502556, study PRJNA617107) | algae metagenome | isolation source: Stenomitos rutilans HA7619-LM2 and co-occurring heterotrophs from cave walls | place: USA: Waikapalae cave, Hawaii | collected 2009-07-28
ATCGCCGGAAACCCGCCTTCTTCGCGGTGTCGTCGGCAGGCCGCGTAATCTGCTGGAACATCAATTGCATGAGTTGTTCGAGCATCTTCGGCTTCTTCCAGAAGACATGGAAAGCCTGGTCGAACAATTCCTTCTGGTCGCGGCGTTTCACGAAGACAGAATGTAGTGTCCAGTAGAAATCTTCCCGCGACCGCAGTGTCCCTGTCATGGCAGCATCGAGCGCGTCGAGCACATGACCGGGTCCGACCGGCAGTCCGGCCTCGCGCAATACGCGCGCAAAATGCATGATATTGGCCGCGAGTTTGCCACGGGGCGAAGCATCATTCTGGTTGGCGGATATCATACGTGCGCAGCAGCGCGAAGCTCGGCCTTGATCTGGTCAAGGATGCGTTTGGCTTCCGAGCCTTCCATGCGCACGATATCGTCTTGATACTTCAGCAAGACACCGAGCGTGTCATTGACCGTCTGCGGATCGAGTGACACCGCGTCGAGTTCATGTAGCGCCGACACCCAATCGAGCGTCTCGGCGACGCCCGGCGCCTTGTAGAGATCGCCGCCGCGCAACGACTGCACGAAGGCAACCACCTCGCGGGCCAGCGTCGCGGAGGCCTGCGGGCGTTTGGCCTTGATGATCGCAAGTTCGCGCGACGCATCGGGATAGCCGACCCAGTGATAGAGACAGCGGCGTTTGAGGGCATCATGTACTTCGCGCGTGCGATTGGACGTGATGACGACGATGGGCGGTTCTTCCGCCTTAACCGTGCCGAGTTCCGGGATGGTGATCTGGAAATCCGAAAGCACCTCGAGAAGGAAGGCTTCGAAGGCTTCATCGGTCCGGTCGATCTCGTCGATCAGCAGCACGGGTGCGGCACCGGACGGCGCCTCGAGCGCCTGGAGCAAGGGCCGCTTCACCAGGAAGCGCTCAGAAAAGACATCACTCCCCAGTCGGTCGCGATCGAGCTCCCCCGATGCCTCGGCGACACGGATCTCGATCATCTGCGCCGAATAGTTCCACTCATAGACGGCCGAGTTGATATCGAGTCCTTCATAGCATTGGAGGCGGATCAGGCGGCGGCCAAGCCCTTCCGCGATGACCTTGGCGATCTCCGTCTTGCCGACGCCTGCCTCGCCCTCAAGGAACAGAGGACGTCCCATGCGCAAGGCCAGGTACGCAACCGTGCCGAGATCCCGCCCTGCGACGTAGTTCTGCGAGGCAAGGAGAGCCACGGTCTCGTCGATGGAGGCAGGAAGCTTACTCAACAGAAATCATCTCCGACAGCAAAACGGCCCGCGAGTCTCATACCCGCGGGCCGAAATCAATGCGTAAGTGCAAACGTCACTTGGCCTGTTCGACGGCCCGCCGCGCCAGCACGTTGACAAGATGCGCGCGATAGGCCGACGAGGCGTGGATATCACTATTGAGGTCACCGTCCTTGACCTTGACGCCCGAAATCGCATCGGCGGTGAAGCTCTTCTCCAACGCTTTCTCCATCTCGGGTACGCGGAACACGCTTGGGCCGGCGCCGGTCACGGCGACTCGCACGCTGCCGTCGGCAAGCTCGGCGACGAATACGCCGACCATCGCATAAAGCGAAGCCGGATTCGGAAACTTCACATAAGCCGAACGTTTCGGCACGGGAAACTCGACGGCCGAAACTATTTCATCGGGCTTGAGCGCCGTTTCGAACATGCCGGTGAAGAACTTGTCGCCTGCGATCTTGCGCTGATCGGTATGAACGGTTGCCCCCAGCCCGACCACCGCCGATGGGTAATCGGCAGCGGGATCAGCATTGGCGATCGATCCGCCGATCGTGCCGCGATTGCGGACATGCGGATCGCCGATGCCACCGGCAAGCTTCGACAGGCCCGGGATCGCCTTCTTGAGCCCGACATCGCCGGCTACGGTCGCATGCGGCGTTCCGGCTTTGACGGTAACTGTATTGCCCGACACCGAGACGCCGGAATGCTTCAGGCCACCGAGATCGATGATGTCCGAGGGCGAAGCCAAGCCGTGCTTGATTGCCGGAAGCAGTGTCATGCCGCCTGACATGAACTTGCCATCCTTGGCACCCTTGAGCAGCTTGGCCGCATCAGTTGCATGCTGGGGACGGTGATAGGTGAAGTTTTCCATTTTGATTTCCTCCCCTAGCCTTACTCGGCCGCTTTCTTCATGGGTTGCAGCGCATTCCACACGACTTGCGAGGTCGCCGGCATCGGCAGGTCCTTGGCGCCGACCGCGTCGGTGATCGCATTCATCACCGCCGCCGGGGCCGCAATCGCACCGGCTTCGCCACAGCCCTTCATGCCTAATGGATTGGACGGGCATTTTGTTTCGGTGAAAGCAAGCTTGAAGGACGGAACATCCGCTGCACGCGGCATGCAGTAATCCATATAGGAGCCGGTCAGCAATTGACCCGAGCCGCTGTCGTAGACGCAGCCTTCGGTTAGAGCCTGGCCGACACCCTGGACGATACCGCCGTGGACCTGGCCCTCGACGATCATCGGGTTGATAACGGTCCCGAAATCGTCGACAGCGACCCAATTGGCGATCTGCGTGACGCCGGTATCGGGATCGATCTCGACTTCGCAGATATGGCAGCCGGCCGGGAAGGTGAAGTTGCTCGGATCGTGGAAGGAAGTCTCTTTCAGACCCGGCTCGATTTCGGATGTCGGGAACTTGTGCGCCACATAGGCCGCAAGCGCCACTTCACCGAAGGCCATTTTCTTGTCCGTGCCCTTGACACTGAAGGAGCCGTCCTTGAATTCGACGTCGCCTTCCGCGGCTTCCATCACATGCGCGGCCACCTTCTTTGCCTTGGCTTCGATCTTATCGAGTGCCTTAGCGATCGCCGTCATGCCGACTGCGCCCGAACGCGAACCATACGTACCCATGCCGAACTGCACCTTATCGGTGTCGCCATGGACGATCGACACATTGTCGATCGACACGCCAAGCCGGTCGGAAACCAACTGGGCGAATGTCGTTTCGTGACCCTGGCCATGACTGTGAGAACCGGTCAGAACCTCAACCGTACCGACGGGATTGACGCGGACCTCGGCCGATTCCCAAAGACCCACACCGGCGCCAAGAGAGCCGACAGCGGCCGAGGGAGCGATGCCGCAAGCCTCGATGTAATTCGAGAAGCCGATCCCGCGGATCTTGCCGCGCTTCGCCGCCTCGGCTTTGCGCGCCGGGAAGCCCTTGTAGTCGGCAAGTTCAAGTGCCTTAGTCAGCGAGGCATTATAGTCGCCCGCGTCATAGCACATGATGACCGGCGTCTGATGCGGGAACGCGGTGACGAAGTTTCGCCGGCGGAATTCCGCCGGGTCGATCTTCATCTCGCGCGCCGCCGTCTCGACGATGCGCTCCACCACATAGGTTGCCTCGGGACGGCCCGCGCCGCGATAGGCGTCGACGGGAGCTGTATTGGTATAGACCGCGTCGACCTCAGCATAGATCGAGGGGATATTGTACTGGCCCGACAATAGCGTTGCATAGAGATAGGTCGGGACGCATGAGGCGAAGGTCGAGAGATAGGCACCCATCGAAGCGATGGTATTGACCTTCATCGCCAGGATCTTGCCGTCCTTGTCCATCGCAAGCTCGGCATGGGTGACATGGTCACGCCCATGCGCATCGGCAAGGAAGCTCTCCGTGCGCTCGGCCGTCCACTTTACAGGCCGGCCACCGACCCGCTTCGACGCCCAGGCGCAGACGACTTCCTCGGCGTAGATGAATATCTTCGACCCGAAGCCGCCGCCGACATCCGGAGCGATTACGCGCAATTTGTGCTCCGGCGCCAGACCATGGAAAGCCGAGATGACCAGCCGCGCGACATGTGGGTTTTGGCTGGTCGTGTAGAGCGTGTAGTGATCGTCGCCCGTGTCATAGGACCCGATCGCGGCGCGCGGCTCCATGGCATTCGGAATGAGGCGGTTGTTGACGAGGTCGAGCTTGGTGACATGCGCCGCCTTCTTGAAAGCCGCGTCGGTCGCTGCTTCGTCGCCCAGCGACCAGTTGAAGACGAGATTGTTCGGCGCGACCTCATGAACCTGCCCCTTGGCACTCTTGGCCTTGGCGGCATCGACATTGTGTGGAAGCGTAGTGTAGTTGACGTCGACCAGCGCTGCCGCGGCCTTGGCCTGCTCCTTCGTCTCCGCAACGACCACGGCGACATGATCGCCGACATAGCGCACCTTGCCGACCGCGAGGATCGGGTGCGGACCAGCCTTCATCGGCGAGCCGTCCTTGGAATGGATCATCCAACCGCAAATCAAACCGCCGATCTTGTCCTCGGCGACATCCTCGCCTTTGAAGACGCCGAGTACGCCGGGCGCCTTGGCGGCCTTGGACATGTCGATTGACTTGATATCCGCGTGAGCGTGTGGGCTGCGCACGAAGTAGGCGTATGTCTGGCCCTTCAGATTGATATCGTCGGTATACCGGCCCTTGCCGGTGATAAAGCGGTGGTCTTCCTTGCGCTTCACTCGCGCGCCGATGCCGGTCTCGCTCATGTGATCGTTCTCCCGTTTCTGTGCTGGACTGGCGCGCAGTTACATGCGCGAGGCGCCGTCCTGGATGGCCTTGACGATGTTGTGGTAGCCGGTGCAACGGCAGATATTGCCTTCAAGCTCGTGGCGCACCGTGGCTTCGTCGAGCTTCTTGCCTTTGCGGTTCACGAGATCGACCGCGGCCATGATCATTCCGGGGGTACAGAAGCCGCATTGCAGACCGTGGTTTTCGCGGAAGGCTTCCTGCATGGGATGCAATGAGCCGTTCTTCGCAAGTCCTTCGATCGTCGTCACCTCGGCACCGTCACACGCGACCGCAAGTGCCGTGCAGGACTTGATCGCATTGCCGTCGACATGGACAACGCAGGCCCCGCACTGGCTGGTGTCACAGCCGACATGTGTGCCCGTGAGTCCCAAATTCTCCCGGATAAACTCGACAAGCAGCGTGCGACCTTCGACATCGCCACTGACTTCCTTGCCGTTAACTTTCATAGAAACGGTCGGCATCCGACATGTCCTCCCAAGTTGCCGCGCTATGCGGAACGATATCGGGGCGTCTCGGCGTTGTGCCGGGCACCCCTTGTCTTTGCCGTCAGCATCCTTGCGCGGCTCCAATTGGTAGGTCAAGGACTACCCATGGAATTTTAGCGGGTGGCAATTCTCCGATTTATCCAATCCATGCTATGTTTAAGCGAGTGTGAGCACGCCCGAGGAGAACCGCTGATGGCGAGAACCGGATTGCTACGCCTCCTACTTGTGCTTGGCCTACTGCTGCCCAGTTTGGCGGCACGGGCTGACGAGATCAGCCGAGCAGATCAGTCGGCCTTTCAGCAGATCATCAATGACCAAATCGCCGCCTTTAACGCGGACGACGGCTTGCGCGCCTATTCCCACGCGGCGCCGGTCATCAAGCAGCTCTTCCCCTCGCCCGACATCTTCATGTCGATGGTGAAGCAAGGCTACCAGCCGGTTTATCGGCAGAAATCCTTCAGCTTTGGCGATGCCCTGGACGATATGGGCCGCCCCTCTCAGGAGGTGACCATCGTCGATGTGAACGGGCAGACCTGGACCGCGATCTATTCATTCGAGCGGCAGGCCAACGGGAGCTGGAAGATATCCGGCTGCCGATTAGTGCGGGTTCCCGGCGCGGATGTGTAATATGGCTGGGTGATTCCCGCCCGCCGCTATTACCTGATCGCCGCCCTTCTCATCGTCGCACTGGCGATCACGCTTCTGTTGATGGGGCGCGAGCCGATCTGCAAATGCGGCTATGTGAAGATTTGGGAAGGTGTCGTCCAAAGCCCTGGCAATTCCCAGCATTTGACCGACTGGTACACCCCGTCCCACATCATCCACGGCTTCATATTTTACGGGATCTTGTGGCTCTTCATTCGTCGCTGGCCGATCGGCCTGAGGCTGATCCTCGCGATCTTGATCGAAGGCGCCTGGGAGATTTTCGAGAACACGGATCTGATCATCAATCGCTACCGCGAAGCGACCATCTCTCTGGACTACTACGGGGACAGCGTCATCAATTCCGTCTTTGACGTGCTGGCGATGGTCTTGGGCTTCTTTCTCGCAGCCCGTCTGCCGGTATTAGTCACCATTGCGCTTGCCGTCGCATTGGAGCTTTTCGTCGGCTACATGATCAGGGACAATCTCACCCTCAACATCATCATGCTGCTTTGGCCTCTTGAGGCCATCAAGAAGTGGCAGGCCGGCGGATGAGCGACGGTGCGCGACCGAACCGTGCTTTGAAAGCGCGCGAAAACAGGGCGAGCGAGGAATATCCACAAGCCAGCGCCACGTCGCGCACACTCATCCTCGAATAGGTTATCAGGCGCTCCGCGCGTTCTAGCCTAAGCTGGCTGTAGAACGTCTTGGGCGTAAGGCTCAGATGCGCCCGGAATAGCCGCTCGAGATGCCTTTCCGACGCCCCTGCCCCCTCGGCGATATCGCGCATGGTGAGCACGTCCTCGATATGCTCCTCCATCAGCCTGATGGCCGCGAGCACCCGCGGCTCCGACACCTGATAGCGTGACCCTGCGGGGATGCGTGCCTCACCAGGATGGTTGAGGTGGCGTGTGTGAACTAGTGTGTCGGCAACCTTGGCCGCGAGCGCCTCTCCTTCGATGGCTGCTAGCCAATCGAGCATCATGTCGAGTGCATTCGCACCGCCTGAAGCCGTCATGCGCCCGCGGTCGAGCACATATGTCGTCTCAGCAACATCGATACTCGGATAAGTTTCTCGAAAGGCCGGCAGCGTTTCCCAGTGACAGGTGGCGCGATAGCCGTTCAGGACTCCGGCCTCCGCTAGTAGAAATGCTCCCGTGTCGACAGCGGCAAGCAGACTGCCATTACGGCCGGCTCGTCTGATTTCGTTGAGGACCGGCTGCACCATGCCCGCTTCATGCTCATAGGAGGCGCAGACAACGAGCAGGTCAGGTTTGCCGAGGCCGTCTAGCCCCGCCGAGACAGAGACAGGAATGCCGTTTGATGCGGCGACGCCCTCACCATCCATGGACACGAAACGCCACGAGAAAATTTCGCCTGCAAAGCGATTAGCCACCCTCAACGGCTCAAGGGCGCTGAACAGCGCGATCATCGAAAACCGCGGAATGAGAAGGAATGCCACGTCGTGGCGCCGGACAAGCATAGCGGAAATTATCAAATACATGGCGGAAAAAGTCAAATACGCCAGTGCCCGAGGCCTAGAAATGGAACCTTCGAGAGGGAGCGATCCAGATGAATCCAAAAATCATCATCACCTGTGCAGTCACCGGTGCCGGCGACACAGTCGGCAAGCATCCGGCCATCCCGGTAACCCCGGAGCAGATCGCCAATGCGGCGCTTGAGGCCGCCTCGGCCGGCGCAGCGGTAGTTCATTGCCATGTCCGCGATCCAAAGACCGGCAAGGGCGCCCGCGGTGTTCACCTTTATCGCGAAGTGATGGAGCGCATCCGCGCCAAGAACAAGGACGTCATCATCAATCTGACGGCAGGCATGGGTGGCGATCTCGAAATCGGTGCCGGCGAAAAGCCGCGCCAGTTCAACGAGAACAATACCGACCTTGTCGGGCCGATTGAGCGGCTGTTGCATGTCGCTGAACTGCGCCCGGAACTGTGCACCCTCGATTGCGGCTCCCTTAACTTCGGCGACGGCAACGGCATCGTCGTCCAGACACCGATGCAATTGCGCGAACAGGCGCGGCTCATCCAGTCCTATGGCGTGAAGCCTGAGATGGAGATCTTCGACAGCGGCAATCTCTGGTTCGCCAAGCAGCTCTGCACCGAAGGCTTGATCGACAATCCGCCGCTGTTCCAGCTCTGCCTCGGCATCCCTTGGGGCGCGCCGGGCAACAGCCAGACCATGGTCTATCAGGTCGGCGAATTGCCAAAGAACGCCATCTGGGCAGCCTTCGGTATCGGCCGCAATCAGTTCCCGATGGTCGCGCAGGCCGTGCTCCTAGGCGGCCATGTACGCGTCGGGCTCGAAGACAATCTCTGGCTGGAGAAAGGCGTCTATGCCTCGAACGGCACGCTGGTCGAAAAGGCGGTGAAGCTCATCGAACTCCTCGGCCCCAAGATCGCAACGCCGGATGAGGCGCGCGACATTCTCAAGCTGAAGAAGAAGTAAGCCGATGAGCACTGTCAAAACCGTCGGCATCGCCGGCACTGGCCTGATCGGGGCCGGCTGGGCCGCTAGACTGCTCGTGCGCGGTATTGACGTCGTCGCCTATGACGTCGCCCCCGCTGCGGAGGCGAAGCTCCGGGCGGCGATCGATGTCGCCTGGCCATCCATGCTGAAGCTGATCCAGGACCCAAACCCGAGGCGCGGCCAACTCACCTTCACCACCGACCTCGCCACGATGGCGTCTCGCGCCGATTTCATTCACGAGGCGGCGCCGGAACGCGAAGCGCTGAAGATCAAGCTATTCAAGGATATCGATGCGATTGCGCGGCCCGACGTTGTCATTGCCTCGTCGTCGTCAGGCTTTCTTCCCACGCGCCTCCAATCCGAATGCAAGCATCCCGAGCGTGTGATCATCGGCCATCCCTTCAATCCGGTCTATTTGCTGCCATTGGTCGAGACCGTTCCCGGCGAGAAGACATCGAAGGATGCAATGGACCGGGCCGGTGTCTATTTCGAATCGATCGGCATGCATGTGCTGCGCCTCAAGAAGGAGATCGACGGCTATATCTGCGATCGCCTCCAGGAAGCATTGTGGCGCGAGGCGTTGCACGTTCTCAATAAGGGCATCGGCACAACCGAGGACATCGATGACTCCATCGTCTACTCAGCCGGCATGCGCTGGGCCTTCATGGGGTCATTCCTGACCTATCATCTGGCCGGCGGCCCTGGCGGGATGCGCGACTTCATCAAGCAATTCGACCCGACGCTTGAACTGCCCTGGACGGACCTTTCCTACCCGAAGTGGAACGACACGCTCGAGAAGCGCCTTGTCGAAGGTTGCGAGGCCCAGGCCGGCGGTCGCACCGTTGCCGAGATCGAAGCCAAGCGCAACGACGTGCTGGTCGACATGATGCATCTCTTCAAGCAGCATGGCATCGGCGCCGGTCTCGTCCTCCAGCGTGAGGAAGAGGCGGCGCGAAAGCGCGCAACGCGCTGGACCAAGGGCAGTAAGGTCGCCGCTCCTGTCGCGCTCCATCGTGGTATCGTCCAGTCGGCGTGGGTCGACTACAACGGCCACATGTCGGACGCCTACTATCTCGTGGCATTCGGCGACGCGCTGGATGCCTTCTTCCGGTACATCGGCGATGATGAAGCCTACCGCGCCACCGGCCAGACGTTCTTCACGGCCGAAACGCATCTTAATTATTTCCGTGAGATGAAGTCGGGCGACACCTTCACCATCGAAACGCAACTCATCGGTTGCGATGAGAAGCGCATGCATCTCTTCCATCGCATGCTCGACGCCAAGGGCGAACTCGTTGCGACCAACGAGATCATGCAGCTCCACGTCGATCAGAAATCCGGCAAGGTCTCGCCGATGCGCGCTGCCCTTTTCGACGCGCTATCAGCGATCAAGGAAGCGCATAAGGGGTTGCCGAAGCCAGCCGAGCTTGGCCGGGTGATGGAAGTCAAGAAGAAGTAACCGCGCATTGGCCCGGCAAGGGCGGGGAGGAAACCATGTCATCGCAACGGGTCATGATCACGGCCGCAGCGGCCGGCATCGGACGATCGATTGCCCGCGCCTTCGCCGATGAAGGCGCCAAGGTTCACATCTGTGATGTCAACGAAGCAGCGCTCGCCGAATTCCGCGATGAGAACCCGGAGATTGCGGCCACCCATGTGAATGTCCGAAGCGAAGGCGAAATCGAAGCCTGGTTCGACGATGCGCTCGATGATCTCGGCGGCCTCGATGTCCTCATCAACAATGCCGGCATTAAGGGACCGACGGCGCTGGTCGACGACATCGATTATGCGGACTGGCGTGAATGCATCGAGATCTGCCTCGACTCGCATTTTCTTTGCGCCCGGCGCGCCGCACCAGTGATGAAGGCGCAGAATGCGGGCTCGATCATCAATCTTTCGTCCATGGCCGGGATGGTCGGCTATGGACGCCGGTCGCCCTATGCGGCGGCAAAGTGGGCCATCGTCGGCCTCACCAAGTCATTGGCGATCGAACTCGGCCCCTTCAACGTTCGCTGCAACTGCATTTGCCCGGGCACCGTGCGCGGCGAGCGCATCAATCGGGTGATCGCCGCCGAAGCCGAACAGCGCGGCGTGACATTCAACGAGGTCGAGACTGGCTATCTCCAAGGCCAGTCGATCAAGCGCTTCGTCGAGCCCGAAGAAATAGCCGATCTTTGCCTTTTCCTCGCCTCGCCTGCCTCCAAGATGATCTCCGGGCAGGCCATTGGCCTCGACGGCCACACCGAAACCTACAGAATGAGCTGAGCCATGGACTTTTCGCTGAGCGAAGAACAGCAGATGATCGTCAAGACCACGCGCGATTTCGTGGTCAACGAGCTCTATCCGCATGAGGCCGAGATCGAGGAAACCGGGCATCTGAGACCGGAGTTACGAGATGAGATCAAGCGCAAGGCAATTGAGGCAGGCCTTTACGCCGCCAACATGCCAGCCGAAGTCGGTGGCGCCGGTCTCGATACTCTGACCTGGGTCCTGTACGAAAAGGAGCTTGGCAAGGCGAATTATGCCCTGCACTGGACCTGCGTGGCGCGACCCTCGAACATCCTGATGGCTTGCCAGGGCGACCAGCGCGAACGCTATCTGCTCCCGTCCGTGCGCGGTGAGA
>JAESFU010000818.1_pt1 | contig 10786 bp, 9 predicted proteins | sample 9269461 | NCBI WGS metagenome assembly JAESFU01 (sample SAMN14502556, study PRJNA617107) | algae metagenome | isolation source: Stenomitos rutilans HA7619-LM2 and co-occurring heterotrophs from cave walls | place: USA: Waikapalae cave, Hawaii | collected 2009-07-28
TTTCCATTCTTTTATTATGATGCCGGCATCAAGATAGACATGGCACGCGCCCCGGAAACCATCGCCGTCGTGGAAAAACACTGGAGCGATCTCTTTCCCGATTACTACTTCGAATACGAATACCTGGATGAAAAACTGAACAGCCTGTATCGCCAGGATGAAAGGACATTCACGCTGTTTAAAATATTTGCCGGCATTTCGATCTTTATCGGCTGCCTCGGATTGTATGGGCTGATCTCATTCATGGCCAATCAGAAATTGAAAGAAGTAGGCGTGCGCAAAGTACTGGGCGCATCGGCGGGCAGTATTGTCTTCCTGTTCTCACGTGAGTTCATCAAGCTGATCGGCATTGCGTTTCTGATCGCCACACCGGCTACCTGGTATCTCATGCAGCAGTGGCTGGATAGTTTTGCCTACAGAATTTCCATGCCGTGGGTTGTATTTGGAATTGGACTTCTGTCCACGCTCATTATTTCATTAATCACCGTAAGCTACCGCTCTGTGCGGGCCGCGGTGGCCAATCCGGCGGAGACATTGCGGACGGAGTAATGACGTATCGGATCAGGACACCAGCGGAAGCTGAATGGTACAGGTAGTGCCTTGTTTCTCGACGCTGGCAATCTTGAATTTGCCGGCATGAACCGCGACGATGCGGTCCACCAGGGATAGTCCCAGGCCTGCGCCCGATATTGAACTTACATTCGATGCTCTGAACAGAGGCGATTTAATGCGCGTAAGCTCGGCGTCGGGTATGCCGATGCCAAAGTCCTGTATGCTGATGGTCACTTCCTTTCCGGTGCGCTCCAGCTGCACCAGGATTTTATCAGACGAATATTTATAGCCGTTGTCCAATATGTTCAGAAAGGCCGTTTGCAGAAGCTGTGCATTTCCCTGCACATACGCCTTCTGCAAGCGGCCGGTTTTTTCCACGGGGCGTTCCGGATGGTGGAGGCTGAAGGCAGACAGCGTTCTGTCCAATAGCTCGGAGATGTCCACATTGCCCATTTCGGTTTTGTGCGAGCCTTCTTCCAGCCGCGCCAGCATCAGCAGCTCTTGTGTAATGTTGGCCAGCCGTTCCGATTCCTGTAACACGACAGACAGCGTGCGCTGGTATTCGTCTGCCGTTCGCTCGCGCGTAAGGGCCAGTTCAACTTCCGCCATAATCGCCGTGAGCGGCGTCTTCAGCTCGTGCGAGGCATTCTGTACAAAGCGTTTCTGTGTAATGAAGGCCCGCTCGATCCGGTTCAGCAGCGCGTTGAACGTGAGGATCAGCTCATCGATTTCATCGACGTTATGTTTTTCATCTGTCTGTGTTTTGAGGCGATAGCTGAGGTTGTCGTGTGTGATCTGATTTACTTCTTCTACTACGCGTGTTACCGGGTGCAACGCGTTGCCTGAAAAGTAAAGTCCTGTGAGGTAGGAGAGAATGAGACTCACCAGCCATCCGGCAATGGTAGCCTTGATCAGAAAATCAAGTTCGCGCGCACCGGGCAGATCCTTGTCCGAAATAAACACGAGGTATTCTTGTCCATTTACCACATGCTTGCGGCCAACGGTAGTATACTCGCCGCGCTCGGCATTGAATAAATCGTTTTGTCGCAGAAAATTTACCCACGTGGGCGCAATCTTGAAACTTCCCTGCTGGTGCAGCAGCAACCCGTTGGATGAATAGATCGACGTAGAAGGATTTACCAGATTAAATGTACCGGCGGGCATGACATCGCGCACCTGCGGCGTGGCATAGTGCAGCACCTCCAGGCTTGACTGTTGGGTGAGCCTGTCCACAAAGTCGGCGTGAATAAAGCCGCGCGTAAAGAAATATATAAAGATGAGAATGGCCCCGGTTACGAGGGCGCTTACAATCATGAAACGCAGCGCGAGCTTTTGTCTGATCTTCACTATTCCGGAAGTTTTAGTGCATAGCCAAACCCGGTGATGGTATGGATAAGCTTGGTGCCAAAAGGTTTGTCAACTTTGTTCCGAAGATAGTTAATGTATACATCAATGAAATTGGTGCCCGTTTCAAAATTGAGTCCCCATACCGATTCGGCGATTTCCAGGCGCGAGCGGACCTTGCCCACATTTTTGGCGAGGTAATCCAGCAATGCATATTCTTTGGCGGTAAGCTGGATATTTTTGCCGGCGCGTTTCACTTCGCGTGCATCGAAGTTGATTTCCAGATCGGCGAGCGCAAAGGTGTTGCTGGATACATGCTCGGTCAGCTGCTGATGCTGCAAGATCTTTTTGCGTCGCGTCAGCGCCTTGATGCGCGCATATAATTCATTAAAGCGAAATGGTTTGGGCAAGTAGTCATCGGCACCCGATTCGAGGCCGGCTACAATATCGTCGCTCATACCGAGCGCCGTGAGCATGAGTACCGGTGTGAGCTCGTCTGTCTCGCGCAGTTGCTTGCAGAGCTCCAGCCCGTTCAGCAAGGGCAGGTTGATGTCGAGCAAGATCAGATCGTAGTTGCCACTTTTGGATAAGCGCAGTCCAATCTGTCCATCGTAGGCAACATCGGCTTCGTAGCCTGCTTCCTGCAAGCCGCGTTTCAGAACCTCGGCTACTTTTGTCTCGTCTTCAACAATTAATATTTTCATCAGCATCAATTCATTAATAGAATGCGGACTAAAAGCCACATTCAATACATCCATATAAACGGTTTTTCAGTTCTCAAGCAAATATCGGCAGCACATTCCTCCCGCATTCTAACAGCTTTCTAAGGTCTAATGGATTTCTAATATACCTATAAGTACATCCTAATATCAAACAGGTCAGTTCCGCCGTAAAATTGTATCAGAAAGAATACGGAAACAATTAAATATACATGTTATGAAAAAGGTAATGATTATGGTACTGTTCGCCTTCGGTGTTACCGGGGCTATTGCGCAGACAACGCCGTCGCAGAATCCTGATTGGACAATCTCCAAAGGTGTGCAACGCATGCAGTATAAAGATGTGAAATATATACCGGTACGTATAGAGGCAGGCGATGTAGCGCTCGTCTCGTCCAAGGGAATACATCAGCAGGTTGCGCAGCAAAACGTAAAACGCGGTCGTGTAGGCATGACTGGTTATCCATCATGGACAATCTCCAAGGGTGCCGCCCGCATGCGCTATGAAAAAGAAAACAGGTTTAGGTAGGTTAGAACGATAGAGGGGTAGGGGTTAAGGCCAAGTGAGAGTAAAATCTCATGTGGCTTTTTCATTTTTTGATGTCCTTCGTATGCAAGCTGAAATGAATTCATGAGATCCATTTCCCTTCATCATTCCAGGGAGATAAATGGTTTGATAATACCGATGCTCAAACAAACCACATGCAATGTGCGGTCTTCTACTTTTAGCGGAAGACCTAAATTGCCGAAGCATCTTTTTAGCAACTGGCGGTAACGGGTGAGCAGCCGGAAGGTGCAGAACAGTGACCGGGAATGAAATCTGCTGTCACTATCGTGCAACAAGGTAAGACCGTTTGTGATACACAAAAGTTATAGTCCCGATTATACTTGATATTCATTGTCCTGATGCATTTTTTGAATGGACATTGTTTTTTGTAACAGAAAAATTTCGTGTGTATTACAATTCGGGATATATGTTGCAACGCGGTTACTAATCAAAAAACCCTGGCATTCAACCCAGATTTTTTCCTGGGAAATTGTCCTATTGATCTAATCTCTAACAAAACGTGATATATAAATCGAAGTAAACGAAATGTCCTGTAAAGAGCTGCTACCCGTGTTGATGAGTGTTGTGTTAATGATTGTGTTGCCCGCCTGTGAATCTGATACTGATAATCCCCTTGTACCCGTTGAAGTTGAATCGATCACCCTCGATAAAAATTCATTCACGCTCGCGCCCGGCGATAGCGTTCAACTTATTGCAACGATTACACCCGCAGAAGCGACGGATCAGAAAATTACGTGGACATCCGGAAACTTGTGCATTGCTCATGTGGACAGTAATGGCTGGGTAAAAGCCATGGCGAAAGGAGATGTCACCATCACCGCCAGCGCAAGACATGGGTCGCGGATAGCCATTGCCACCGTGGTCATTCGGTGTGTCAGCGCGTCTGCACAAATGATTAAGCCCGTGAGCAGCTATAAACTTCAATATAATGGACATGCTTACATCATCGTGAATAGACCGTCCACCTGGATGGAGGCAGCACAAATCGCTGCGGACAGCAGTGGCTACCTGGCCGCAATCGACTCGGAAACAGAAGCACACCAGATTGAGCGCGCCATAGTGAAATCGGGCTTTGCTTTTACCTGTGCAGCTCCCGATGGCGGCGGGGCCCGCTACCTCTGGATCGGCGCCACAGACAGCCACCAGGAAGGCTCGTGGTACTGGAGCAGTACGCTGTCACCCGGTGTATCGACCACTCGTGGACCATGCGAGTATACCAATTGGGGTATCAATAGCTATGGACAAAGGATCGAACCCGATAACTACCCGTCGCCCGGACCGGATGGGCTGGTGGACCAGGATTACGCCGCCATAGCATTGGACAACTGGCCCAATGGAAAACAATATCAATGGAATGATCTGAATGGCTTCAACAAACTGGCCTTCATCATCGAAGTTGAACGACAATGACCCGCAGAAAATTAACAGGAGTGCCTATGGTTATATAAAGAGTAGTTAAATGGGTTTGTTTGTTGGGCCGCGTGGAAAGGATTTCCATGCGGCCTTTTTATGTTCACGCTGAGAACTCCGTTGAAAAAATGAAGATCAAACCTGCCGATTCCTTCGCTGCGCCAATTTCAGACTACAATTACTTCCACTTTCACCCACTTGCATAATGGAAGTAAGATCGCATTCAAAAGCCCCTGAGTAGCGCATTTTCCCGATTTCAACATTATCGAATGAAGGCAATAAGAAGCATTTCAGGTCAATTCATGTGCTTTTTTAGCAGAAAATGGAAAAAAGTGGGTGAAAGTGGTTGGAAGTGGTAGTAAATTACTTATGTTTGCTTAGGAGAAAAAGACAACCACTACAAGTCTATGACTTTCTTCACCAGTGAATATGAAAGTAAGCTCGATGCGAAAGGCCGGCTGGTTTTACCAGCCCGGATCAAAGCGCAATTGCCTGAAACAGAAGGCAATGTGCTGATGATCCGCAAGTCGCTCGACCCTTGCCTCATAATCTACCCGATGGTGGAGTTCAACAAGGTCTTCTCGAAAATTTCGGGGCTGAACGAGTTCAATAAAGAAGCTGTACCGCTGCAGCGAAGTTTTTTTGCGGGAACCACCGAGGTCGAAATGGATAACAACGGCCGGATTTTGATTCCCAAAAAATACTTGGCGCATGGCCAGATCGACAAGGATGTAATCCTGGTGGGTATGGGCAACAAAGTGGAAGTATGGAACCCGTCCCTGTACGAGAAGCACCTGATTCAGGATCCAAGTGAATTGTCCAATCTGGCGCAAAAGTATTTAGGTGAGTAGGTAAGTATGGCTTCCGGCTATCACAAACCTGTTATGTTGAAAGAGTGCATCGAAGCACTTCAGATTATACCAAACGGTATATATGTAGACGTAACATTTGGCGGTGGCGGACACAGCAAGGTTATACTTGATCAACTCAACGCTGAAGGAAGGTTAATAGCTTTCGACCAGGACGAAGATGCAAAGCGCGAAGCCCAACAAATTACCAGTAGTTCTTTTACATTCTGCGAAGCCAACTTCCGGTACCTCAAAAAGTATCTGAAGCTCCATGGCGTTACCAACGTACAGGGCATTCTGGCCGACCTCGGTATCTCGTCGCACCAGATCGATTCGCCGGAACGTGGTTTTTCAACACGCTTCGATGGACCGTTGGACATGCGCATGGACCAGGATGGTGCCGTGACCGCTGCAAAAGTTCTGAACGAATATTCAGAAGAGCAGCTGCACAAACTTTTTGGCATGTACGGCGAACTGAAAAATGCCCGCACGGTAGCCAGGCTTATCACCCAACAACGCGTTAACAATCCCTTTGTCCGCACGGAAGATTTAAAAGCAGCCCTGCAAAGTGTTGCTCCCCGTGGCAAAGAGAATAAATATTTCGCCCAGGTGTTTCAGGCGCTACGTATCGAAGTGAATGCGGAGATGAAAGCGCTCGAAGATTTTTTGCACCAATGTGGCGAAGTGCTGTCCGAAGGCGGGAGATTGGTCGTCATGTCCTATCACTCGCTGGAAGACCGCATGGTAAAAAACTACATCAACAAAGGGAAAGTCTTTGGCGATGTAGAGAAAGATTTTTTCGGCAACGAAATCAAACCGTTCGATGCCGAAAACCGGAAGCCGATAGAGGCAACCGAAGAGGAAGTTGCCGAAAACAAACGAGCGCGCAGCGCGAAGTTGAGAGTGGCAGTGAGGAGGGATGAAGTCGTTAAACGCTAACGGTTAACCGTGAATCGTTAACCGTTAATAGTTAATCGTGATGGTTAACAGTAACGGGACAACGAATAGACGATTAGCGAATAGACGAATAACGATTAACGGATAACGGATAAAGAATTGGAAAACAAGTTCAAAATAAAACCATCCCAACCCACCGTCAGCAAAGGCGGCGATGGGACAAGCGTTTTTTCAGGTATTGAGAGACGCCTGAAGCTGGAAAGCTATTTTGAAGAAGGCTTCCCGGTACAGTACCTGCCGAAGATTTTCTTCGCGCTTGTGCTGGGTATTCTGTACATCAGCAACACACATTATGCTGAGAAAACTGTGCGGGACATCAATTCCATACAGGCAGAAGTGGAAGACCTGCGTGCCGATTACACCACGCTGAAGGCTGACCTCATGTTTGCCAGCAAGCAATCGGAAGTGGCACGCAAAGTAAAAGATTACGGATTAAAAGAAAGTTTAACACCACCCTATAAAGTAGCTGTAGAGAAAGGTGAATATTAAGAAGTCCATATTATTAAGAGTAAGAATTGCATTCTTGTTTGTAGTCCTGTTTGCCATCGCCGTGGTGGTGAAGACAGGACATATTCAGTTTGTAGAGGGAGAGAAGTGGGCGAAAATGGGCGAGCGTATTTCGTTCGACTACAAACGCGTGAAAGCAACCCGCGGCAATATCTATTCCGACAACGGAAGCCTGCTGGCGACATCGCTGCCATTCTACAAAGTGGCATTCGATGCATCGTTGCCCAAAGACGAAATCTTTAAAAAAGGACTCGATTCGCTGGCGTATCACCTGTCCAGGTTCTTCAAGGACAAATCGCAGGGTGAATACAGACGTCAGCTCATCGATGCGCGCACGTCCAACAAGCACTATATGGTACTGAGTCGTCGCAAGATTGACTATCAGGACAAAAAGATAATGATGTCATGGCCAATTTTTCGCGAAGGAAGACTTCGTGGCGGTGCCATCTTTGAAAAAGTGGATCTGCGCTACAATCCATTCTCCAACCTGAGCCGCCGTACCATCGGTTTTGTAAATGAAAATGAAAAAGGCGTTGGTCTCGAATACAGCTTCAACAAACAGCTCGGCGGGCAGGACGGTTATGCATACTATCAGAAAATATCCGGTGGCGTATGGAAACCGGTATACGATGCCAACAACGTAAAAGCAGTGGACGGCCTGGACATTCAGACAACATTGGACATCAACCTGCAAGACGTTGCCGAAACCGCTTTGCACAAAGCCATGCTGCAACACAATGCCGATGACGGACTGGTGGCCGTGATGGAAGTAAAAACAGGCGAGATCAAAGCCATCTCAAACCTGAGCAGCGACGGCTACGGCCATTTTCAGGAACGTTTCAATTTTGCAGCGGCCGGCTTGTTTGAACCTGGCTCTACCTTCAAGCTCGTAACCATGATGGCGCTGTTGGAGGATACAAACATGGAGTTGTCCGATAGTATCAACGTAGGCAACGGTGAGTATACATTCTATAATAAGACTGTTCGCGATCACGAAGACGAAGGACTTGGAACTGTTACCATCAAGGAAGCTTTTGAACATTCTTCCAACGTTGCCATGGCCAAGCTGGTAGATAAAAACTTCGGGCTGCGTCCGCAGAAATTTGTAGACTACCTCGATCAGCTGAAATTGTCCAAACCATTGGGACTTCAGATTGTTGGTGAGCCTACACCGAAAATCAAACGTCCGGGCGAAAAAGGCTGGAGCGGTATCAGCTTGCCCTGGATGGCCTACGGGTATGGTTTCGAAATTACGCCGCTGCATACGCTGGCTCTATACAATGCCGTTGCCAACGATGGACAAATGATCAAGCCTGTATTTGTAAAAGCAATTCGTCGCGCAGATGAAGAGGAAGAGCAATATGATACCGAAGTGCTGAATAGCAATATCTGTTCAACCAAAACGCTCGATCAGTTGAAACTCTTGCTGGAAGGCGTTGTAGAAAACGGCACGGCAAAGAATATCAAAGGGACACATTATCGCATCGCCGGCAAAACCGGTACGGCACAGATTCTGGACAACGGCCGCTATACCAAAAAGTACATTACATCCTTTGTGGGATATTTTCCGGCGCACGAACCCAAGTTCAGCGCTATTGTCCTGATTAAAAATCCACGCGGCTGGTATCAGTACGGCAGCAGCGTGGCGGCACCGGTGTTCAAGGAGATTGCGGATAATATTTATGCACGCGATATCAACCTGCATCACCCAATGGATGTGAAAAAGTTCACAAAAACGGATGTATTGCCTGTTATTCGTGCCGGTAATCAACAGGAGTTGAGCATGCTTTGCAACGAGCTAGGTATCTCGAATCATTCACAAACCGAAGAAGAATGGGTGAGATCATCACGCGCAGGTAACGGAGTGAATTGGAAAAAGGCTACTGGTGGAAAAAATCAAGTCCCGGACGTCATGGGTATGACATTTCGTGATGCGATTTATCTCCTGGAAAAATCGGGACTTAATGTTTTTTACGAAGGAAAAGGACGCGTGCAGCAACAGTCCATCACGCCGGGAGCTCGTGTGGGCAAAGGCGATCGCATCTACATCAGATTGGGATAAAATTGAAAATGTGCAATTGTGGATAAAAATTGTGGATAACATTTAGTGTAGGACATACGTGGCAGAACTGAAAGACATATTATATAAAGTATCCCTCACCTCCAGCTATGGCAACATGCATGTGGAAGTGAAAAACGTTTGCTTTGACTCGCGCAAAGCCAAACCAGGATATCTGTTTGTCGCAGTGAAAGGCACATTGTCCGATGGACACGATTACATTACTACTGCCATCGATCAGGGTGCAACCGCTGTGGTATGCGAGAAATTACCCGAAGCAATTAACGAAGCCGTTACCTATGTTACGGTAAAGAACAGCGCACAGGCTTTAGGACAGGTTGCATCCAATCTCAATGGAAACCCCTCCGAAAAGCTGAAACTTACCGGCGTGACCGGCACCAACGGCAAGACAACGACGGCCACGCTATTGTACCAGCTCTTCACAAACCTGGGTTATGCCGTAGGGCTTATTTCCACAGTTGAGAATCGAATTGGTGATAAAGTGATTCCTTCAACGCATACCACACCTGATCCTGTCCAATTGAACGAATTGCTCAGTGACATGGTGACGGCTGGCTGTTCACATGTGTTTATGGAAGTAAGCTCGCACGCCATCGACCAGGAACGTATCGCCGGACTGAAATTTGCCGGCGCGATTTTTACCAACATCACGCACGATCACCTCGATTATCATAAGACATTTGAAAACTACATCAAAGCCAAGAAGAAATACTTTGATGAACTCGGCAGCGATGCGTTTGCCCTGGTAAATGCAGACGACAAACGCGGCATGGTGATGTTGCAGAATACAAAGGCCACCAAGTATTCGTATGGACTGAAAAGAATGGTGGACTTCAAAGGGAAAATCATCACCAACTCTATTGAAGGACTGGAGATTGAGATCGGTGGCAAGAACGTATGGTTTAAAATGATTGGCGACTTCAATGCGTACAATCTGCTGGGCGTATACGGAGCAGCCGTTTTATTGGGAGAAGACTCCGATGAGGTGCTCACCAAATTGTCCTCGCTCGCCGGGGCACCGGGACGATTCGAACTGGTAATGCCCGGCGCGCGCATTATCGCCATTGTAGATTATGCACATACGCCCGATGCATTAAAAAATGTATTGGAAACAATCGCGCAATTCAGGACAGGGAACGAGCAAGTGATAACCGTTGTAGGCTGCGGCGGCAACCGGGACAAAACCAAACGCCCGCTGATGGCTTCCATCGCCTGCAAGCTGAGCGATAAAGTTGTTCTTACATCGGACAACCCGCGGAATGAAGACCCGATGGAAATTATCCGCGAGATGCAGACCGGCGTAACGCCATCTGAAACCAGAAAGACATTGGTGATGGCGGATCGGGAGGAAGCGATCAAGACAGCCTGTATGATGGCCAAAGATCGGGACATCATACTCGTGGCTGGAAAAGGACACGAGGACTACCAGGAAATCAAAGGCATAAAATATCCGTTTGATGACCGCGAGGTAGTAAAGCGAATGATACAAATGATGAGCAATTAACGAAGAGCAATGCTGTATTATTTATTTGATTATTTGAATTCGATAGACATGCCGGGCGCGGGAGTGTTTCAATACATTTCCTTTCGCGCGGGCGTGGCAGCATTTCTGTCTTTGTTGATCACCATTACATTTGGAAAAAACCTGATCAACTTTCTGCGTAAAAAGCAGATCGGAGAAGATATCCGCGACCTGGGACTTGAAGGACAGATTCAGAAAAAAGGTACGCCTACCATGGGTGGTCTGATCATTATTGCCGCCATACTGGTACCCACACTTTTGCTTGCCAAACTGGACAAC
>JAESFU010000819.1_pt1 | contig 10777 bp, 13 predicted proteins | sample 9269461 | NCBI WGS metagenome assembly JAESFU01 (sample SAMN14502556, study PRJNA617107) | algae metagenome | isolation source: Stenomitos rutilans HA7619-LM2 and co-occurring heterotrophs from cave walls | place: USA: Waikapalae cave, Hawaii | collected 2009-07-28
CGCCTCGGCGATCTTTGCGGCCCAGGCGATCGGGGCACGCCGGTTCGACGAAGTCGAGAAGGTGACGCGCACGGCGCTGGTGATCAACCTCATCTTCACCGGGGCGCTGGTCGTGATCGCCTATCTGTTCAGCCAGCACCTCGTGGCGCTGTTCATCACCGACCCGGCCGTGGTCGAGCTGGCCGAGAAGCTGCTGCACATTGTGCTGTGGAGCTGCGTGGTGTTCGGCTGGGGTCAGGTGTTCTCGGCGGTGATGCGCGCCTCGGGCGATGTGTGGATTCCGATGACGCTGTCGCTGTCGGCTATCCTGCTGGTGGAAGTGCCGGCGGCCATCATCCTGAGCAACATCTACGGGCTCGAGGGCGTGTGGTGGGGCTATTGCGCCAGCTTTGCGGCGCTGCTGACCTTCCAGGCGACCTACTATTTCGGCTGGTGGCGGAAGAAGGAAATCGTGGCGCTGGTTTAGCGCCAGCGGGTTCCGCATCCACAGGTTGTCACCCCTGCGAAAGCAGGGGTCCAGCTCACGGCTGGCGCTGGCGGAGCGTTGGATCCCTGCCTTCGCAGGGATGACAGCCGGTGGCTGGGCGGCCGTCGCTCGCCGGTGCTAGTTGAGCGTTCGTTCCAGCCACTCGATGGCGAAGGGGACGATCTGGTTGGCCGGGACGAGGACGGAGGGGGCGGCGCCGATGGTGCCGCGCCGGCCGCGGCCGGAGGCGAGGAACTCCTCGACCACGGCGACGAAATAGTCGTCGGGGAGGTCGCGGGGTGAGTCCGAGGTGTCGAACTCCTCGAAGCTGCGCCATACGGTCTGGCCGTCGACGAGGATCGGAGCCTCGTAGCGCTTGATGCGCTTGCCCGGGAAATTGGCGAGGTGCTCGGCGTGATGCATCAGTGTCATCTTGTCGAGCGCCGCGCCCAGCATCAGCACCTTGCCCTTGGCGCTGACGAGCTTGCCGAGCGGGGATTGCGGGCCGTAGCCGTAGTCCATCGCCTGGTCGGCGGTAAACCAGCCGGCGCGGCCGCCGAGCGCGGCAAAGGAAGCACCGGGGTTGGCGCTGCGAAGGGCGCCCGGCGTGGTACGCAGCAGTTCCGGCCAATAGCCGTTGTCGCGGGTCGAGCGCGAGGTGGCGGGATCGAAGGGTGGCAGGTGCTCGCGCAGCGCCGGATCGTCGCGCTCTTCATCCTCGAGTTGCCAGTCGGTGTAGCCGAGCATGGTGCCGGTGGGACCGAGCACATCGCGCAAGGCGGCGACGATCATGTCGGGGCCGCCGACGATGGGGCCGACCCGGCGCAGCGCGGCATGGACCAGCACCGCATCGCCGGTGACAAGACCGAGGCGGCGAAGGTCGTCGGCAAGGCTGGCGCGGGTGGTCCGGCTCAACGGCCGCCGACCGCCCCGGCGTAGCGCCGTTCCGGCGTGTGCGACTGTTCGGTCTCGCCGTGCAGCATGTCGTACTCGCGGCGGGCGCTGACGACGTCATGCTGGTGCGCGCCGGCCCAGTCCCAGAGCGCATCGAGCGGCTCGGTGAGGGTACGGCCGAGCTCGGTCAGTTCGTACTCGACGCGCGGCGGGATCTCGGGGAAGACGGTGCGGGTCACGAGGCCGTCGCGCTCGAGATTGCGCAGGGTGAGGGTCAGCATGCGCTGGCTGATGCCGCCGATCGCATGGCGCAGTTCGTTGAAGCGCATGGTCTTGTGCGACAGGTAGCCGACGATCATCACGCTCCACTTGTCGCCGATGCGATTGAGGATATCCCCCATCGCGTTGCAGGTTTCGACCTTTTCAGGATTGCCCAGGGGCATGGCAGGATCTTTCGAGAAAGACTGTGTTTGCCGCTAATATAGATGCGGTTACCGTTTGTGACTAGGGGGCGATTTTGAGTGTGGGGTGTCGTGCCTCACGCTGGTGTCACTCCCGGGAAGGCAGGGGTCCAACTCGCAGCTGGCGCTGGTGGTGAGATGGATCCCTGCCTTCGCAGGGATGACAACCGAGTTTGGCAGAGCATTCGGGGGTTGCGCCCTCGATCAAGCCGCCTTGCCGAACTGGGCGGCGTGGAGGCCGACATAGTAGCTCAGGTTGTCGTCGGCGAGGCCGAGCCCTTCCATGATGGCGGTCATGAAGGTGACCGGCGAGGTGCCGGCAGCGGTGACGATGCTGCCGTCGCTGACAGCCGCAGCGGTGTCGCGATAGAGCGCGGCGCCCTTGTATCCGGTGAAGTCGAGATAGCCGGCGCCGTTAGACGTGTGGCGTATGGTGTCGAGCAGGCCCGTGCGTGCGGCGGCGACCGTGGCGTCGCAGATGAGACCGATGAGCTTGCCCTGTGCTTTCGCGGCGGTGAGCAGCGGCGCGAGGTCGGGGGCTTGGGGCGATTGCCAGATGGTGCCGCCGTTGACGATGATCGCGTCGTAGTCGGCGACATCGATGGTTTCGAGCGCGAGGGTCGGGGTCACGGTCATGCCGCCAGAGGAAGTGACCGCCCGTCCGCCCGGGGTCGCGAACTGCGTCTCCACCTTGTAGAAGCTGTGGGCCACTGCGTTGAGCAGCGCGGTTTCCCAATCGGCGAAGCCTTCGGTGAGGATGGTCACGATGGTCGTCATTTCGTCTCTCCTTTGTCGATGCACCAAGGCTAGCGCTGGAGCCGACCGGTTTTTGTCAGCAGGGATCGTCGGCTGATGGCGAAGCGTTCGGAGCGGCTGCTGAACCTGTTGCAGGCGCTGCGGCGCCGGCGACGTCCGGTGGCGGGACAGGTACTGGCCGAGGAGATGGGCGTGTCGCTGCGCTCGGTCTATCGCGATATCGAGACGCTGAAATCGATGGGGGCGGCGATCGACGGCGAGGCGGGGCTGGGCTTTCAGCTGAGGGCCGAGCATTTCCTGCCGCCGCTGATGTTCACCGACGAGGAGCTCGAGGCGCTGGTGCTGGGCCTGCGCGGGCTGATCCACGGGCCGGACAGCGAGATGGCGATCACGGCGCGCGACGCGAGCGCCAAGATCGAGGCGGTGCTGCCCAAGCCGATGCGCGACGACATGCGCTCGATCGGGCTGTTCGTCATCCCGCCGCGTAGTGTCGACGAGGACAATCCGCTCGGTCGCATCCGGCGCGCCATGCGCGAGGAAAAGCAGGTGTTCCTCAGCTATCGCGACAAATCGGGCGCGGCGACGGAGCGCACGATCTATCCGATCGCGCTCGGCTATTTCGAGGGCCACCAGACGCTGGCCGCGTGGTGCACGCTGCGGAAGGATTTTCGCGTGTTCAGCATCAGCGGCATCACGGCGCTCGAAATCCTCGACGCACCCATGCCCGAACCGAGGCGGACGCTGTTCCACCGCTGGTCGTCGGCCAGACATCTCCCGGACCTGAGCTAGCCACGCTCCGGACAGTTCAAAATCCTTTGACAGAGCCGCTGCCATGGTTGAGCGAGGCGAAGGGCATTGCTAGAACCCAGCCGGCCCCGCGAAACTGCCTTCTGGAGGCGCCTTGCTCGCCACACTATGCCGGCGTGTTGCCGCCTGCCTGATGCTGATTGCCGCGTTCGGTGCGAGCCCCGCCTGGGCGACGCCCATGCTGCTCGTCGACGCGTCCACCTATGAGGTGCTGTACGCCGAGGATGCGGGCGTGCCGTGGCATCCGGCTTCGCTGACCAAGCTGATGACGGCCTATGTCGCTTTCGCCGCGATCAAGGCCGGCAAGATCAGCCTCGATACCAAGGTCAAGATCTCCAAGAACGCCTGGAACCAGGCGCCGAGCAAGTCTGGTCTCGAGGTCGGCTCCTCGATCACCATGCGCGACGCGCTCTATATCCTCGTGGTGAAATCGGCCAACGACATTGCGGTAGCGATTGCCGAGACGGTCTCGGGCTCGGTGCCGGCCTTTGTCGACGAGATGAACGCCATGGCGGCGGCGATGCAGCTGACGGCGACGCACTATGTGAACCCGCACGGGTTGCACAACGAGGACCAGGTCACGAGCGCGCGCGACCTCGCGATCCTGGCGCTGATCCTCAAGCGTGATTTCCCCGAATATGCCGACATGTTCCGCACCGAAGTGGTGGAGCTGGGGAAGGCCAAGCTCGAATCCAACAATGGGCTGCTGTTGCACTTCCCGGGCACGACGGGGATGAAGACCGGCTATGTCTGCGCCTCGGGGCTCAACATCGTCGCGACAGCCGAGCGCGGCGGCCGATCGCTGCTCGCCGTGGTGCTGGGCGGGGTATCGGCCCGCGAGCGTAACGAGATGACGGCGGAACTGCTGCTGCGCGGTTATTCCGGCGCGGTGGGCGGCACCGGGCAGATCATCACGCAGCTCAGCAATGACGACGGGCCGCCGGTCAACATGCGCGCGAAGATCTGCGGCAAGGACGCCAAGGAATATGTAGCCGAGCGCGAAGCCGCCTATCCCATGGGGCTCAAGGGGCATCCGAGCTACCTGACCGACGAGATCGACGGGCTGAGCTACACGGCGACCGATCTGGGCGTCATCATCGAAGGCGTGCCGCTGCCGCGTCCGCGCCCGAGCTGGGCGCCGGCGGCGGTGGCCGAAGTAGCGCAGTAGCTCAGGCGGCTTTCACGATCGCAAAGCGCAGCACTTCGCCGTCCTGCGAGGCGTCGCAGGCATGGCCGTTTTGCCGGCAGTAGAGCGGGATATCGATTTTCGCGACGGGGTCGGTGGCGAGCACGTTCAGCGCCGCCCCGCCCGGCAGTTGGGCGAGGAGCTTTTCGAGCTTCAGCACCGGAAGCGGACATTTGAGCCCGCGGCAGTCGAGCAGTTCGGCGTCAGTCGTCAAGCACCAGCACCCAGTAGACGCCGTGCGCCGAGTTCGGGTCGTAGGCGACGCCGAGGCCGGCACGGCGCGCCATCGGATCGGCGAGGGCGCCGGCATCGGTCGGTACGGCGCGCCAGCCCGAGAAGACTTCAGCAAAGGTCACGTAGCCGGCGCTGAGGCGCATCTGCAGGCTGCCGGGCGGCAGCATGGGCTGGGCGCCGGTCTTGGCGTAGTTGGTGGCGAGCGTCTGCGCCGTCGCATCGAGCAAGGTATCGCCGCGCACATCGACTGCGCCGTTCTGCCGTCGGAAATCATTGAGCAGGAACAGCGCTTCGACGCGGTTGAGCTGCGCCCCCGGCTGGTTCATGGGCGTGGTCAGCCCCGGCGAAAGCGGTGTGCCGCCACCGCCAGGCGAACATGCGGCGAGCGCAGCCGTAAGGAGCGCCGCGGCGGCGAGCGGAACGAAGCGGAACGGAGCCGTCGAGGGCATGGCATAACTCCTTGCATGGCCGGCTCTTTTCGGCCGGCGTGGCCTCATGCATCTGGTGACCCCGATGAGATTCGAACTCATGGCCTCAGGATTAGGAATCCTGCGCTCTATCCTGCTGAGCTACGGGGTCACTGAGGTGCCACATAGCAAATGATCAGGGTGCTGGAAACCACTCGTTCCCGCCCATGGCGGGGCGCGGCTCAGTAGAGGTCGTTGAAGGTCTCGGGATCGCTGCCGGTTCGACCGTTGGCGGGATCGTCGAGTCGATGGATCCGGCCCATGTCCGCGTCGTCGAGCGTGAAGTCGAAGACGTCGAAATTCTCGTCGATGCGCTCCGCGTGGGTCGACTTGGGGATGACGATCGAGCCGCGCTGGATATGCCAGCGCAGAATCACCTGGGCCGGCGACTTGCCGACAGTGCGGGCGATTTTGGCGATCACCGGATCATCGAGGACCTGGCCGCTGCCCAGAGGCGAGTAGGCCTGGTGATGAATGCCGCGATCGGCGAAGTAGGCCAGCATGTCGGGCTGCTGGAAGTGCGGGTGGGTCTCGATCTGGTCGACGACAGGGATGACGCCGGTTTCGTCAATGATGCGTTCGAGTTGCGCGCGGGTGAAGTTCGAGACGCCGACGGCACGGACCAGGCCGTTCTCGCGCGCGGCGATGAGGCCCTTCCAGGTGTCGACGTACTGGTTGTGGGCCGGCGTTGGCCAGTGGATCAGCATCAGGTCGAGGTAGTCGGTGCCGAGCGCCTGCAGCGAGGCCTCGACGCCGCGCTGTGCACCATCGAGGCCCATGGCCTTGGTCCGCAGCTTGCTGGTGAGGAAAATGTCGCCGCGGGGTACGGCGGACTCGCGGATGGCGCGGCCGACGCCCTCCTCGTTGTCGTAGCCTTGGGCGGTGTCGATCAGCCGGTAACCGGTGGCCAGGGCATGCCCGACGGCGTCGACGACCTCGTTGTTGTCGATCTGCCAGACGCCGAAGCCGAGCTGGGGGATGGTGAGGAAGTTGCTGAGTTCGATGCCGGGCACGTCGCTCGGGCGAACAGGTGCGTCAGGTTGACCCTCGATGGTGGACATCGTGCACTCCTATGACTGGTTGGAACAGCAACTTGGGAGGGGTGCAGCGGGTTCCCTCGCCTACATGCGGCGTGGCTATCGTCTGGTCACTGGACTGGGCTAACGTTGCGGCGCGGACAGGTGAGGAGACAGCGAAATGACGGTTGCGGAGCGGTCGTTCGGCGAGGGGCAGGGCAAGGCATTCGCGATCGCTGCGGGGTCCTATGCCATCGAGGTCATCGAGTACGGCGCGCGGCTCAGGACCTGTCTGGTGCCCGATGCACGTGGCGAACTGGCCGATGTGGTGCCGGGCTTTGATACGCCGGCCGACTATGTTGCGCGTGGCGGTTCGACCGGGGCAATCTGCGGGCGCTATGGCAATCGCATCGCCGATGGCCGGTTCGAGCTGGACGGGGTGACCTATCAGCTATCGGTCAACGAGCCGCCCAATTGCCTCCATGGCGGTTTCAAGCATTTCGGCAAGCATTTCTGGTCCGGTGCGCCGGTGGATGATGAGACGGTGCGACTCACCCACTTCAGCCCCGACGGCGACGAGGGCTGGCCAGGGAACATGCAGGTCGAGGTGACCTACCGGCTCGAGGCGAGTGGGAGGCTGACCGTCGAGATGGCGGCAACGACCGACAAGCCGACCTATGTGAACCTGATCCACCACGGCTACTTCAACCTTGCGGGCCACGCAGCAGGGCGGATCGACGATCACCTGCTGCAGATTGCCGGCTCGAACTACCTGCCCAAGAACGCCGTGAACGTGCCGACCGGCGAGATTGCGCCGGTCGCCGGCACGGCGTTCGATTTCCGCACGATGCGGCGGGTGGGGCGCGACATGCCGGGGCTGCCGGGAGGTGGCTACGATCACAACTGGTGCCTCGATGCCGCGGCCGGGGCTGCCGCGCGGTTGGTCGATCCGGTCTCGGGCCGGGCGCTGTCGCTGACGACCGACCAGCCCGGAGTGCAGATCTTCACGGCCAATAGCTGGAACGATCTGAGCGGCAAGGATGGCGCGAGCTATCCGGCCCGGGCCGGGATCGCGTTCGAGACCCAGCTTTATCCCAACGCGCCCAATACACCGGCCTTCCACCCGGTGCCGCTGCGGCCGGGCGATACGTATCGGCACAGGATGGTGGTGCAGTTCGAGGCGCTGGAGCCCGAGCAGCTGCGCGACGTGGTTGAGGCGGCCGGCTGAGCCGAATCGTAGTCGCTTCGTTCTACCGGCACCTTTTTCGCGTCATCGGCCGTTGCTAGGGTCTGCCATCGCCTGAGATCACAAGGAGGACGACGAATGAAGCGTACAGCCACCGCAAACTGGAGCGGCACCCTGCAGGAAGGCGCTGGCCGGCTCGACACGCAGAGCGGCGCGCTCGCAAGCCTGCCCTATACGTTCAAGGGCCGGTTCGTGGACGAAACCGGCAAATCGGGCACCAACCCGGAAGAGCTGATCGCGGCCGCCCATTCAGGCTGCTACGCCATGCAGCTCAGCCACTTTCTCGCCGAGAACGGCACGCCGGCCGAGAATCTCAAGGTCGTCGCGGCCGTCGAGCTGATTCCCGGGACGGGGATTACCGGCAGCGCGCTGACGGTTGAGGGCAAGGTGCCGGGCATCGATGCTGCAAAGTTCGGCGAACTGGCCAACAAGGCGAAGGCGGAATGCCCGGTGTCGCGCGCGCTCGGCGCAATCAACGTCACGCTGGACGCCAAGCTCGTCTGAGTTCGAACGGCGCCAGGGGCGGGCCGATGGTCCGCTCACATTGGTCGGGCAAACGAAAACCCGGCCTCCGCGAGGAGGCCGGGTTTCAAATTCAATCGCGGCGTCAGCCAGCGACTAGAAGCGCCAGTTCAGACCAGCGGTGACCGAGTGAGTGGTGAAGCCAACTTCGTGGTCGCCATCCGACAGGGTGTAATCCTGGGTGCCGTAGTCGGTGTACTTGTAGAGCAGGTCGAGCGACACGTCTTCGGTGACGGCGAACTCGACACCGGCGCCGGCGGTCCAGCCGATGTGGGTGTTGCTGTCGACGCCGGTGACAGCGCCGCTGCCTTCGACTTCAGCCGAACCGAACGCCAGACCGGCGGTCAGGTAGGGGAGGAAAGCACCGCCGTCGAAGCCGAGCTTGCCGCGGAGCGAGCCGCCCCAGAACAGGTCGTAAGCGATGTCGTCGGTCGAGATGCCTTCGAGGCCGAGGTAGGCGATGTCGCCCACGACGCCAACGACGATACCGTCGGTCAGGGTGAAGTCAGCACCGAGGTTGAAACCGCCAATCCAAGCACCGTCCAGATCGGTCGGGCTGGCAGCGTCTTCATCGGTGGCTTCGCCAACGGCGTAGCCGGTGAACACGCCGAGGTAGAAGCCGTCCCAGCTGCCGTCGTACGTCTCGACGACAGGAACCGAGGGCTCCTCGATGATGAGGTCAGCGGCCTGCGCGGCAGACGCCAGAGCGATGGCGGAGACGCCAGCGGCGAGGAAAAGGGAAATCCGAGTCATATTGGCCTCACAAAGTGTTCCTGATTGGACCCTGCCATCCTTCGCCCAGATTGGAAAGGTGGTTCGCCGCAATCCCACCACTCAATTGTTCATTTGCGGCAATTTCGCCACAGCAAAGGCCTGAGCGGGTTAGGCTTTGTTAAGTTTCGGTCACATTTCGCCAGCGGCGCGCCAATCCGGCCAGCCGGCCATATAATGCACGCGCCTGGTGTATCTTTCGGCCTCGCCGAATGGAGCAACTTCCCACTTCCAGCGCAGGCCCGTGCGGGGTACGGCGCGGCCGTGCAGCAGGTCGCCACTGTCGAGCAGCACGCCGTGCCGGTTGAGAACGCGGTAGTCGAGATCGGCGATCAGCGTTGCCGGGCATTCGAGCGCGGCGAGGCGGTCGAGATGCCCGTCGACGACCGTCCGGGCGTCGCGGCCGGCCGCCTCGGCCAGCGGGCCGACGATTCCCGCGGAAATCACCCAGTCGAGGTCGCCGACGGCGTCCAGAAAGGCCAGCGGGCGGGCCTCATCGGCCAGGTCGCGCCATTGGCGTTCGATGTTCCGGTAGCGGGAAACGCGCTGCTCGGTAGCGCTCAAGTGGGCGCGATCCACCAGAATCACCCGAGCGAAGTTCCGGGCCAGCGATTCGAGGGGAATGTCGAAGAGCGGGCCCGAGCCCAGCACGACGACCGTCCTCCGATTCGGGATATCGTCGATGGTGGTGTCGATCAGTCCACGGGCGTTGGCGAGATGCGGGGCCCAGGCGCGCGCCTGGCGGCGGCCACGGCTCCAATAGCGCACGGCGTCGCCGATATGCGGCCGAAACTGCGGCGGCGCGCGATGCCGACTCGCGGCGCGGACCATGAGTTCGGCCAGCATCGGATTGCGCCCCTCGCGCTCCAGAATCGTGGTGATGGTAAGGACCGGCGTTGCGCACGCAAGATGAAGCCGTGCGGTCCAATCATTTTCGCCGCAATTTGATGGCTGATGTCGGCGCGTCGGATGGGGCTGAGATTGCTTGCGCACACTATCGTCACCGTTGCCGCGGCACTGGTGCTCTCTGCCATGCCGGTGACCGTTGCGGCCTGCGAAGGTCTCGTCGACGGGGTGGGCGGTATCGTGGCCTCCGTCACTGACGGCGATACTGTCGTGCTCGATTCAGGCGTCGTCATCCGACTCATCGGCACGCAGGCGCCGAAGTTGCCGCTGGGGCGCCAGGGTTTCGAGCCCTGGCCCAAGGCCGAGGAGGCCAAGGCCGCGCTCGAGGCGATGGCCCTGGGGAAGACAGTCCGGCTGCGCTATGGCGGCGAACGTGTCGACCGGCATGGTCGAATGCTGGGCCAGCTGTTCGTCAGCGGCGAGCCGGAGCTCTGGGTGCAGGGCCGGATGATCGCCGATGGCTGGGCGCGGGTCTATTCGTTCCCCGACAATCGTGCATGCCTGACACAGTTGCTGGCCGCCGAGACGCAGGCGCGGCTGATGAAGCTTGGCATCTGGGCCGATCCCTACTATCTCGTGCGCAGGGCCGACCGGCCGGCGGACGTTGCCGGTCGCCCGGGACAGTACGAGCTGGTGGAAGGTCGGGTGCTGCTCGCCGATGAGGCGCAGGGGCGCATCTACCTCAATTTCGGCCGATCGTGGAAAGACGATTTCACCGCCGTGATCGACAGGGCGGCGTTGAAACTGTTTTCCGCGTCGGGACTTGATCCGCTCAGGCTCGAAGGGGCCCTGGTACGGATTAGAGGCTGGGTGGACGATCTCGACGGCCCGCGCATCGAGATCACCCATCCCGAGCAGATCGAGGTTTTGCGCGCTCCATGAGCACCGGAACGACAGGCAAGCTGCTGCGCCACCCGTTGGCGGTGGTGCTCCTCGCGCTGGTTGCGGCGTGCTCGAGCCTGCCCGGCGTCACGGTCAGCCGCACCGAGAACAACAATGTCGCGGCGGTCGACCAGCCCTCGGACGATCCGGAAGAGGATGCGAT
>JAESFU010000820.1_pt1 | contig 10750 bp, 10 predicted proteins | sample 9269461 | NCBI WGS metagenome assembly JAESFU01 (sample SAMN14502556, study PRJNA617107) | algae metagenome | isolation source: Stenomitos rutilans HA7619-LM2 and co-occurring heterotrophs from cave walls | place: USA: Waikapalae cave, Hawaii | collected 2009-07-28
CTTCCTCGAGCAGCTCGGAAAACGGCGGTTGATGCACCGCTGGCCAGACGGGTAAATTCCGGAGGTCGCCCTGGTTATTTTTGGCACCCACGCAACGCCCCCATGAATAACCAGCGCTGTCTTACAGGTTCCCGCGCTTGTCCTGCTCAAGCTCCAGCGCCTCAAACAGCGCCTTGAAGTTTCCCTTGCCGAAACTCTGCGAACCCCTGCGACAGATGATCTCAAAGAAGAGCGTCGGGCGGTCCTGGAGCGGCTTGGTGAAGAGCTGGAGGAGGTAGCCCTCATCATCTGCATCGACGAGGATGCCAAGGTCGCGGACCTTCTGGTGGTCTTCCTTCACCGCTGCATGGCCGTGGGAGGTCAGCATCGTGTTGACGCGGCTCCAGACCTTCTCGTAGTACGTGTCGGGGAGCGTGAGGAAGTCAACGCCGCGTGCACGGAGTGCAGCGATCGAATACAGCTCGTCGTCGGTCCGCAGCGCGAGGTGCTGGACGCCGGGCGTGTTGCAGTGCCAGTCGAGGTATTCCTGGACCTGGCTCTTCTTCTTGCCCTCTGCAGGCTCGTTGATCGGCATCTTGATCAGGTTGTTGCCGCTGGCCATGACCTTCGACATCAGGGCAGAGTAATCGGTCGAGATGTCCGCATCGTCAAAGTGCTTGAACATCGAGAACTCGAGAACTTCCTCGTAGAACGCGACCCAGTGGTTCATCCTGCCCATCTCGACGTTGCCGACGAGGTGGTCGACATACTTCAGGCCGCAGGGGTTCTTGCGGTTGTACTCGTTCACCGCGAGGACTGCACCACCGACGCCGCTCTGCGGGCCGCACCCTGCACCTTCTGCGCTGCACGAGCCGCCTTCAACCTTCTTGAACTGCGGGGCAAAGAGGCCGCCCTTCTTGAGGTTCACGAGGTCATAACCGCCCGACCTGCTGACGAAGGTGTGGACGCACTTGCCGTAGGTGCGGATGCTCGCGGTCGTGATCGTGCCGTAGGCGTCGGTGATGGTCTTGGGCTCTGCGAACGACGTCGCGCCGTTCTTGATGGCCCGCTCGTATGCCTTCTCTGCATCAAAGACCGTGAACGAAACATCCTTCACGCCGTCGCCGTACATCGCGACTTCGAGCGAAGCAGGGTGTTCTGCAGTCAGGCCGCTGGTGAGCAGGAAGCGGATGTTGCCCTGCGTGAGGAGGTAGTGTGCCGCGTCGCGAGAGCCGGTCGTCAGGTCGCTGACCTGCTCGATCTGGAAACCGAAGCAGTGTGCGTAGAAGAACGCAGCCTGCTTGGCGTTGCCAACATGGAAGCGAACGTGATCAACGTCGATGAGCTGGAGCGGATCGGTCGAAGGGGAGACATCGAGCTTCGGCTTGGCGGTTGCGGTCGTCATGGTTGATCTCGCTTCTTGCTAGTGTCCAGACCGAAGACGCGTCTCTCCGGTTCATCGATCGCGGAGCCTTCCCGAAGCCCGCGGACCCCTCATCAAACTATAAGGGTCAAAGCGACGCCGGGCGCGTTGCGTGCAAATCCCGAACTTCGTGCGATCATCCGGAAAAACAAGGGATTTCCGATGCGAACGTGGAACGAATAGGACTATCAAATGTCCCGGTGGCGCCTGGTTTTTGGATGATGCCGCGAACCAGCCCAATGCCTCCTCGTATCGATTGATGAAGGAGGTTCATACGTCATGAGACTGCAGTTGATCGACGGAAGAATTCCTACCAGCAACGCCTTGATGAGCCATGTGAGCCAGAAGTTCACGAACGTTCTCAAGGTCTTCGCAGATCGCCTGGGCAACGTTCAGGTTCGGATCACCGACACGAACGGACCGCGAGGCGGCATCGACAAATCGTGCGTCGCGTATGCACACATTCATGGTGCAGGCGCGATCGCGGTGAAGGTCCAGAGTCCTGATTTTTACGGCGCGATCGACCGTGCAGCGGAGAAGCTCCGCAGGGCGATCGACCGCCGTGTTTCACGCAGCAAGCCCGGCAAGGGCCGTGCAAACAAGCGTGGCTGACCAGCGGATCTGACCACCAGACGTTCTTCATGAGTTTCGTTCCTTTCTGTATGCTGGATGAAGGCCCGCACAGCGACGCGGGCCTTCATCCATATGCGACTGCCCTTTTTCAAACTCGCGCGTGCATTCCCTGAGCTTGACTCGTTCAGTGAGCGGCAGTGCGAGCGATTCATCTGGCTTGCACAGGTGCGCCAGCCGTTTCGAATGGCAATGTACATCTGTGTTGCACTCTTTGTCGTGGCGGTCATCATCGTCGGCGGTTTTTATGTGCTGGGGCTGGCACACGCTCGGTATTCGCAGTTCTTCAACAGGGCCCATGACGCGGTCCACGCCATGCTGGTTGCACTGCCCTTTGTGCTCGCGATCGTCGCGGGCTTGTTCATCCGCGATTACTGCATCCGAATGCTCGTCAAGAGGCGTATCACATCGATGCGCTGCACGGATTGTTCCTACGGCCTCCTGGGCCTCACGCCTGCAAAGACCAAGAACGGACACGACGCAGTCAAATGCCCCGAATGCGGCTTTGTGAATCACCTTCGTTCGCGGGGTGTGTCGAAGGCAGAGTTCCTCGCCCTTTCGCAGGGCGCCGCGCAGCCGTCTGCAAAGGAGCCCCCTGCAGAACCTCCGCAGGCCCCTTGAGCGCACGTACGATCCTCGTCCATGGCCGAATCCATCGTCATCGGCGTCTGTGCATACAACGCCGCGACCCGCATCATCCCCACGCTCGAAGCACTCGTCGCGCAAGACCGCCTGAACGGCCGCGTCACGCGCACGGTCGTCGTCGATAACAACTCGACCGATGGCACGTCGGACGCGATCCGCTCCTTTGCCAAGCGGCACCCTCAGATGCCGATCGAGGTGATCACTGAGCCCAGGCCCGGCAAGGTCGAGGCGATGCGCACGCTCATCCGCTCGACGGATGAGCCATACATAATGCTCACCGACGACGACACGCTCCCCGACCCGATGTGGGCCGCGCGGCTGGCGTTGCTGTTTGATGCACACCCGCGCGCAGGAGCTGCAAGCGGGCCGGTCAAGCCCAAGTGGGAAGCAGGGCCGACCAAGCTCGCGCGGGTGTATGTGCAGTCGCTGGGTGATCAGGATTTCGGGCCAAAGCAGCGCAGGCTTGATGAACCGCTCGAGTTCCTCATGGGTGCATCGCTTGCGCTGCGCCGCCAGGCCTTTGAAGAATCAAGGTGGATGACACACTCGCGGCTCGTCGCAAGAACGGGCACCAGTCTTGAATGCGGTGCAGAAGACGCGGAAGTCTGCTTCCTGATCCGCCAGGCAGGGTGGGAAATCTGGTGGGAGCCGAACGCCCCGATGCTCCACCGCATCCCTGCAGGCCGCCAGACTCGCGAATACCTCGCCCGTCTTCGTGGCAGCATCTGCAGGGGTGAACCCAAGCTCCGCTGGATCGCTGCAGGTGCGGATCCTTCTTGGAAGGAAAAGGCTGCGAGCGAATCCGAACGTGCACGCAAGCTTTATCTCAAGACGCTCTTGTTCGACTGGCGTCCCACGCGGCGCGGCATCCGCCTTGCAGAGCGCAAGGGCAAGTTCGACGGCTGGTCCGCCCTTGCACGCGAGCTTGCAACGAGCTGAGCAAGCGGCACGTCGCCAGATTGATAGCCAGATTGACCCCAGATTCTCAACCGGGTTTACACCGGCCTGCGGTTCTGCATGTTTGGCAGCGTCTGCACCTGGCCGAACTTGTTCCTTTGCCCAAGCGGCGAGGCACAGCGCGGGCAGACCGGACTGGAAAGCCCATGGACATCGGTGCCGCAAGCGCCGCAGCGATCGCCCCCGCGACGGAGGCGTTCATCGACCGCCCACACTGCAAGCGCTGCAGCAACGATCGAGTTCCACGCCATCGCTGCCCACGGCAGCACGCTCGATGCATCATCCTGCGCAAATGGAACACCCGCAGCGACAATCGATGCACCAACGCACGTCCAGGTCACTCGCGTCGAACGCGTCGCGACAAGCAGAAGCCCCGCGCTGATGAACCCCGCGCCTGCAATCGCAACCGGAATGCAAAGTGAATCAATCGTCGACTGCGATGCAACACCAAGCTTCGGACCATAATCCGACAGCGACTTGGTGCACATCTCAAGCCAGCGATTGCACCACAGACCCGTGGTGCCACCCCAGACCACGACCATCAGCGTCGTCAGGTCCTTTGCACGACCCGAGATGACGCCCATGCACAAGACGTACGCCGCAAAAAGGAAGCCAAGCTCGTGCATGCCTTCATCGATCGTCTCGGGTTGAAAACCAAAGACAGCCAGGCCCGCTGCAAACGCGGTGGCGATGCTCCAGACAGTCCAGGCACGTACCTGAGCTTCACGCAGGATGATCGACATCAACTCCCTCCGTACAGGCAACCTCGTGCCTGTACGTGGTTCATCGGCGAGTATCGTTGATGCCCGCAGCGGGGAATCCCCCTCCCGTGTGGGCTGCGCTGCTTATGCAGTCTGCGCAGTCCCGTTCCGTTCCGCACGGATGCGAATAACCAGATCCGGACGCATCAATCATCTTCCTGCGCCACGCGGTACGCAGGCGTGTCGATGTCATCAAACTGCCCCTGGCGTGCAGCCCAGATGAACGCCCACACTGCAAGCCCGGCGAGAATCACCGCCATTGGAAGAACGACAAAGATGACGCTCATGATCTCCCTCCTCCGAACGTTCGCGACTTGTACGAGAGTACGAGCACCGTCAGCGAACTGATCGGCATCACGATCGCCGCGATGAGCGGGTTCATATGGCCAGTCACCGCGAGCGTCCCTGCAGTCACGTTGTAGAGTACCGACACGCCCAGATTCCGCCAGATCACGCCCATCGTTCTTCTGCTGCCCTCAATGAGATCAACGACGCCGGTGAGACCTGGCGTGTTCAGGTAGACATCCGCTGCTGCAAGCGATGCTTCTGCGCCACCATGCACCGCGATGCCGACGCCCGCAGCTGCAAGCGCGGCTGCATCGTTCACGCCATCTCCCACCATCACCGTCGCCTCTCGCTTCGATGCATCACGCACGACCTTGAGCTTTGCTTCAGGCGACATCCCGCCGCGCACGCGATCTTGCGTGATGCCGACGCGCATCCCTGTCGACCGCGCCACGAAAGGGTGATCGCCCGAGAGCACTTCCACGCGCCAGCCCTGCGATAGTTCCTTGATCGACCGTGGTGCATCAGGCCTGATCTGATCGCCAACCCCTGCCATCGCCGCCAGCTCACCGTTCACCATCACCGCCACCGGCGTCACGCCTTGCGACACGATCGATTCTTCAAAGCTCCAGAGCCCATCAGGATCGCGCGGCTTCTGAAGGCGGATATACGCAGGCGAACCGACCGCAACATCATGCACGCCGACCTTGCCCTGCACGCCGCCGCCGGTCGTCTGCGTGCTCTGCACCGCGCCGACCATGCTTCCACGATCCGCAGCGCCAGCAAGATCACGAACCATCGCCACCGCGATCGGATGATTCGAACCCATCTCGATCGCGGCGACCAAGGGCTTGACCCACGATCGCCCTTCCCAGCGAACCACCGCCATGCGTCCGAACGTGATCGTCCCGGTCTTGTCAAGATAAATTGCACCCGGCTTTGAAAGCCGCTGGATCACGTCGCCGCCTTTGATCAGCACCCCTGCACGTGCTGCACGTCCGAGCGCAACCGTCAACACCAGCGGCGTCGCAAGCCCCAAAGCACACGGGCACGTGACGACCAGGAGCGCCACTGCATGCTCAATCGCATGCGAAGGTTCGATGAAAAGCCATGCAGCCAGCGTCAATGCAGCAGCGCCGAGCATGCCAATCGTGAAGAACGACGAGATCTTGTCTGCAAGCCTGACGATCGGTGCACGCCGCTGTGAACATTCCTCGACCATTTTCATGAGCCTGCCGACACGCGTCGCCTCGCCCGTCGCAGTCACTCGCACGCGCAATGTCGAAGTCACATTCACCGAGCCTGCAGCTGCCTGTGCACTAATGCCAATCGACACCGGCCTCGACTCACCCGTCAGAAGTGACTGATCGACCAGCGAATCACCGCGCATCACTTCGCCGTCTGCAGGGAACGAATCGCCTGCACGCACTTCAACCACATCGCCCTCTGTAAGCGATTCAACCGGCACCTCGTTGATTGTCTCCACGCCCGCTGCATCCACCACCACGCGTCGCGTAGACGTTGGTGTCAGCGAGAAGAGCAGCTCCACTGCATCCGACGCCCAACGCTGCTGGCGATGCTGGATGAACCTCCCCACCAGGAGCAGAAACACAAGCACGCTCAGTGTGTCGAAGTACACCTCACCCGTGCCGCGAATCGCCGAGATCACCGACCACACGCCACCTGCAGCCAGCGCCAGCGCGATCGGGATATCAAGATGTGCAGTCCGCGTCCTGATCGCGGCCCACGCACTGGTAAAGAACACTCGTCCCGGCCACACAAGCGACGCCACCGTCACCACCATGCTCGCCCACCGCATGAGCTGGTTGTGCGAGTCCTCTATCGAGTCAAACAGTCCTGCATACAGCGCCACCGCAAAGAGCATCGCGTTCCCTGCACACGCGCCCGCCACCGCAAGGTTTACAAGATACCTGCGATCCTCGCTCTTTCGCAGCGATCGTGCAGTGGTATCCCTCGCAGGGTGCGGGCGATATCCAAGCGAATCCAGCATCAACGCGATCCGCGAGAGCTTGACCGCACTGTCGTTCCACGTGATGTGAACCGTTGCGCGACGCAGATCCAAGCGTGATTCAATCACACCAAGCAGAAGTGATGGAAGCTTTTCAAGAAGCCACACGCACGCAGTGCAGTGCACACCTTCGAGCACGAGCTCGATCGACACAAGACCATCCGTACCGCTCTGACAGTACAACCGCCGGAACACCGCATCGTCAAACTCGCCGTAACGACGGTCCGTTTGCTTCACCGGAAGGATCGCACCTGCTTCCTCAACCGCATCATCCCGCAGGCGGTAATAGCGATCAAGCCCACATGCGTGAATCAAGGAGTACGCAGTTCTGCATCCGTGGCAGCAGAACTGCTGCGATGCATCTCGTTCAACGAGCCCCGCAGGCACCTGCGACGCGCAGTGTGTGCAGCGCACTGTCTCGCCGCCATGCGAGCTTGATCTACCACCTCCAGATGGCTCGATGCGCCACCCGCCCATGCTCCGTGCAACATCGATGCGGCCCGATTCAGATGTCGTCGTATTAGTTTCCATGGCAGCACGGCAGTTCTGCAGAATCAATCCCGGCAGGTAGACCAATCACGTCGTGATCCGCCTCGTGAATCTGTGCTTCCATCGCGCGAGCGAGTGATGGCACCTCAAACCTCGCGATCACGGTGTAAAGCCCCACGCCCACCAGGAGCATTGCGGTCGCGAGCGGCACCTTCTGCCGCAAGGGACCCGCAAGCTTCTGAATCCCCGCGCCGAGCGATGCCATCACTGGTAACGTGCCAGCCCAGAAGACCGCCATCGTTACTGCACCCAGAATGGGATCCGCAGTCCCTGCTGCAGAGATCGCAAACGCGTACAACCACCCACAAGGAAGGAGCGTGGTGAGGAGGCCGATCACCGCCGCACGGTAGATCTGCGTTAAACCCATCGCCGCGCGATGCCCTCTCGTAACCACGCGATCAAGCCCCGGCGGCAACGGCATCCGTGCAATGCGCACGCCGCTGAGCCGGAGAACCGTGACGGTTCCAAAGACGATCATCACAAGCCCCGCGAGCATCGCTGCACCATCGCGAATCCCCACTGCATCGCCGCCAAGATCAACTGCAGAACCAACGCCACCTGCAATCGCGCCAAGAAGCGAATACGTCACGAGCCTGCCAAGGTTGTACGCAGCGTTGAGCTTCCACTTTGCAGTCTGTGCAGCACCTGGTTCATTGCCCGCCACTGCAAACGCGATGAATGCGCCGCACATGCCCGTGCAGTGCAAGCTTCCAAGGAGGCTCGCGGTGAATACCGCTCCAAGAAGTCCAAGCATGTCACACGCTCCCGCCGATCGATGCTTCATCGACGTCAATGTCTGTTTCGCTCGTGAACAGATGCATGCCGACCTGTGCAGCAAGCCGCACACGCCAGCGGCCTGCACGCTCCGCGCCGACACCGCACGCATACTCGCCCGGTGCACGCTCGACGAGCGTCAGGTTCTTTCGCGAACCAGAACGTGCGTGGTGAAACGTCTCGACGATCAGCACTGCATGTTCAACTGCCTTGCCATCTGAATCCGTGAGCCGAGCAACAAGCGTCCCACCCACTGCATGTTCAACAACCAGCGCAGCATGCCACCCAATCTGCTTGTTCACGACCGATTGCGCTGCAGACTGATCCCACTTCACCGCCTTCTCGTAATAGTTGGGCTCTGCAGCGACCGATGGATCGCTCGTCGCGTAGTAGATCGTGATGCCGACGATCGACATGTTCATCGCAAGCAGGGCGATGATTCCCAGCGGCCAGATGGCGCCGGATGCAACAAGACCTTTGCGATTGGTTGAACTCTTCGCACCCATCATCCACCTGCTTTCGTTGCGCTATCGCCCACCGTGTGCGATCCGCCCGGCCCCATCACGCGGTACACCTGCCGATGAACGTCCCTGGTCCCATCCGAGACGATCAGCGTCACATTGCAGGCACCGTTCACGATCGCGATCTGTGGAACCTGGATCAGTGCAGGGACCATCTTCATCTCGCCGCCGATGAGCGTGAGCGGGAACATCTCGCCTGTGATCTGTGCTTCTTCGGGCCCCTCGACGCGGATCGTGTATGTCACCGGCACATCCCGCCGGTTCACGAGCTTCACGCGGAGCTGATTCCCAATCTTGCCATCGGGCAGCACTGCAAACGGCGCACCGAGCCCGCGAAGAAAGTTTGCGTCCGTGTCGCCCTTGGTGAGCAGGACCGTGATAAACGCCGCAATCAGCACCACGAGAATCACCGGATACGCGATGATCCGTGCACGAAGCAGCCGGGGCTTCTCGCCTTCCATCACTGCCTGCGAGCTATAGCGGATCAGCCCGATCGGGCGGTTTAACTTCGTCATCACTGCATCGCACGCGTCAATGCACTGTGCGCAGTTGATGCATTCCATCTGCAGGCCATTGCGGATGTCGATCCCCGTCGGGCAGGTAGTAACACACAGCTTGCAATCAACGCAGTCTGCTGTCCTGGCTTCGCTGCCATCTCCCTGTGCGAGCACCTGCAGCGAAAAATCCGCCTTTCCCTGGCCCTTTATCTTCTTCTGCCCACGCGGTTCACCCCGCGCGCGGTCGTAGCTGATGATCTTCGACTGGCGATCAAGCATCACCGATTGAAACCTTCCGTACGGGCACGCGACGATGCACGTCTGCTCGCGGAAGTACCCAAAGTCAAAGAGCATCAACGCTGTCGTGATCGCCATGACCATGAACGGCGTGGGATGCTCAAACGGCGAGAGCTGGACCCACTCGATCAGCCGGTCCACGCCCACGAAGTATGCAAGGAACGTGTGCGCAAGAAGGCACGACACGATCACGTACGCAGCAAGCTTGAGGAACGGAGCTGCAGGCGACTTTTGAAGAGCGTTCTTCGCGCGTCCCGGTGCGCCACCAAAGAACCGCTCGATCGGGCGATAGACAAACTCCATGTACACCGTCTGCGGGCATCCCCACCCGCACCACACCCTGCCTGCAACTGCAGTCACGAAGAAGACCGCGACGAAGATCGACACCATCAAGAGTGCAAGAAGGAGCGTGTCGGTGGGAAGGAATGTCTTGCCAAAGAGCGTGAACCGCCGCGTCGCAAGGTCGAGAAGCACTGCAGGCTTCTGATTGATGCGGATGTACGGCAGAAGCGTGAAGGTCGCGATCAGGATGAACGCCACTGCACGCCGCGCTCGCCACAGCCGCCCCACCGAGAGCTTGGGCGTGAGCCAGCGCCGCCGACCATCTGCCTGCAGCGTTGACAGTACCGAATCGACCTGCGAGTCGCCAAGCAGCGCCGCATCAGCAGCAGGCACCTGCCCGTCCCCGTTCTGCCTTGCCACGGTCTTGTCGTTGCCGCCCGTGCTCACTCGCTGCTCCTGCTTCGATCCACCCCGGCACGATCACCATCACGCTCCACAACGCACGCATCAAGCTTCAGGCATCACTTGGGCCACGGTGCAATCACCACCTCGTTCGGATCAGCGCCGCGCGGCGCAGCGGCATTGGTGCCGCGCAGGTTCGCGACATACGAAGCGACCAAAACACGCTCGTTCTGCGAGAGCTTCGTCGACCACGACGGCATCGCGCCGTTCGCAGCACCTGCAGTCACGACATTGAATAGGTCCGGCAGGTTCTTGATGTTCCTGTATGCATCGTCCGTCAGGTTGAAGCCGTTGATACCACCACCGTCGCGTGCATGACACGCTGCGCAGTTGCTCTCAAAGAGCCCCTTGGCGATCGCCATCATCTTCGTGTCGCCGCGCATCCTCTGGATCGTCGATTCATCCCCCGCCAGTTCGCCGATCGCACCAAAGAGCTTCTTGTATTCCGCGACCTGCTGCTTCTGCCACGATTGCTCTACAGAGAGCGAAAGCGGCGACATGTGGTACCAGAAGAAGTAGAAGACCGAAAATATGCACGACCCGATGAACAGGATGTGCCACCAGCTCGGCGTCGGGTTGTCAAACTCCTGGATCCCGTCGTACTCGTGCCCCGTGACCTGCGTTTCACCAGTCGCGACACTGCTCTTTGCATGCTCGGT
>JAESFU010000821.1_pt1 | contig 10749 bp, 11 predicted proteins | sample 9269461 | NCBI WGS metagenome assembly JAESFU01 (sample SAMN14502556, study PRJNA617107) | algae metagenome | isolation source: Stenomitos rutilans HA7619-LM2 and co-occurring heterotrophs from cave walls | place: USA: Waikapalae cave, Hawaii | collected 2009-07-28
CACGAAAGGCGTTGAGAATAGACTGCGGTGTGAGAATGGTTACGATGGAATTTGCCGGCGGCAACGCTATACTGTCCTTATACCCGAACGGCGTCCACCGATGCAAACGGTCTTTGCTAACGAGAAAAGGTTCGGTCTTGAATAGAATAAATGCGCCTTCCGGCAAATCACCAGCCCGGCCGTTGTGCGTGACCTGTTCACCCTCGCGGTTTATGCGCTCGCGGTGTATGATCTCATCCAACAGCGCGACAGACGTTTTCATATGAAAGCCGTGATCAGAATTTCCCCGAAGCCAGCATTGCTTGAAATGGATAGCCGCTTCACGACGACACTCGAAACACGGCCTGTGCCCGGCAGCAAACGCGGTGACTTCGTCCAGAAAGAAAAGCTCTGTCCAGCGCCCCGGGGACATCACTGTCCTCTTTCGATCTTTGAACTGCAGCACACAGGTGATCCAAGCCTTGTGGCGGAAGGGCCTTGTGATTTCATGGTCCGCATGTATAACGCCACGATTGCCCATCCACAGGCCCCGCGCCGGTGTCCGGATAAATTTCCCAAAGGGGTCAACGCGATTTTGAAGCATCCCTGAAAGATAAAATATTCTTCGAGTAGCACGAACGTAAATCTTTCCGCGTGAAGCTATCTTCCTGTGAACAATTGAAAAAACAGTTCATTCCATTTATCTTTAACGTTCTACCTGACACACGATGGAAGTACTGGACGAAATTCCCGATTACACCCGAAACGAAGAAATTGCTTACGCCACGTTTGGAACACGCATCAGCGCCTCCATAACCGATGGTATTATTTTAATTCCACTGGTTGTTGTTCCCAATATTATCCATTTCTCCTTGGGCACATTTCAACCGTTGATTATCAGCCTGATCGCACTCTCCTACCGCCCGGTGTTTGAAGCAATCTACGGTGCCACGCCCGGGAAGATGCTTTTAAAGATCAAGGTTATCAACTACAGCCATAAAAGCCCTACGTTCGGAGAAGCACTGATCCGGAATATCTTTCATATTCTGCCGCAGCTGATGTCTGTGCTGGTGATGATCATGTCCTATACAAGCCTGATCGATATTCCTGTATACGACAACTACGAATATCTTCGATATGTCAACATCGGTTTCGGGCTGATCACCCTAGTGGACGCCATTGTCCTGTTGCGGGACGATAAAAATCAATCCCTGCACGACAAGCTTGCCAAAACGTATGTGGTGATAAAAAATGAATCAACAGGTCCCCGCTCTTCTTCGTAGTTGTCCGATAGCTTCACCGGGTGGTGTCCCTCCCGCTGAACTTTGATCTGAACTCCAGCGGCGACACGTTGCTCTTCAGTTTGAACAACCTGCTGAAAGACTGCGAATGTTCAAAACCCAGCGCATAGGCAATCTCACTTACCGACAAGTTGGTGGTGGACAATTTCTCTTTGGCTTTTTCGATCAGCCGGTCGTGAATATGCTGTTGCGTGCTTTGTCCCGTCTGAACAGTGAGCAGACTGCTCAGGTAGTTGGGCGACACGTTTAACTTCTCTGCCACATATTGCACGGTTGGCAATCCCTTTTTCGCCAGGGCATCGCTGTTGAAATAGTCCGTCAACAGTTCTTCCAGCTGGTGGACAATGCTGTGGTTACTGATTTTACGTGTGAGAAACTGGCGATGATAAAAGCGTTCGGAATAGGTAAGCAACAGTTCAATCTGCGCGATGATAATATCCTGACTGAAGCGGTCGATGTTGGCATGATACTCCAGCCGGATGTTTTGCAGAATACCGGCCATGGTTGTCTCTTCCTTATCGGAAAGAAATAAAGCCTCGTGTGTGGTGTATTGAAAATAATCGTATTGCCGGATGGTTTTCGCCAGCGTTGTGTTCCACAAGAAGTCCGGGTGGATCAGCAACATCCACCCGGAACGTTTTGCTTCCGGGCTCGTGTCCACTTCGATGCGGAACACTTGTCCGGGGGCAATAAAAAACATGATGCCTTCATCGAAGTCATATTGCTGTTGTCCATATTTCACCTTACCGTTTATGCCGCGCTTGAGCGAGATTGAATAAAAATCGAACACCCAGCTTTTCAGGTTGTCTTCGGGTGCCGGGCGAATGGATTCATAATCGATCACACTGATCAGCGGGTGCGCTGGTTTGGACAGGTTGCGCAACCGGTGATACTCGGTAATAGACTTGATACGATGAATGTTGTTTGACATCTTTACTAACAGATTTCGCCATTATTTTTTGAAGTAACTACCCGCGTGCAGGTCTTCGATAAGACCGGCCTGTACCGGGTTCCACCCCAGTTGCTCCTGTGTTCGTTTTCCGGACGCTTTGCAATCCAGCGAAGCAAAGTATGCAAACCAGCCAAAGTGGGCAGCAGCCTCTTCTGTTGTTTTACTGGCAACCGGAACGTCAAGTCCCTGCCCGATTGCCGTGGCAATATCCTTGAAGAGAACGCCTTCTTCAGCCACGCCGTGAAAGCGTGTTCCTGCAAGATAATCATTCTCCACAATCAATCTGTACAGGCGCGCAACGTCGAGGCGGTGCACGGCTGGCCAGCAGTTAAGCCCCTGATTTTTGTAAACGGCTACGCCTTTGTCCCGCGCCATGTCGATGAGGATCGGAACAAAGCCGTGATCGCCTGTACCGTGCACGGAAGGAGGCAAACGTAAAACAGCGGCGCGTACACCTGCTGCCACTGCAGCATCGGCAGCCTCTTCCGAGGCTGTTCGCGGGTTTGTATTGGACAATGGCATGTCGCTTTCGGTAAGTGGCACTGGGCCAGCTGTAAGCACACCAATCGCCGATGTAATTACCAGCGGGCGATCTGTCCCGACCAGCGCCGAGGCGAGCGCCTGAATAACGCCTCGGTCCATTTCAGTGCTTGCCTTGAACTTTGAAAAATCGTGATTGAAGGCTGTATGAATAACGGCATCACACATCGCTGCGCCGCGTTTCAAACTGTCCGGATCTTCGAGATCGCCGCGGTGAGCCTGCGCTCCCTGATCGGTTAATGATTTTACACCGGCATCGGAACGAACAAGTCCCAGTACCTGGTGGCCTGCATTTAATAATTCGCTGACAACAGCCGAGCCCACAAAGCCTGTTGCGCCTGTAACAAAAACACGCATATAATTTTCTTTGGTTATAAATGATTTCCGAAACAAAGATGAGCAGTGCTATGCTCAAGGATGTAACGAAATCTACGTTTGTTGTAACCAAAGAAAAGCATTCTATCCGCACATCGGTTTACCAAATCGGCGCGGCTGGATAAAATGTTATCAGGTAAAATTATTTTGTTTTTGTCTTCTTCTTGGCAATGCTGTCGATCTGTTGAATGACTTTGGCTACATCAAAATCGGCGTATGTCCCATAGGCATCTACCAGAGTTCCCTTGGCACCATCATGCGTTTTAATAACGTAGAGCACTGACATGTCAGCCGGATCGGTAATGCCTTCGAAACGGTAAAAGTCCACAACTTCCAGTTGATCGGGTGTATATTTTTTTGATGTCTCGATCGACTCAAGACCTTTAGGCGTTGCTTTGAAGTTTTCGGTATAGCCATCGGCCACGGCTTTGGTGGTGCAATAGGCCAATGTCCTTAATTCAGGCATCAGCTTTTCGGCTTCGCTCAAGAGCTGGTGATCGCGATGTGTGTCTTTCTCGCCCTTCTGAATTTCGTTCTTGTCGGATGTTGATTGATTGTTCATGGCGGTTTCGTTTTGCGTGTACGGATAGATTTAAATCGTCACATCACTTCACTCCCACGTTGTCTATTTCTTGAAAATCGACATCCCAAGAACGAGCAGCACCACGAAGAAAACCAGAAAAATGAAGAACAGAATTCTGGAGATATCAGCGGCAGCTTCAGAGATTCCTCCAAAACCAAAAATCCCTGCGATAATTGCGATGATAAAGAAAATAAGCGCCCAGCGTAGCATAAGTAAAAATTTACGTGATGCCGGTACCGGTTAAAATCTCATGCCATTGAAATCCATCAGACCAAAAGGCCGCGGACTTCGGTGAAGTTCGCGGCCTTGTGTGTAAAATTTATCATCACCGAATGGCTGAATTACATGCCTGCATCTATTACTTCCATGGATCAAGCACAACCTTTACACAATCTTCTTCTTTCTCTTTGAAAATTTTGTAAGCGTGTGCGACTTCAGACAGCGGTAGCCGATGGGTAATAATGTCCTCCAGTTTTACCTTGCCCTCTACCACATACTTCAGGAGCGTATCGATATGTTTGTGCGCGGGTGCCTGGCCGCCTTTCAGCGTAATGCCCTTGTCGAAGAATTGTCCAATAGGGAAATTATCATAAGTGGTTGGATACACACCCAATACCGATACGGTGCCCCCGCGACGTACGGCGCTCATGCAGGCTTCGAGTACCTTGGGCGATCCTTTCTCGAGGTTGATGACGGCTTTGGCTCTGTCCAGCAACGACCGGTCCGGTTCAAATCCTACAGCCTCTACGCATACATCCGCTCCTCTGCCTTCCGTGCGTGCGCGGATTTGCTCTACAACTTCTTTTGCGCCATCCTCCCACAAAATTGTATCGCAGCCCGCAGCAGCCTTTGCCTTCGCGAGACGGTAGGGCAATGTATCCACCACGATTACACGACTCGCACCGCGCAGCCATGCACTTTTCGCAGCCATAATGCCGACAGGCCCCGAACCGAAAATAGCTACGGACTCTCCGCCTTTTACCTCGGCCCAGTCGATGGCGCTATACCCGGTCGGAAAAATATCCGTCAGGAAAAGAACCTGTTCGTCGCTGAGATTGTCCGGCACCAGGCGCGGTCCGACGTCAGCGTATGGAACACGCACGTATTCGGCCTGTCCTCCATCGTATCCGCCATATAAATCGGTGTAGCCAAAGAGTGCGCCGCCTTTATCTTTCAAGAGTCCTCCCTCCGGACCGTAATGTTCGGGGTTACTGTTTTCACAGTGTCCCGGCAAATGATGATTGCAGAAGAAGCATGTCCCGCAGGCGATGGGAAACGGTACGACCACGCGGTCGCCGCGCTTCAGATTTTTCACACCGGAACCAACCTCTTCCACGATGCCCATAAACTCGTGGCCGAGTACCATGGGCCTTGGTTGTGGAAGTCCACCGGAATAAATATGCAAATCGGAACCGCAGATAGCGGTTGCCGTCACTTTCAAAATTACATCTCTGCTTTCCTGAATGGCTGGATCGTCGACGGTGTCGTATGTTACTTTACGTGGGCCGTGAATTCTAGCTGCTTTCATCGTTGTATCAATTAGTTTGTCCCAACGGGTGCTTGTTGTTTTCTCATTTTGTCTGCCAGCGAACGGTCCGGCGTTACGTTGGACATCGCCACCTGTACTTTATTTTTAATACCGGATACAACCATGTCGTCGCCGCTCATCAAAGCCTTATAGCCATCTTCCGCTACTTTGGCGGCATCATCCAGTTTGCCTTCTTTCACTATTTTCGATTGCTGCATCTCGGCCTTGTTGAAGAAATCGGTGTCGGTGGCCCCTGGCAATAATGCCGTGATGGTAATACCCGAATCTTTTACTTCGCTGCGCACGGCCTCGGTAAATGATTGGACAAACGCTTTTGTAGCATGATATACGGATTGCCACGGCCCCGGTGTTTTGCTGGCGATAGACGAAAGATTCAAAATTCTGCCGCTGCCACGCGCAACCATATCCTGCAAAAAAAGCTTGGTCAACACAACCACACTTGAAATGTTTAAATTGATAATGTCCAGTTCACGACGTATGTCTGTTTCTACAAATTCGCCGTACTGTCCCTGCCCCGCATCGTTGACCAGAATTTCAATATCGATGTTCCGGGTCTTTACTTCATTATGAAGTTCGAATGAATTGTCGATGTTGAAAAGATCTTTGGAGATGGTTACAACCTCTACATTGTATTGCTGTTTTATCTCGTTCGATACCTGAATAAGATCGCGTTCGTTGCGCGCGACAATCACCAGGTTGTAGCCATCCCTGGCCAGCAGCTTCACCAGCTCATAGCCGATGCCGCTCGTACCACCGGTAACCAGCGCGTAGTGTTCTTTATTCTTCATAAGTTTTGTCTGTTTATTTTCTACAGCAGGTCCCTAAAATTGTTCCTGCCGGGATTCGGGAACAATGTCCACTGAAGCGCTGGTAAAAAACAGGATATCCCGGAAAGTGGTGAGCGGGATTCCCTTGTTGGTGATAAAGTTGCCAGTGTCCGGCATCGTGTTGGAAGCTGATTAACTTCAGAAAATTATAACCCGGATGTTCTCAGCGATCCTGTCTGGCTGAGACAATCATACAATCAACCCGAATATTCTTTCCGTTTGCATCAGGATGTAAAAAAAGGGAGCATCAACTCCCTTTCTCATTCATCAGTTTAATTTCCGGATGCGGAATCCGTTAGTACTTTACATTCAGCTTGATTGTAACACCCGCCAACGCTTTGGACACGGGACAATTGTCTTTCGCTCCTTTTGCAAACGTATTGAACTGTTCGGCGTCCAGCCCTGCAATCGGCGTAGCGGAAAGATCCAGCGTAATGGTTGTGATGGTTAATGTTGCCGGATCCAGCTCGACTGTTGCCTTCGTGTCCAGTTCGCCAGCGATGTGCCCGGCCTGCTCCAGCGTGGCGCTCAGCGCCATGGTGAAACAGCCTGCATGGGCGGCGCCAAGAAATTCTTCAGGGTTCGTTCCCACACCTTCCGCAAAGCGGGCACCGAATGAATATTGCGTGCTGCTGAGTACTGTACTTTGTGTGGAGATGGTTCCTTTTCCTGCTTTCAGGTTTCCTGTCCAATGTGCACTTGCTGTCCTTTTCATACTCTGTTTTTTTAGTTTTTTCTGTTTGGATATACTTTATTGTTATGTGCTTGTGTGCTTATTTATTTGTTGCTGCCGCTACAATGACTTTGGCAACGGCTTCCGGTTGGGACATAAAGACCACGTGGCTTCCTTTTATCTCGGTTATTTTTGTATTGGAACGTTTATACATAGCGCGTTCTATTTCGGGCGCAATGCTCTTGTCTTCAGTAGCGACGATGCCGTAAGCGGGTTTGTCTTTCCAGGCGGCATGTTGCACAGGGGTAACAAATCCTTTCGCGTGAAATGCGCCTTGCGATGCATACATAAAGTCAGCCTCTGCCTTGCTTATGTCGGCGCAAAAGCCTGCGTGGAATTTGGCTTTATCATAATACACAATACCTTTTTCATCGGGAGGAAGTACGCCATTCTCGGGTGCGGGCGGCGCCGTTTGAAACCATTGTATCGTAGTTTCCCCATCTGCTGGTTGAAAGGCAGCGATGTAGACCAGTGCTGCTACTTTCGGATGATTTCCGGCTTCCGTGATTACCGTTCCGCCCCAGGAGTGACCTACCAGGATTACGGGACCGTCCTGTCTGTCCAATACTGTGTTGGTCGCCGCGACATCATCTTCCAGCGAGGTAAGAGGATTTTGCACCACGGTTACATGATATCCTTTCTTCGTCAGGTTGGCATACAAGGCGCGGTATCCGGAGCCATCGGCAAAAGCGCCATGCACCAGCACAATGTTTTTAACAGGCTGCGACTGCGCCTGAGCTGTGAGGGAGGTAAAGAATGAGAAGACCGCGATGAGGACAACGAGTCCTGCTGCGAACTGGTTTTTAATACTTGTTTTCATTTCCTTTTTCTGTTGAGGTTTGTTTTAATCAACAGTACAAAGGTGGGCAAGTATGGAAGGCCGGAAAATATTCATCTTTCCCGAAGGATTGTGATTATTTCCCTTTTTTACGTTTTGTGGTTTCGGTACGGAATTCCAGCGGCGAAAGATTGGTGTGTTTTTTAAAGTAGGCTGAAAAATAGGCGGAGTCTTCAAAGCCGAGATCGAAGGTGATCTGCTTGGCCGACTTGTCTGTATAACTTAATAGTCGTTTCGCTTCGATGAGGATACGCTCCTGTATTACCTGCGAGGGCGTTTTATCGTGATAGAGTGCGAAGAGATTGGACAGTGTCTTGGGGGATTTATTCAGTCGCTGTGCATAATACGACACCGAATGTTCGGACCGGAAGTGTGCTTCCACCAGCAAATTGAATTTGCGAAAGAGGTTGAATTTTTCTTCCGAGACCGGCTCGCTGAAACTGCTGTCCCTCGCCAGGCGCGTAACGCTTACAATGAGTCGCTTCAGCAATACAAGAAGCATTTCATGTTGGATCAGATCGGCTGTATTCATTTCACCTACGAACATGTTGGCGAGCAGCTCGAACTTTTGTTGTTGATCCTTGTCCAGTACAATGAAGTGCGTGTCGCCCAGCCCGAACAAAAACCCGACACAGCTTACTTCCGCGTCATGATCCATGATGCAGTAAAATTCGCGATTGAATTGCCAGGCGATTACGTCTTTCGGGTTCTCAAACTGAAACGCCTGGTTGAACATAATGGGCAACACCGTATGGGTTTTGAAGGACTGCCGCTCATTATCAATCGTTACCACCTGCTGTTTACCTACGTTCCAGGCAATGGTGAAATACTTGTTGTCATGATCTCTTTTGTAAAAAGGGTTTTCAATGGCCGCTTCGCCTTTTAAAACAATAAGCGTTCCGCCGGTTTTAGGATCACTTAAAATCAATTTCATACTGGTATCTATCCGATAAGGCCGGTAAGATAAAGTATAAAGGAATCACTTCTAAGGATCGGGTATAAAGCCCTGATTACTTTATGTTCTTATAATACTATCGGTGTCGCTCATGGCTTGCGCATCAGTCGAGGCTTGCCTGGTAAACTTTTGCAAAACGCTCGGGCTGTGGCAGGCAGCTGTTGACGAATTGGTTGTCCAGTATGAAACCGATGCGCTCTTTCCAATATGATTTTTCGCTCTCCGAAAATACGGCCACATTTTTTATGGTGCGCACCATGGCCAGCGTATCGGACACCGGCGAGAATGGCGCGCCGCTCACCTTGCAGTTGCACAGGCTCAGATCGATCGGCACCATTCTTACGCGGTCCTGATCGTTCAGTTTAATGGTAAGCATGGAATTCTGGCGGCCGCGGTTTTCCAGCAGGGACATGCACTCTGCTTCGATAGCTTCCTGTTTTTTTCCATAGCTGGTGAGCACGGAATCCGAGAGCAGATCGCGTACACTGAGTTGCTCACCGGCCACCTGACTGGCGTAGCGCAAACACCCCATATAGGACGATGCCGACGGTTCGCTCAGCCGGAGATAATGAATCTGATAAAGTCCATTCTCGAGCGATACAACGTCGGCACGATCGCGGGGCGCACCGGGGGCCAGCGCCTCCATATAAAAGTAAATGTTTTCGGCTTTGCGTGCTTCCTTATGTTCGAAGTTCAACAGGTAGCTGTTCTGGGCTTGCGTGCCTGCGCCGGCGAGGAACAGGAGAAATGCCATGAGGTATTTGTATGAGGTGGTCATGATGTTTGTCTTTTATAATGGGTGATCATAAAAGAGCGGACCATGTATGACTGAGTAATTCCGGCTACAGTTGGACACCATTGTTTTGTCGTTTATGTGTACGGGTCAACGGCAAAACGTTTTTCTTGCAAACGTTCACGATGAATTGCGCGTGTCCTATCGATGTGCGCTATTGTCCTGTGTGATTCTTTTCTGTTGTAAAAATGAATGCAGGCAGCTCACGGAAACCGTAGAATCACGGAATAAAATACACAGCAGAGCTATTCCTGAATTTTTGCCGTGCGGATCACCTATCACCTGTTCGGTCGACAGGCGTCATTAAAAATATCCATGTCTATTGATTTAGTAGGATTTATTTTTACCTTCGCATCAAAATCCACCAATTCTATAGAGTTAAAATGAAATCATTCCAGAACATCCTGATTATCATTGCGTTTCTGATCGCCCTGTCACCTGTGCGGGCGCAATCTTCAAGTCAGGCAACCGCCTCCAGCACAGCAACAGCTCAACCATCATCCAAAATTGTGGTTGTTACGGGCAACCGTTTTTCCTACAAGCTTGTGCAAAAATGGATTGACGACTATAATAAAGTAGCCCCGCATGTGCAGGTGATAATAGAGTCGCGCGGAACAACTGATCCCAGCAAATATGATATTCTGGCCGAGGCATATCCGATGGATGAAGCAATCCGAAAGAACAGAGAGTACCTGAATGTGGGGCGCTATGTAATTTTTCCGGTGGCCACCGGCAAATCTCCTTTCGCAACCCTGTTCTCTGAAAAAGGACTGACGACCGACCTGATCAAGCAAATTTACTTCAACGACATTTTTGCCGAGAAGGAAAAGCAACAGAATATCGATGTACCGTATGTAACGTATACGCGCCTGAAGAATGCAGGCGCTCCGCTGGTGTTCGCCAAATATTTCGGCTATCAGCAAAAGGACTTTAAAGGAAACACGATTGCCGGCGCCGACGAGCATTTACTCAAAGCGTTGCTGCGCGATCCGAACGGCGTGAGCTATCTGCCCTTACCTCTTATTTATGATCAGCAAACCCGCAAGCCTGTAGAGGGACTCGCCGTGGTGCCGGTTGATCTGAACGGCAACGGAAAATTAGGCGACGATGAAAAATTCTATGACAACCTGGACAAGGTGATTGAGACACTCGAGAAGAAGACACCGGCAGATGTTAAAAACATTCCCTTTGAATATCTCCACCTCTCCGTGGACAAGCAAACCGCCAGCCACGAAGCGATCGATTTCCTGAAATGGGTAAATGAGAACGGGCATGGGTATCTCCACGACTTTGGCTATCTGCTTCCGGAAGACAAGCATCTCTC
>JAESFU010000822.1_pt1 | contig 10748 bp, 8 predicted proteins | sample 9269461 | NCBI WGS metagenome assembly JAESFU01 (sample SAMN14502556, study PRJNA617107) | algae metagenome | isolation source: Stenomitos rutilans HA7619-LM2 and co-occurring heterotrophs from cave walls | place: USA: Waikapalae cave, Hawaii | collected 2009-07-28
TGGCGTAGTGAAACGATGGGCGAATGGCAAAAACCATTGTTGAAAAACGGAATCAAATTCGATTTCCCTATTCACAGGCCCTACAACGAGCTCACCAAAAAACAGCAGGAACTGTTGTGGACAGGCAACGAATACTTCGACGGTATCAATGGCTTCTTTAAATACCTGGAATCGAAGACACACAAGATTCAATACCGCGTTATGCTTTCACGTTATCGCGGAAGAACCAACTGTCCCGATTGCAAAGGCACGCGGCTGCGCAAAGATGCGCAGTATGTAAAGATCGCCGATACGTCAATTACCGACCTGGTATTACTGCCGATTGAAGAAGGACTTGTGTTCTTCGAGTCACTGAAGCTTTCAACACACGATCAGAAAATTTCCGATCGCATTTTGACCGAAATCCGCTCGCGCCTCGAGTACCTGACACGCGTGGGACTCGGCTACCTCACCCTCAATCGCATTACGTCCACATTGTCCGGTGGCGAATACCAGCGTATCAAACTTGCCACATCATTGGGCAGTGCGCTGGTGGGCTCCATGTATATTCTCGATGAGCCCAGCATCGGTCTCCATCCCAAGGACACAGACAGAATGATCAGCGTGCTGAAAACACTGCGCGATCTGGGCAACACGGTAATCGTTGTTGAACATGAGGAAGAAATTATGATGGCCGCCGATCAGTTGATAGACATCGGTCCCGATGCCGGAAGTCACGGTGGCGAACTCGTGTTTCAGGGCACGGTAAAAGAACTGAACGGAAAAGTAAAATCACATACAACCGACTACCTGACGGGCCGGGAAAAAATAGTGATGCCCACGCAGCGCCGAAAGTGGAAAGACTCCATTACGGTGCACGGTGCGCGCGAGAATAATCTGAAGAACGTTACTGTAAAGTTCCCGATGTCTGCACTCACGGTAGTAACTGGCGTGAGCGGATCGGGCAAGTCTACGCTGATAAAGAAAATATTGTATCCCGCTGTCGGAAGACTGAATGGTTCTGTGGCGGAAGCACCGGGACGCTTCGATAAATTGAGTGGTGACTTTGCCAAGGTAACGCAGGTTGAGTTTGTGGATCAGAACCCCATCGGAAAGTCCTCGCGCTCCAACCCGATCAGCTACGTGAAAGCGTACGACGTGATTCGAAACCTGTACGCCGATCAGCCATTGTCCAAGCAACGCGCTTACAAGCCTTCGCATTTTTCTTTTAACGTGGAAGGCGGGCGCTGTGAGACCTGTGAGGGTGAAGGCGAAATTCGTGTAGAGATGCAGTTTATGGCAGATATATTTCTGAAATGTGAAAGCTGCCACGGCAAACGCTTCAAACAGGAAGTGCTGGAAGTAGAGTATAACGGCAAAAACATCGCCGACGTGCTGGACATGACGGTTGAAGAAGGACTGGAGTTCTTCCGCGATAAAAAACCGGTATTCGACAGAATTCTGCCACTGAACGATGTGGGACTGGGTTATGTGAAACTGGGACAGTCATCCAATTCATTGAGCGGAGGCGAGGCACAACGTGTGAAGCTGGCGTCGTTCCTGGGAAAGAATACACCGGAAGGACATATCTTGTTCATTTTTGACGAGCCGACAACGGGACTTCATTTTCACGATATATCCAAACTTCTGAAAGCCATCAACGCTCTGGTGGACATTGGCCACAGCGTTATTGTAATCGAGCATAACATGGAGGTGATTAAATGTGCTGACTGGATCATCGACCTGGGCCCTGAGGGCGGCGAAAAAAAGGGCGGTACGCTCATGTTCGAAGGCACACCGGAAGAGATGATCAAAAAAGGTAAAGGCTATACGGCAGAGTTCCTGCGTAAAAAATTGAGCTAGGCTCAGGCTATCGGCATGCCGAAAACACCGGCATATACGCCAATAACGATCGCCACTACAACGCCCAGCACCAGTAAAATTTTGCGTTTGGTTAACATGATATCAAGGATCATTTTGTCAGTAGGTTATTGAATAGACACGAAAGGTAGCGGCAAAGTTGTATTGCCGGAAAATTTTATTGACGACCTGTCTGTTTTATGAAATGAAGCAGCAATGTCCGATCGCCCGATTTCCCTGTAAACCTGCGGGCGATCTCTGGCAACTGTTAGCTTCTTAGCGTTAGCCTGTGTAATTTCATGTCACACCAAAACATTACTGACATGAAAAGAACCACCACTCTTCTCCTTACCGTGCTGGCCGTAGTGGCCGCTACCGCATTCCTGTCCTTTGTAACCGTGGATAAGTCCCGGTCCACAGAAAAAGTTACGGCCACGCTGGCCGATTGGGAACGGGCCAAAGCCTATACCAAAGAATACCTGGATGCTGCTTCCGAAGAAACATTTGCCTATAAACCAACAGCCGAGATGCGCTCCTTTGGTCAGCAGATGATGCATATCGCCGAAGCCAATTACGGCATAGGATCTGCCGCCACGGGCAAGAGCAGCCCTGTAAGTTTTGGACAACTGGAGAAATCGGACAAGGCGAAATCTAAAGCTGAAGTGACCAAGGCAGTAATGGAAAGCTACGATTTTGTTATAGCCGGTGCCAAAACCTTAACCGATGCGCAGCTCGCAGAGATGGTAAAGGTTTTTAATATGGACATGAGTCGCGAGACAGCCCTGGCCAAAACGTTTGAACACCAGACACACCACCGGGGACAAACAACGGTTTACCTGCGCCTGAAAGGAATAACACCTCCCGGCGAAAAATTATTCTGATTATGTTCAACGTCGTTTGCCAGGCAGGTTTTCTTTCGGGACACCCATCCGGCGAACGACGTTGACAAATTATCCTGAAAGCATGGCGGTGTTTGTAAAACCGAATTGGCATCTTGTAGAGAAAATTCCCACCCTTTTGTACGTCCGATTTTTTAGATACACTTTAACATCTGTTCTGTTTTCAAAGTCCAATAACATACGGGAATGAGTTATATCACAGCGATTGGTTGCGCCAATCCTCCGAACCGCTTCAGTCAAAAAATTATTGCGGGATTTATGGAGAAAGCCATGAATCTAGAACCCGCAGAGGCCCGCAAGCTTCAGGCGGTTTTCCGCGCCAGCGGCATTGAGCATCGCCATTCCGTGCTACAGGACTATGGCAGAAATGATTCATTTTCATTTTACCCCAATACACCCGACTTTGAACCCTTCCCGTCAACCGCCAAAAGATTAGAAGCCTTTCGTGAGCACGCACTAACGTTAAGCCTCGCGGCGATTGATAATATGGTTGAGACATCGCCCGCTGTTAACCGGAGGGACATCACGCATCTGATTACGGTAAGCTGCACAGGCCTGTATGCTCCCGGATTGGACATAGAGCTCGTACAAAAGCTCGGCCTCGCATCGTCGGTGCAACGCACCAGCATAACTTTTATGGGATGCTACGCGGCCTTTAACGCTTTAAAAGCGGCCGATGCCTTCTGCCGGTCGAACAATGAAGCGAATGTACTGATTGTGTGCACCGAACTGTGCAGCCTGCATTTTCAAAAAGCTGCCACCGACGACAACCTGCTGGCGAACGCCTTGTTTGCCGATGGCGCCGCTGCAATCTGTGTGCAGCCCAAACCAACGGGAAGTAAATCATTGTCCCTCGAAGCATTTCATAACGACCTGGCGTTGGAGGGACAACAGGACATGGCGTGGCAGGTGGGCGATCTGGGATTTGAAATGAAACTGTCGGCGTATGTGCCGACCATCATTGAAAAAGGGATATCCGACCTGACAAAGTCCTTGCTTCGTAAAATTAAAATCGATATTCCTGCCATTAAGTATTACGCCATTCATCCCGGCGGCAGAAAAATTCTGGAAGCGATAGAACATGCGATCGGCATTACGCATGAACAGAATAAATATGCGTACGATGTACTTCGTCAGTATGGGAACATGTCGTCACCCACCGTGTTGTTTGTGTTGCGTGAAATCTTCAGTGGCATTACCCCGGCGGACAATGATGAGCACATTTTAAGTTTTGCCTTCGGCCCGGGACTTACCATGGAAAGTATGTTATTGAAAATTTGCACCAGCCATGCCTGACTTCACAACGCGATCAGTTGACGAAGAAATTATGGACAACCTGGAATGTTCCGGCGAAGTTGTCCACCAAACCCTGCGCGAGCTGGAATTTATCAATCAATGGCTGGGCGGAAATCATGTAACGCTGCAGGCACTCAACCTGCTCAAGCGACAAAAAAAGATGTCGACCTTACACCTTGCTGATCTGGGTTGCGGCAGCGGCGATATGCTGAGACTTATTCATGCATGGGCTTTGAAAAATAATGTAACCGTTAAGTTGACAGGCATTGATGCAAACCCGCACATCATAGCCTACGCAAAAAAGAATCTGGCCGATTTGCCGGAAATAGAATTATTGTCCCTGAATATTTTTTCGGATGATTTCAGAGCCCGAAAATTCGATATCGTAATCGGCACATTGTTCTATCATCACTTCAGCAACAAGCAACTGGCGCAGTTTTTTTTAAACCTGCGCAAGCAGGTTTCCTGTGGATTTATCATCAATGATATTCATCGTCATCCATTTGCATATTATTCTATCAAATTGCTGACGCGCTGGTTCAGTAAATCCGCAATGGTAAAATATGATGCACCGCTTTCCGTTCTTCGGGCATTTAGCAAAAATGAGATACAAAATATTTTTAAGGACGCGTCGATTCAACATTATATTTTGCGCTGGCGCTGGGCCTTTCGCTGGCAGGTGATAGCGTATGCCTGATGTCACGCCGCTGATCAAAAAAAATCGAAGCGATATCTTATACATTCCTTATCTTAACATCAGCAATCACACACCCAGGTTTTGCAAAGTCTCTCCGATTCAACAATACGGCTTTTATATATCTATACAGGCGAATTCTTGCTGGGCGTAATTCTGTTTTTTGTATTCCGGCATTTTGGAGTTCTATACAAAAGAAAATTTCTCTACACGTGGGCGCTGAGCTGGCTTGCTTTTTCTTTCTACATGCTTGCCACCGGAGTTGTTACCGGCTTTCTTATGCAAAGCCATACGCTGGTGCGGCTTGGTGTAAGCGCGCTGGCGCAGCTTAACTGTTTTATGCAAGTCATTCTGATCTTGCGTGGCACACATGAGCTGGTAAACGAGCGCGCCTTCAACCGCAGAAAATTCAGAACGGTTTTGTTGCTTACGGTAATCATTGCGCTTACTTCGGTTGTTGCCTTCAGTCAGGATCTGGGCGATGCCTCGTGGCGATATTTTTTACGCATGGGAAGTCGCACGCTGGTGAGTGGTGCAGGCTTTTTAATCGCGGGCATCATTGTATTCAGAAACAGAAAATTTCTGGCAAGCTTCGGACAACGCATGCTGGCCATTTCATTCATCGTCTACAGCATCTATCAGTTGTATTATTTCGGTGTCGTAATCTTCAGCATTGGCGGTTTTGATGTACATGTACCTAACTTTTTCGGCATTGCCGATCTTATCCTGATCTCTGTGATGGGTATGAGTATGATCATGTGGTTGCTGGAGGATGAGCGCGCGCGTCTCGAAAAGGCAAACAAGGAATTGGACAGCTTTCTGTACAGCACATCGCACGATCTGCGTGCGCCTATTGCCTCCATTCTGGGGTTGACATACCTCGGTAAAATGGAATTCGAAGAAGAACGTGCCCGCACGTTTATGGATATGATCGAGGCCCGTGTGCGAAAGCTCGACATGGTTATCAGCGATATCCTGAGCTTGTCGCGCAGCAAGAAAATGGATCTAAAAATCGAGTCAATCGATTTTAAAAACCTGCTGGACAATACCATCACCGACGTGAAATTTGTGCCGGGCGCTTCTGCTATTACATTGGACTATCAACACGACCCGTCGCACATTCTGCATTCGGATTATAACCAGATGAAGATTATTCTGGGCAATCTGTTGTCCAATGCTATTAAATATCACAACGTAGACCAGCCGAATCCGATCATACGCGTAACCTTCGAAAGATTAAAAGATGCTGTCCAGATCGGCGTGGAGGACAATGGAACAGGTATTCCACAAGAAAGCCTGTCGCGTATTTTTGATATGTTCTACCGCGCCTCGCTCGACACCGAAGGTACCGGGCTTGGTCTTTATATTGTGAAAGAAGCCATCACAAAGATCAACGGCAGCATTGCCGTGACATCCGAAGTAGGCAAGGGAAGCAAATTTATGATACTGCTGGAGAATGCCTGAAGGCACAGCCCGGAGAGATGGTGTCCGGAGAAAGATCCGGGAAACAGAAAGTCATAAAAAAACCTGTCCAATCGGGACAGGTTTTTTTATTGCAGTATATCTGATCTTATTTGTAGTGTTTCAGCCGAACAATTTCTTCCTTCTTCAGAAATCTCCATTCGCCACGGCCCAGATCTTTTTTATCCAGACCGGCATATACGGATCGGTCGAGTTTAACGACGGTGTACTCCAGTGATTCAAAAATCCGGCGTACTACACGGTTCCAGCCAATGTGTAATTCGATGCCAACGGTTTTGTTGTCCTCGGAAATGATCGCGAGGTCATCAACCATGGCTACACCTTCTTCCAGCCGGACGCCTTCCATCACACGTTGAAAATCTGACTTGGTAAAAGGCCTGTCCAATTCAACCTTGTAGATTTTCTTGATGTTGTAGGACGGATGCATCAGTTTGTCGGCCAGGTCGCCATCGTTGGTCAGCAACAGCAACCCGGTTGTGTTTCTGTCCAAACGTCCCACCGGGTAAATCCGCTCCTTGATGTGGCTTCCCAACAGGTGCATCACTGTGTTGCGTTCCTGCGGATCGGCAGTGGTGGTGAGATATCCTTTGGGTTTATTCATCAGCACATATACAGGCTTCTCTGCCCGCAGCACCTTGCTCTCGTATCGAACCTCGTCGCCGGGGTTTACCTTGTAGCCGAGCTCGGTGATTACTTTTCCGTTTACGGAGATAAGTCCCATAGTAATGAGCTCATCGGCTTCGCGGCGTGAGCTTACACCACTGTTGGCGATGTAGCGGTTCAGACGAATCTTTTCAGTCTGCAAAGGCGCAGGCTCGTCGGTTGCCTCGTAGCCTCTTTTGCTGCCGATGGTTTTGCGTGGTTTCTTTTTATATTCATCGGGCTTGCCCATGCGGGCCTTCAGTCCACGTGCCGGGCGCTCCGCCGGTTCTTCATCTTTGAAGCTGCTGGTAGATGTAAACTTCTTGCGTGTTGCCGGTGTCTCCTCATCTTCGCGAGACGAACTGTCCTCGCGCTTGCTGAACGATCGTGTCGGGCGTTCCTCGCGGTCGCCGGAAAATGAGCGTCTTTTTGGAGAGCCTTCATCGTTACGTTTGGAGTAAGGACGTGATGATCGTTCCTCGCGATCTCCTGACGATGATCTTTTTTTAGGACCTTCGCGATCCTGATCAAAAGACTTTCCGCCTTCGCGTTTTGTATAAGGACGTGATGATCGTTCCTCGCGATCGCCGGATGCTGATCTTCTTTTCGGATAACCTTCGCCGCCCGATTTATCAAAAGACTTTCCGCCTTCGCGTTTTGTGTAGGGACGTGATGAGCGCTCTTCGCGATCGCCTGAAAAAGAACGTTTACCGGATGAGCTTTCATCTCCGGATTTATCGAATGATCGTGTCCTGGAAGAGAATCCTTTTTTCGGATTATCATCTCCCTTGTCCCGGAAGGACTTTCCGCCTTCGCGTTTTGTGTACGGACGTGACGAGCGCTCTTCGCGATCGCCGGAGAATGAGCGCTTGCCGGATGCGGAGCGTTCTTCGCGCGGTTTGCCGAAAGTTTTGCCGCCGCGTGCGCCAAAGCTTTTCTTTTCACCGGCTCCACTGTCCTCGCGTTTGCCGCGGAAGGGTTTATCCCCGCCGGCTGAACGTCCGAATGATTTTTTGCCTTCGAAGTCCGAATCTTTCTTCCGGCCGAAAGGCTTGTCCCCATCGCGGGATGATGATTTTTTGAATGGCTTCGCCGACGATGAGTCGCTCTTGCCTTTAAACGATCGTGCGCCCGGTTTGGAGGCTGAGCTGTCGCGGCCGCTTCTGCCACCGCGCGATGGTTTTGATGAATTACGATTGTTGTTGTTGCTCCGGGGCATCTGATTCTTTTGTGTCTATGTTTTCTCCTATGGTATTTACATCGCCAATAAATTCTTTTGGCGTGGGCAATTCGGCCAGGTCATTGATGCCGAAGTACTCCATGAACTTCACGGTTGTTCCATAGAGCATGGGTCGGCCGATGGTATCTGCCTTCCCGGTAATTTCAATGAGATTTTTATCGAGCAGTTTTTGCACTGCGTAGTCGCAATTTACACCGCGGATGTTTTCGATTTCAGTTTTGGAGATCGGCTGCTTGTATGCGATGATGGAGAGTGTCTCCATCGCTGAAGTGGACAATCTCTTTTTGGACTGTTGCTTCAGCATAATGCCGATGCTGGCCTGGTAGGCTGGCTTGGTGAGGAACTGGTATCCACCGGCGGCTTTATACAACTGGAAAGAAAATTCATCGTTCACATATTTTTCTTCCAGGCGCTGAAGGGCTCCGGCGATGTCCTCGTCGGGTACGTCGGCATTGAACATTTCGGATAAACATGCTTTTATATCGGCAACCTTGATAGGTCCTGGCGAACAAAAGATAAGTGCCTCGATGTGATTTTGCAGAAAGTCCATACGCGTATTATTACGATGTTGTTGTTAGTCACAGTCAGCTACAGGCGGGTGTGTTGACGGTGATTGTTTTTTAGTATTTGCCAGAGACAAAAATCCCCTCCGTGGTGGAGGGGAAGCTTTTATTTCGTTAGTCGTGTTGCATCATCTTGGCTTCTATTGACTGGGTGGTGTGAGGCACCGCGATCAATCGTTCTTTCGAGATGAGTTTTCCGGTTACGGAGCATATTCCGTAGGTACCGTTCTTAATCCGTACCAACGCATTTTCAAGGTTGGTGATGTATTTCTGCTGGCGTGCAGCAAGCTGACTCAGGTTTTCTTTTTCAGCTGTCTCGGCACCGTCTTCGAGAACTTTTGTGTTACCACCGGATGTGGCATCGGTACCTTCATCGTTGTTCCGGTTCAACGTATCTTTTAGAATCTTGTACTCTTCTTTCGCTTTGTCAAGCTTCTTGTTGATGAGCAACTCAAACTCTTTCAACTCCTCTTCCGAATACCGCGTTCTGTTGTCCTGAACGGCTGCGCTTTGTGCAGGCTTGTGAGCAATGGGTCTCTGATTCAACACTGGGAAAATATTTAATTGTGGTGGAGCTACTTTGGGCGCAGAGGCTACCGGTTTTTCCACAGGCGCGCTTTCATTTCGGGCAGTTGATTTTTCTGCTTTCTCCGCCTTGGGAGCTTTTTTAGGTGCGGCTGCTTTAGGTGCTGGCGCCGTAGCGATTTTTTTGGGTTCTTCTTTTTTTACCTCTTTTTTGGGAGCCGGAGCTTTTTTCGCTTCCGCTACTTTTTTAGGAGCCGCCTTTTTCGGTGCTGCTTTTTTGGGAGCGGCCTTTTTAGCAACAACTTTCTTAGCAGGAGCTTTCTTCGCAGATTTGGAAGGAGCAGCTTTCTTTACAGACGCTGCGGGTTTCGCCTTAGGAGCTTTCTTTGCTGGTTTGGCGCTGGTCTTTTTAGTCTTAGCCATTTTGCGGGGTTCCCCATTGGGTAAAAGATGCGCAAAATTATGCGCTCGGTTTCGAAAACAAAAACTATTACCTAATTAATTCATGTGTCCGCAGTATAAACGTATTTCTCTACCTTTCCCAATCATTAACGACACTTTATGAAAAGATTTTTCCCCTTAGTTATTGTTGCCATACTGCTTTCTGCATGCATGAAAAAGAATGCTTCACCGGAAGCGCAAACACCCGTGCCCATTACACTGGTAATTCATGGTGGAGCAGGCACAATAAAACGAGAAAACATGACGCCGGAACGTGAAAAAGCATACCACGCCGCCCTGCAACAAGCGCTCGACAGCGGCTATGCCGTGCTGGCCAGTGGCGGAAAAAGTCTCGATGCTGTGATCGCGGCCATTAAAGTGATGGAGAATTCTCCGCTCTTTAATGCAGGCAAAGGAGCTGTGTTCAACAGCGAAGGCAAAAACGAACTGGATGCGTCGATTATGGATGGCAGCAACCTCATGGCCGGAGCGGTGGCGGGTATCACCACCGTTAAAAATCCGATCACGGCAGCCTATGCGGTGATGACAAAATCCGAACACGTGATGATGATCGGCGACGGTGCCGAAAAATTTGCACGCGAACAGAACCTGGAGATAGTGGACCCATCTTATTTTTTTGATTCCCTGCGCTACAAGCAATGGATCAAAGCCAAACAGGATGAAGATGGCAATGAAGCATCACGCTACGATCCTTACACAAAGGACAAAAAATTTGGGACAGTTGGAGCGGTAGCACTCGATCAGTATGGAAACCTCGCGGCAGGCACCTCTACCGGAGGCATGACGAATAAAAAGTACGGGCGCGTTGGTGATGCTCCCATCATTGGCGCCGGCACGTATGCGGACAATGCCTCCTGCGGTGTATCGGCCACCGGCTGGGGAGAATATTTTATCCGGCTCTCGGTAGCCCACGACATTTCTTCCCTTATAAAGTATGCACACCTGCCGCTGCAACAGGCTGCCGATAGTGTAGTGATGCAAAAAGTACCGCGCCTCGGTGGCGATGGTGGCATTGTAGCGCTGGATCGTGCGGGACATGTATCCATGACGTTTAATACCGAAGGCATGTATCGTGGCTACATTCAGAAAAAGGGCGAAGGCAAAAC
>JAESFU010000823.1_pt1 | contig 10737 bp, 8 predicted proteins | sample 9269461 | NCBI WGS metagenome assembly JAESFU01 (sample SAMN14502556, study PRJNA617107) | algae metagenome | isolation source: Stenomitos rutilans HA7619-LM2 and co-occurring heterotrophs from cave walls | place: USA: Waikapalae cave, Hawaii | collected 2009-07-28
GTCATCGCTCGGCGGCAGCGAAAGCCAGATCAGGCCACCGCCCCAGTCGTAAAACCATTTGGCGTCGGTCTGCGCGGCGATCGCTGCCGTGATACGGGCACCTTCCATCGGCGGGACTGACAGACGCCAGACGATGCGACTCTGATCGCCCGCAAAAGGATGAACGTCGCGCACCGCGATCCAGCGTTGACGCGATTCATCGGCCGGATGCGAGCGGCAGATGCCGAATTCGGCAAGGAGGGCGGCCACCTTGTCACGCCGATAGGCAACCGACGGCGGAACGCCTTCGAGGCGCAGCAGCGTCGCCGCGACGCCGTCATTGACCGCGGCAGGCAGATGCGCGGCGCCTGAAACTTCAAAGGGCGATTGCAAGGCGAGGCTCATGGCGCGGATCGCTGCTGTATCGTCGAGACCGTCGAGGATCAACGTGTCCTCGCTTTCGGGAGCCGGAAGTACTTTCAGCGTGACGCTCGTCAGCGCCGTCAATGTTCCATAGGAACCGGCGAGGAGTTTCGGCAGATCATAACCGGTGACATTCTTCACCACCTTGCCGCCGGCCTGATAGATTTCGCCGCGACCGGAGACTCCGGTGAAGCCGAGAAAATGATCGCGCGCCGCGCCCGCCTTGATCCGGCGCGGACCTGCAAGGTTGCAGCCGATCATCCCGCCAAGGCTTCCGGCATCGCCCTGACCGAGCAGCCGCGAGTAATCTGGCGGCTCGAACGCAAAGCACTGGCCGCGCGCCGCGAGCAATGGTTCGACTTCTGAACGCGGCGTGCCCGTGCCGGCGGTAAGCACCAGTTCCTCGGGCTCATAGGATGTGATCCCCGAAAAACCGCTCAAGCTCAATGTGGCCGCGGCCTGCACAGGCCGGCCAAGCGCGGCCTTGGTATTGCGTCCGACGACTTCCAACGGTGTCTTGGCTGCGATTGCGTCGCGGATGATACTTTCGAGCTCGGCCTCGCTCGTGGGCGCGAAAGTCGATTGCGGCATGGATCAGAACCGCGGAATCTCGGGGAAGGGCAACTGGCCCTTATGGACATGCAATCGGCCGAGTTCGGCGCAACGATGCAAGACCGGAAAGACCTTGCCGGGATTGAGGAGGCCCTGATTGTCGAAGGCGCATTTGAGGCGTTGCTGCTGGTTGAGGTCGATCTCGGAAAACATCTCCGGCATCAGGTCGCGCTTCTCGATGCCGACGCCATGCTCGCCGGTGAGGACGCCACCCGCCTTCACGCAAAGACGCAGAATGTCGGCGCCGAATTTCTCGGCGCGATCGAGTTCATCGGCGTCGTTCGCATCGAAGAGGATCAAGGGATGAAGATTGCCATCGCCGGCATGAAAGACATTGGCGACACGCAAGCCATAGATCTTGGAGAGTTCCGCCATGCCTTGCAGGACTTCCGGCAGTTTCTTGCGCGGGATCGTGCCGTCCATGCAGATGTAATCGGGTGAGATGCGCCCGACCGCCGGGAAGGCAGCCTTTCGACCGGCCCAGAAGACCAGGCGTTCTTCTTCGCTGTTGGAGATGCGCAAGGATTGCGACTTGTTGCGCGCCGCGATCTCGCTGACACGCGTGATGAGATGGTCGACCTCGGCCTTGGGCCCATCGAGTTCGACGATGAGCAGAGCCTCGGCATCGAGCGGATAGCCGGCATGGACGAAATCTTCCGCGGCATGGATGGCGGGCCGATCCATCATTTCCATGCCGCCCGGAATGATCCCGGCCGAGATGATATCGGCGACACAGCGCCCCGCATCCTCATTCGTCGGAAAGCCGACGAGCACGGCGCGCGCCGTCTCGGGCTTGGCGAGAATGCGCACGGTAACTTCGGTGACGACCCCAAGCAGCCCTTCCGAGCCGGTCATGACCCCCAGGAGATCATAGCCCTCGCTATCGAGATGCTTGCCGCCGAGCCGGATCACTTCTCCGGTGATCAGCACCATCTCGATGCCGAGCACGTTGTTGGTGGTGAGCCCGTATTTGAGGCAGTGAACGCCGCCGGAATTTTCAGCGATATTGCCGCCGATGGTGCAGGCGATCTGCGAGGAGGGGTCCGGTGCGTAGTAGAATCCGCGATGCTGAACGGCCTGGGTGATGGCGAGATTGGTGACGCCGGGTTGCGCCGTGACGCAGCGATTGTCGTAGTCGATATCGAGAATGCGGTTGAACTTGCCGAGCCCCAGGATGATGCCGTCGGCGAGCGGTAGGGCGCCGCCGGAGAGTGACGTGCCCGCGCCGCGCGGCACGACCTTGATCGATTTCTCGTGGCAATAGCGCAGTATGCGGCTGACCTGGCCGGTCGTCTGCGGCAGCACAACGAGCAGAGGCATCTGGCGATAGGCGGTGAGCGCGTCGGTCTCATAGGCGCGCATCTCGACCGGCGTTTCGATGACGCCTTCGCCCGGAACGATCGCGCGCAGGTCGGCGGCGATCTCGGCGCGCCGTGCGATCGTCTCGGCGTCGGGTTGCGGCATCATCAGCATGGACAAAGGGTTAGGGCTTTCGCGCCGGGCTGACAACTGCCTTTGGGCGCTGTGCGGAGGTCACGCCCGGAAATCACCCTCTTTGGAGAATCGTTTGTACACGGATCAATTTTCGAGAGGGCTGTGAGGGGTGCTTGATTCCGCCATGGGAATCAATAGTTTATGAAAAAAGCGAAATATGAACAAAATAGTCACAATTATGCACTTGACATAGCATCATGATTCCCCGATCAAAAGCCGCCGGTTCTCCGGCTGGCGCGCCCGAAACAGAGATTGAAATCACCCCGGCGATGATCGAGTCCGGGCTTGAGTGGTTGCGCGCGTTCAACCGGGACTTTTCAGACGGTCGACGGGAAGTTCGGGAAATCCTTCGAGTGGCTTTGGCCAATCGCTGACGATTTTCTCGGTTGGCTTTTCCTCCAACCAAAGATGCGCATTTCCAATGTCGCGAGCTGCGTAGGAGAGCTTCACGATGTTAGTCATCACGACTTTCACGCCCTCGCTGGTCAGCGGGTGCCATTTGCCCGCACTGGCACCGCGCGACAAAATTGCGTAGCTCTGGCCAGAAGGGTTTTTGGTCATTATCTGACCATGCACGATAATGTTTCTGTCATTGGCTACAATCGCCAGCGAACTGTTGATCTTTCTCAGCATGGCCATCTCGGAAGCAGTAACGTGTGGCTCGGCGTGGTTGACAATAAGGGACCAGCGCCCTTGCATGTCTTTGTTGGCTGTAATCATGGAGCCGATCTTGTGATCGACCTTGAGGATGGCCCAGATGATGCGATCAGTGATAAACTCAAAGAATGACCAGGCCGCACATAACCGACCTACCTCAACGGTGTAGTGGGGATGCTGGCCAGTATGGCTCTTAGATTCTCGAAGGGGCATGCCGATGTCTCGCTCTGAAGATCGCGATGAAACTGAGGCGGCCCGCATTCGCGATGCCGCTCTAAAGCGCGCGCTCAACACGCCTCACAAGCCGCACACTCAGCCAAAGAAAAACCCCGGCAGGGGAACTGACGGGGCGGGCAAGATATTCAAGCCCAAAGTTCGTGGGAAATAAACTACTCGTTAACTAACGAGGCCCCTTAGTTCCGTTTGTCGGGCGGGTTGATTCGTACCCGTTCCTTCTCGGTTGTGTTGGGGTGTCTCTCCGCATACTCCTGAGTGACGAACTTGCCCTCTTCGGAGTCACGGTAGACGGTCTTCTTAGGTTCAGGTTTCTTGCTCATTTGAAAGTTCCCTTATGAGCGTTATCGAGCTACGCGAACGCCACAAACCCAGACCGGACGTTTGGCAATGTCAGTGCGGAAGTTACTCTTTCCGGCTGTTTTCAAACGCCGCTGTTCGGTGCGTCGATTGTGAGCGCGAACCCGTATCCATGCAGGGATACTGGCGCACGCCACCCGCCGCAGACGAATCGGAACAACAAACGAACAATATATGGCAGTTCAAGCCCCGAGTGGAGTCTTAACGTCGGGTCTTCAATAGCTTTTTGCGCTTCCGCCAGAGCTTCCTAGCTAGCTGGCGCGGCGTCTTTGGCTTCACGAGGTTGTCGATACATAAGGCGCTTTCCTTCGGCGCCCTTCACCGCTTCCTTGGCCCGATCTTCATCGTTGAAGCCAAGGGCTGAGCGATAGTTACGGCGGAAATCGAACTCCGCCAGATAGCGCGGCAAATGAGCTTCGCCGCAATGCTGATAGGTTCCGAACATACCGCGCTTGAATACCGACCAAGCATTCTCGATTGAGTTTGAGTGGACGCCATCACGGGAATATTCGCCGTGAGTGTGCTGGACGGTCTCATGGGCGGCGAACTCTTTGCCGATGTTCACATAGACGCGGGCTTCATCGGTATGCAGGACTGACTTGCGAGAGACGTTGCGTACCATGATCTCACGGATTTCGTCCTGACGGGCATGCTGGATATGGAACGTGCGAGTTTTGCCGCCACGCTCCACAAGGCCAAGGATCACGCGCTTATCGGCGCCGCCGCCCTTGCCGCTCTTAACATACGGCGAGGCATACTTGCTGCGCTTGCGGGGCGTCTCACGCTTGCCGTGATAGGTTTCGTCGGCTTCCACGATCTTGCCTTCGCCACCAATCGGGCCTGACGTTTCGACGGTATCCTTCATGGCCTCGCGAATACGGTGGGCCATGAACCAAGCGGTGCGATAGGAGCCAAGGCCAAGCATCCGCATAAGCTGATGGGCGCTAATGCCCTTCTTGCTGGCGGCCATGAGATGGAAACCCAATACCCATTTGGCGAGCGGGATATGCGACCGCTCCATGACCGAACCGACCGTCACCGTGAAATGCTCACGGCATTCGTTGCACTGATAGAGGCCCTTGCGATGGCTCTTGCCTGCCAGCTTCACGATCCGCTCTGGGTCGGCATTGCCGCAATGAGGGCAGTTCGGGCCTTCCGGCCACCGTATAGCCTCCAGATGCTCGCGGGCTGCTTCTTCATTGTGAAAGATCGGGTCGCTGAGATTGAGAGACATAGCTTGCTTCCTTTGTACCCATCTTCTAGGGTCAACCGGCTTGCTATGTCAAGTGCATAATTGTGAAAATAGTCCTTGACTAACTGCGCAGCTATTTGTACGAATCTGGTCATGCTTCCACAGTTGGCTCTCGAAGAGCCTCATGCCGGGAAGCCCGAAACCCAAACATCATTCCAGACGCGCCAGACCGCCACATATGCTTGCGCCGGGCGCGCATCGCCATGGAGAAAGCCATGTTTCTCGCCTTTCTGGGCGCTGTCCTGCTTGCCCTTGCGACCTTCCAACCCATCGGAAATTCTTGCGATACCGCCGGCTTGCGGGCAAAAGAGCGGCCTATAACGGTCCGGACAGCAATCCCGCCTATGGCTTCTCCCCGCGTCGGCTTTTTCGTCACCTGCCTTGTCGACCTGTTCCGGCCTTCGGTCGGCTTTGCGGCGGTGAAACTGCTCGAAGATGCAGGCTGCACCGTCGAAGTACCGGCCCTTCAGACCTGCTGCGGCCAGCCCGCCTTCAATACCGGCGACCGCGCCGACACGATCAAGATCGCCTCGGACGTGATCGCGACCTTTGGCGAATTCGACTATGTCGTGGTGCCGTCGGGCTCCTGCGGAGGCATGATCAAGACCCACTACCCAGAACTCTTCGCCAAGGGCACGCCTGAGCGTGCCAAGGCCGATGCGCTCTCGGCCAAGACATACGAACTCGTCTCGTTCCTGGCCGATGTGATGAAGGTCAGCGCCGTCAATGCCGCCTTTCCGGCAATCGCTACCTATCACGACTCCTGCTCGGGCTTGCGCGAACTGGGCGTGAAGGAACAGCCGCGGCGCCTGTTGCGCTCGGTCGAGGGGTTGAAACTTGTCGAATTGACCGATTCGGAAGTCTGCTGCGGCTTCGGCGGCACCTTCTGCGTCAAATATCCCGAGATCTCGAACACCATGCTGACGAAGAAGGTGAAGCGCATCAATGCCACCGGCGCCGACACCTTGATCGCCGGCGATCTTGGATGTCTCATGAACATGGCTGGCAAGCTCAAGCGCGAAGGCTCACCCATCCATGTGCGCCATGTCGCCGAAGTATTGGCCGGCGACACGGCGACGGCCCCAATCGCCGAGGCCGAGTGATGGAAGCGGGCAGCGTTACATTTCCGGCCAATGTGACGAAAGCGCTCGCCGACACGCAACTGCAGCATGCGATGACGGAGACTGGGCCGCGCTTCATCACCAAGCGCAGCAAGGCCCGCGACGCGCTGCCCGAGTTCGATCGCCTGCGCGACATCTCGCGCGACATCAAGAACAACGTGCTCGACAATCTCGACATCTATCTCGAGCGCTATGAGAAGAAGGTGACGGAAGTCGGCGGCCAGGTGCATTGGGCTTCGACCGCCGAAGATGCGCGCCAGACCATCATCGGCATCTGCAAGGCGGCCGGTGCCAAGATAATCACCAAGGGCAAGTCGATGATCTCCGAAGAGATCGACTTGAACGAGGCGCTCGAGAAGGCCGGCATGACGCCGGTCGAAACCGATCTTGGCGAATATCTGATCCAGCTTCGCCATGAGCGGCCGAGCCACATCATTGCGCCCGCCGTGCATCTGACGCGCGACCAGGTCGAAGCGGATTTCAGGAAGGCCCATACCTGGCTGCCGCCGGAACGCGACCTCACCGAGATTCCGGCGCTGGTCGAGGAAGCGCGGCAAGTCCTGCGGCAGAAATATCTCGATGCCGATGTCGGGATCACGGGTGCGAACTTTCTCATCGCCGAGACCGGCACCTCGATCATCGTGACGAACGAGGGCAATGGCGACCTCACCCAGACATTGCCCAAGGTGCATATCGTCATCGCCTCGATCGAGAAGATCGTGCCGACCCTGGAGGATGCTGCCACCATCCTGCGCGTCCTGGCGCGTTCGGCGACGGGACAGGATTTCTCGAACTATACGACATTGTCGACGGGACCGCGGCGCCCGGGCGATCCCGATGGCCCGCTCGAATATCACGTGGTCATCCTCGACAATGGCCGCTCGAATGTGCTCGGCACCGAGTTCCAGGACATGCTGCGCTGTATCCGCTGCGGCGCCTGCCTCAATCACTGCCCGGTCTATCAGGCGGTCGGCGGCCACGCCTATGGCTGGGTCTATCCGGGCCCGATCGGTGCGGTGGTGACGCCGGCCCTGGTCGGCATCGCCAAGGCGAAGCATCTGCCGAACGCCTCGAGTTTCTGCGGGCGCTGTGAGGAAGTCTGCCCGATGCGGATTCCCTTGCCGCACCTGATGCGTAACTGGCGCGAGAAGGAGTTCGAGCAACATTTGACCCCCGCCGCGATGCGGAGCGGCATCCGGTTCTGGTCCTATGCGGCGCGCCACCCGAAGCTCTATCGCTGGGGCGCGAGACTGGCGGCGCGTGTGCTGGGCAATCTCGGCCATGGCAAAGGGCGGATCGCAAGCCTGCCACTGGCATCGGGCTGGACGCGCTTTCGCGACATGCCGGCACCGCAAGGCCGGACGTTTCTAGATCAGTGGCAGGATCGGAAGAACAAAAAGGGGTAGGGGCGCTTTCTTCCTTCTCCCTCCTCATGCGGAGCATGGGGAGGGTGGCGCGCAAGCGCCGGGTGGGGCTCTTCTGATGGCGACAGCCACCCCACCCGTCACGCTATCGCGTGACACCCTCCCCGCCGAGGCGGCAGGGAGGGAAAAGATGAGGAGAGAGGCGGGAGAAGACGAAGTGGCGATCTCTGCTATTCTCACCCGCCGATGCGATGGAGGATCACATGGAAATCAAGCGAAGCGGATCGCAGCCTTCGACGAAGGGACCGGCGGACTGGTTTACCGGAGCCGTCAGGGTCGATCGCCTGTTTGATCTGCCGGAGCCGGCGCGCGCAGCCGCGTCGCTTGTCACTTTCGAACCCGGGGCGCGCACCAACTGGCATACGCATCCCTTCGGGCAGAACGTGATCGTCATGTCGGGTCTCGGCTGGGCGCAGCGCGAAGGCGCCCCCGTCGAGGAAATCCGGCCCGGCGATGTCGTGTGGTTCGAGCCTGGGGAAAAGCATTGGCACGGGGCGAGCCCCACCAACGGGATGAGCCATATCGCCATTCAGGAAAAGCAAAGCGGGAATGCTGTTGTCTGGCTCGAAAAGGTGACCGACGAACAGTACCGGAAAGCATAGAGCGCGGAGGTTGTTGATCCCGCGCACTTGGTCTAGCGTCAATATCTTCAAAAGCTGATCTTCCGTAAGGAACCCGGCGGGCGGGGCGGAGTCGGCATCGTCTCGGGGGGAGGGTCATGGCGGAGTCGATAGATCCGCGAGCACCGGCTCGTGCGCTGTCGCGCGGGCTGTTGCCGGCAATTATGGTCGGCACGATCGCCGGTCTCGACAATATCGCGACCGGTCTTGCAATCGCCTCGCTGCTCTTTGCCGGCGGATTGGCGGCGGGCCTCGGCATCGGCGTGATCGTGGTGTTCCTCGGCGGCGGCATTCTGGCGCTGGTCGTTTCGCTCCTGAGCCGGCAGCCCACCACCATTGCGATGGTGCAGGAGACAACGGTCGCCATTCTCGCAGCCGCGCTCGCAACCCAGATCGCAACGCTCGCCGCGCCACCCGAGGTGCGGGTCATCACGGCGCTCACCGTGCTGGGCGGCGCCAGCATCGTGACCGGCGTGTTGTTCTGGGTGACGGGCCGGCTTCGCTTCGGTGCGCTCGCCCGCTTCCTGCCGTTCCCGGTCGTCGCCGGCTTTCTCGCGGGCTCCGGCTGGCTACTCGTTGCCGGTGCCATGATGATGGCGACGGGTTTGACGAACGGCTGGGATTTCTTCGCGTCGCTGCAGCACGTCGATAATTTCTATCGCGTCATTCCCGCAATCGCCTTCGCCATCGTGATGCTGGCGGCCCTGCGGCGCTATCCGAACCCCGCGACCGTTCCCTTGGTAATGCTGGTGGCCGCAATCATTTTTTACATCGTGCTGGCGGCGACCGGCATGGATATCGAGACGGCAAGGGCGCGTGGACATTTGCCGGTCCTGCCGGCCTCCGGCAGCATCGTCTGGCCGACGCCCGACCTTCTTGCGCATATCGAATGGAGCGCCGTCGCATCGACCTTGCCGAGCGTCCTCTCGGCGGCAGTCCTCAGCATGGTCGGTTTGCTCCTCAACACCAGCGGACTTGAACTCGCCACTGGCCGCGACATCAATTCCAATACCGAACTGCGCGCGACCGGCATTGCCAACGTTCTTGCCGGTGCAGTCGGCGGGCCGTCCGGCTATGTCGGGCTGTCGATGACATTGCTTGCCGAGAAGATGGGCGTGCGCGGGCGCGGCGCGGGCTTTGCCTGTGCGATCGTCATGTTCATCGGCCTGTTTCTGGCGCAGTCGCTGATCGCGCGCATTCCGGTGTTCCTGACCGCGGGCTTCATTCTCTATCTCGGCATCGAGATGCTGAAACAATGGGCCGTCGATACCCGCCGATTATTGCCCATGTCGGAATGGGTGATCGTCGCCGCCATTCTGGGTGCCGTCGCCACCATCGGCTTTCTCGAAGGCATCGCTGCGGGTCTCTTAATTTCGGTGGCCGTTTTCGTCTTCAACTATTCGCGCCTGCCCGTGGTTCGCATGAGTTCGACCGGGCTTGAACATCGCAGCACCGTCGACCGCTCACCCGCCGCCATGGAGTTTCTGTCGCGGCACGGCGATACCGTCGAGGTCGTGCAATTGCAGGGCTATCTGTTTTTCGGCACCGCCGACCGCATGGTCGAGCATGTCCGTCGCAGGCTTGCGGCGACGCAGCGGGTGGCACTGCGTTTCCTCGTTCTCGATTTCCGCCATGTGAGCGGCGTCGATTCGGCCGCAACCACCTGCTTCAACAGGATCAGGTCATTGACCGAGCCGGCCGGGGTCAAAGTCTTCTTTACGCATCTCTCTCCCGAAGTGGAGCAGGCGCTGCGCCGCGGCAGTCTCGATTTTGCCGATGACGGACCTCTGATGCTCGAGACCGACATCGACCATGCGTTGGAACGGGTCGAGGAGACGCTGCTGTGCGAGCGGCCGGAACTCGATGCCGGCCGCGATCTTCACAATCATCTCACCGCCGCGATCGGCCCGCATCCGCGCATGCGCGATTTCATCGACGCGATGACGCTTCTGTCGCTCAAGCCGGAAGATCGCCTCATCAAGGCCGGCGAGGATGCCGATGACGTCTATTTCGTCGCCGATGGCCGCGTCCGGGTTCAATTGACCATGCCCAATGGTCGCGTGCTGCGATTGCGGACCATGACCGGCGGTGCGATCGTCGGCGAAATCGCGCTCTATCGCCATCAGAAGCGAACCGCCGACGTGATCGTCGAGACGCCGTCCGAGATATTCCGACTGAGCGCGACCGATCTCGAGCGCCTGGAGCGCGAGGACAGCGAACTGGCGATCCTTGCGCATCGGTTGCTCGCCACCAATCTGGCGGAGAAGTTGAGCGTCACCAACCGGATGATCCAGAATTTGCACCGCTAGGATCTCCGGAGTAGAAGCTCGGCCATGACAGCGACATCACGCGAAAAGGTCTTTGCCGCGATCCGTTCGCGCATGCCCAAGACCGACCGCGCCCAACGCGAGGCAGCCGTTGCCGAGCGCCTGGCGCATCCGCACCAGAACCTCATCCCGGCGCGGGGGCAGGGCGACGATCACCACCGCATCGCGGTGTTCAGCAAGTACATGGAGGATGTCGGCGGCACCGTCGAAGTACTCGATGACAGCAACGACGTG
>JAESFU010000824.1_pt1 | contig 10733 bp, 9 predicted proteins | sample 9269461 | NCBI WGS metagenome assembly JAESFU01 (sample SAMN14502556, study PRJNA617107) | algae metagenome | isolation source: Stenomitos rutilans HA7619-LM2 and co-occurring heterotrophs from cave walls | place: USA: Waikapalae cave, Hawaii | collected 2009-07-28
CCTGAACCGGGCGAACCTGGGGATGGAAGTGATGCACGAGCGGAATGCGCACAACTTCCCGCTTGACTTGGCGGCGGGTGAGGCGGCTCCGGTCGCCCTCGCGGCTCCCTCCATCAACGGTTAGTCTGACCCTTGTTTGACCAAGGCTAGTTGACTAGTTGCTTGATCGGTTGATTGGGTAAATGAAGAGCGCTCCCTCACTGAGGGAGCGCTTTTGGTGTGCGGAGAATTGGTGGGGTGTTGAAAGACTGCTTTTTCCTAATGCATTTGACTATTCCCACCCCTTCATTCTGGGCTTGAGCCAGAGTGTTTCATGCATCAGAAGAAAACAAGGTTGGCAACGGATTTTGGAACGGATGAAACAGATAAACCGAACAAAAAGTTACCGAATCTATCCGTTTCATCTGTTTTCCATCCGCTGCTAATTTGACTTCCTTGTATGAAACCACCCTGTTTCGTTCTGGGCTTGAGCGGCTTGTTTGGTCTCAATACCTTTAAGGAGGTGACAGCGTAGGAGCCGTTTGCACTAACGGTGTCTGCTTCTGCATTTGCTGAATGACGCTCTTAAGCGATGCCTGGGCTAGCGGCTGATTGGCATTGAGTTGCAGCGATGCCTGTAAGATCTTCAACGCATCTGGAAAGCGACTGAGTTTGGCAAGTGCTAGCCCTTGCCCGGTGAGAGCATCGCTACTTTTGGGGTCAATTTGACTGGCTCGTTGATAGGCAGCGAACGCCTCTTGAAACGATCGCACAGACATGAGTATCGTTGCCCGGTTATACCACCCTGAAAACGAATTGGGATTAAATCGAATGGCGTTGTCAGCGGCGGCGATCGCGGGTGCGTAGCGCTGTAGCTGCCACAGCACCACACTACGATTTGCCCAACCGTCAGAATTGGTAGGATCAAGTTGAAGCGCCCGATCGTATGCAGTCAGAGCCTCCTGATGTTTGCCTGCACTCCGCAGAATCGACCCTTGATTAAACCAGGGCTGAGCAAAGTTGGGATCAAGCTGAATCGCTCTCTGAGTGGACGCGATCGCCTCGTCGTACTGCTTGAGATACCATAAGGGCACACTACGATCGCTCCAGGCACTCGCTGACTTTGGGTTAATGCCTACTGAACGGTTTGCAATCGCCAGGGCTTCTTCGTACTTTCCCTGGCCCGCAAGTGCAACGCTGCGTTGGTTCCAGGCTTGGGCCGCAGTGGCTTCGCCCCAATTACCATCGCCTTGAATCGCTTGTTTGCACGGTTCTTCTGCATCCTTGTATTGCGTCAAGCGGTTCAGCATGGAACAGCGACCCAGTAAAGCAAACGCATATTTTGGACTCAGTTCAGTAGAGCGAGTGTAGGAGGCCAGCGCTTCGGTAAAACGGTTGAGCTTTTCGAGCATCAATCCCTGGGCACTCCAAATCGTCGCATCGTTGGGATCAAGGCTGATGGCGCGATCGTAATCAGCGATCGCGGTTTGCCATTGGTTGAGCTGACGATTTGCCAAGCCACGATTTGCCCAGGCAAACGCAGCCGTTTTATCGCCCCAGTTATCGTTGTCTTGTAAAGCCTGATCACAGCTTGCGACGGCCTCCTGGCTTTTACCTTGTTTTGCCAATGCTTGACAACGGTATGCCAGCGTCAACGAATCTTGCGGTTCCAATAAGAGGGTGCGATCGAAGGCTGTGATTGCCTGATCTAGTTGTCCCGACTGACTGAGAATGATGCCCCGGTGTAACCAGGCCAACGCAGGCGATTTTCTGCCCCAATTACCATCCACTTTTAAGGCTTGATTGCACGTATCCAATGCTTCTTCATGACGACCCAGCGACTCAAAGGCAAGACATTTATACGTGAGCGCCAGAGAGGTTTTGCGATCGAAGTTCAACGCCCGATCAGCAGAGGCGATCGCCTCTGGATATTGCTTCAGTTTTAAGAGGATCGCGCTGTGGTCTGCCCACGCCAATGGATCTTTCGGACGCAACACGATCGCCTGTTCACAGGCTTTGAGGGCTTCTTCATACTTGCCTGAATCGGCCTGGAGGCTGCAAAGGTCTGTCCAATACGCAAAGTCTTTGAGCTTTTCTTGAAGCATCTGCTGTGCTACAAGTTGAGGCGATGCTGGAGGCTTAGAAGCAAGGCTCTGACTCTGCCCAACAAACAGGCTGGCAATGAACGTGGCAAGAGTAACCCATTGCGATCGCGGCATGGAAAGAGCCTCAATGTTGGGAACTATAGTATTATCGACAGCTCAATGCTGAAACACGCCAGTTTCGTCATTGACTGTATCAAACCATCGATTGCAACGCTTGTTCTGGACACGAGAAATTTTATGAAAGCTTTGCCAGTCACTTTGCTGCTAGTGCTGCTACCATTTCAAGCTCAGGCAGCGAACGATCGTCACCTTAAGGAGCTACGCGAAACGCGCCAGTGTGCAGGGTGCGATCTTGTGAATGCCAATCTGCGGGGAGTGTCTCTACGGCAGGCCGATTTGCGGGGAGCCAATTTGAAAGGTGCGAATCTGAACGGAGCGGATTTGCGAGGTGCGTTTCTCAAGCAAGCCAATTTAACTGGAGCAGACTTGCGTAACGCTAATTTAGCAGATGCAAATCTGGCAGACGCAAAGCTGGAGGGCGCACAACTGAAAGGCACGATTGTGAGCGATCGCACCGTGCTGGCGGATAAATGGCAGTTGGTACGCAAATTGGTGGAAGAAGGAGGGCGTGATCAAGATTTGAGCGAGGCCAATCTGGCGGGTGCGAACTTAAACGGCAGCGATTTACGCAACGCAAACTTAGCAAAAGCGAATCTTAGCGGAGCCTTCCTGGAAGATGCGTTGCTGAGCAATGCGAATTTAAGCCAAACCACCTTACGGCGTACCAGCTTTTTTATCAGCGATTTGAGCAACGCTGATCTAAGTCAAGCAGATTTGAGAGAGGGCAGCTTACGTGCGACAGATTTGCGATCGACCACTTTTCAGCAAACCAATTTGCGACGGGCAGATCTCAGCTCAGCCTATTTGCAACAGTCCAACCTCAGCAGCACGGATCTGGCAGGTGTCAATTTATCGCGATCGAGCTTGAATAGAGCCAATCTCAGCCAGAGCCAGCTTCAAGGGGCAAACCTGTTTGCGGCTGATTTACGCGGCACAAATCTCAGTGAGGCTAATTTGAGCGGTAGCAATCTGCGTGGTGTGGATCTCAGCGAATCTGAATTGACCCAGGCAAGCCTACGCGGGATCAACCTCGAAGGTGCGAAGCTCCGAAACCTCAAGCTGAGTAAGGCCGACCTGAGCAATCTTAACCTGCGCCAGGTTGATTTCAGCGGCAACGACTTACGCAATGCAAATTTACGACGCAGCAATCTCAGTGGCGCTAACTTGCAGGGCGCAAACCTCAGCGGTGCCAATTTGAGTGAAGCAAACTTAAGCGGAGCCGACCTGACAGGAGCCAATCTCGATCAGGCAGATTTGAGCTACGCCAATCTCAACCATGCCAAGCTACAAGGGGCGCGACTGGCAGGTGTGAAGCTGGATTACACAAATCTTTGCGGGGCAACGTTACCAACCGGGTGGAAGGCGGGTTGTTAGCGCCGATCGAACTGGGGTGGAATCGCGATCGGTGCCAGAGTGCCTGGAGGTGAATCACCTGGAGCAGTCGGAGTTGCAGCACTGGGTGAAGGGCTGGCCTGGGCATTGGCGATCGCAGCAGCAGCAGCGGCAGCAGCCGTTGTAGCCGGATCACCCGCCGCAGGATCGTATGTTTCTAGCGTCACGGCTTGCGTCACTTGTTGCCCAGCTGGGCTGGTAACTTGTAATGTCAGCGTCACGCTTCCTGGCTTAGGGCTTAAGAAAATCGGTAAAGCCCCTTTAAGCGGGACACTGCCTGGAACTGGTAATAATTCGGCCCGACTGCCGCTACTAGTATCGATCAACCACGACAACACCAAACCACCGACCGCCTGCCCCGTCGTCATGGGAATAAAGTATTTTGGCTGTATCGGTTTTCCATTCAGTTGAAACGCCACAATTTGAGGCGATCGGGGTAGCAGTTTAATCAACTCTGTTTTTTGCGATGGTGACTTTTCTCCACTACTGACCTTGGGAAGCGCCGTGAGTTCAAATACATAATCTCCTGGTTTCCGCAACTCGGTGGGAACGGCCTGACAAATTAGGACTTGCTGTAGGCTGCAAACTGCTTGCAATTCTTTGGGGATGCCCTGGCTGAAATCGTATTGCTTTAAGGGGCTGGCAACCCCTCCATCAGGTGTGCGACCCACGACTTGTACAGCACGCAACTGGTCAGGGTTGGCGATCGCCCAGTTAAGCCGAACCCCAAAGGCTTTGCTCTCTTTGCTGTTGGGGTCAACCGGGTTGATGATCATCTTACGCGTTGGCTTTGCGGTCTTCGCGATCGGCTGAGCGATCGGCTTGATAACAAAACCGCTCGGCTCTTGATAGATGGGCTGGGTCGAGGCAAACCCCACGATCTGGGGCAAGGGCACCGCTTCAATCTTGACTGGAATGCTTTTGCGCGTGTCAGATATGGCTCCCTTTGCTCGTTTGGAAGCAGTGGTCATCTCAAACAAGTAGGTACCAGCCTTGCGAGCCGTAGTCCGAACACTATTGCACGTCAGCACTGCCGATGATTGAGTGCAAAAGGATTCCAGCGCAGCAGGCATGCCCCGGCTAAAGTCATATACCTCTGGGCGGGTGAGCAGTGTGCCATCACTGGACAAGCCGTTGATGGTAATGGATTGCAAGCGATCGGCGTTGTTGATCTGCCAGTTCAGTCGCACCACATCGTCATTGATGGCAGCATAGCCGCTGTCGGCTGGTGCAAATTGGGCAATCTGGGGTGAGGGGGGCGTTCTAAACAGCAGCCACCAGAGGAGATAGACCAACCCCAAAACGCCCAGAATACTCAACACCAGTAGCGGAAAAAACTGCCACCAGGGGCGCGGTTCCCATACTAGAAGTCCCGGTAATTGATCGATCGGCAGCGGCAACTGGCGATCGTCTTGCAGCGACACATTGAAGTTAATGACTCGACCGCCTCCGTAGATCGGTCGCCGCCACCAGGGGTCTGGTTGTACCCGGAGATCGACACCAACCACTGATTGCGGCGCAACCTGAGCGGTTGCTGGTTCCAGGGTGTAAAAACAAAGCGCTTCTTCGTTGAGGTTCTGCACCGACAGGGTAATCGATCGCGGCGTATTGCCACTGTTGGATAGCCGCACCTGAAACAGCCCTGCCTGCCGCTTCACCTGCCCTATTATCGTCCGCAGTTCTGCTTGTAGCAAATAGACCGGGGGCACTTGCAGATACACCAGATCTAGCAGCACCAGTTCTGGCAAGGTTTCAGAATAAAGCCGTAAGGTGGGCACGTAGCTCCCAGCTAGCGCATCAAACGGTGGATTGAACAGCAGCAAAATTACGCCCTGTTCACCAGGATTCAGATTGAGAGAATCGGCTTCCGCAATCAGCCCGCCGCCCTGTGCGCTCGGTGGATAAATGATGTTGAACCAGGTTTTGGGAAGATCTGTGCAGGCAAGCCGAAAGCGATCGACCCGATCGCCCCGGTTGTAGACCAGCACTTGAAACTGAAGGGCAGCACCAGCCTGAAGAATTGCGGGATTGGCAGAGCTAGAGGGTGGCACGAGCACAAAGGTTGGATCGTTAGAGCGAATCGTATTTTGTGTGGCTGGTAAGACTTGAAGCTGCTGTTCGTAGCGAATCGGCGTATCTTCGGGGTAATGTTCCTGGGCATCAACGACCACAAAATAGCGATAGATCCCCGGCAGCGCCTCGATCGGGATTTGGATCGGGAAGATCACCTCATCGCTCTGGTTAGGGCCTAATGCTAGTTGTTCCTGGTCCGACTCACACCACTGCTGCAATGACGGCGAAAGTGCATCAATCAAAACTGTAATAATGGCGCTTTGATGCCCTTTGTTGCTGATGGTGACGCTCAGATTGAAGCGATCGCCCGACACCAACGTATCTCGACCAGAGGAACTGATAATGGCAGCAAGAGGGCTGCTGGCCGTGCCAACGTGAGACTCTACAGTGGACAAACTGGATGTCTCATTAAGGATGCTACCCTCTCCTTGCTCTGACATGAGATCTTCCCTTTGTTGTAGGACACATAAGTTTGCCCCTAGACCACCCCTAACGAACCAGCAGTGCTCCGTTAAACTTGCTCTTTACGTTACTTGCTCTTTAAACGTTGAAGCAGCCTTCACCAATTCTGCTTGATGCTCGCCAAACAACGTCTGCTACTTCTGCCAGCATTACTTGACCAAAGGCTAGCGGTCCTCTAAGTCAGCAACAGTGTATCGCTGATTCAAGTGTTTTTAGCTTCAGTCATTAATAAACGATCGCACTGAGGATTCAAGCGCCTTGCAGGGAACCCTGAACTTGCTCCCTGTCTTGTGGGTCCGGCCGATGGCAATTCAGAATGTTCCTAAGCTTGTGGCAAAAAAGGTCTTAAAGCGTTACGCCTACCGCTTTACAAGCCAACCTCGCCATGTACAGCAGGCTTACATGATTGCCTTGAGACGGTGGGCATGGGTTAAGCCCATTTGGGACGAAGTCTATCAAGAATTGTTTCCACCGGACGCGAGTGCTCCAGAAGAGACGGCAGCGATCGCAGCCCGCCCCCCAATTGCCTTACCGACAGCGGCAGGCGTACAAACAGTCGATTCACCCTATCCTCGCTATCGATGTTTGCAGAATGATCCTCTCCGTTGTTCACAAGCCCAGCCGCTTGGTACAGACGGGGAAAAGCTGGCCTACTGCCAGGAACCGTGTGGGTTTCCCACCCAATTGCCAGAACGCGCAGAACTACAGGGACAACGAGGAATCTATCGCATTGAGCAATGGCTAGGGCGACGGGGCCTAGGACGCATCTATGCTGCCGTACAGACTGGCATGAATCAACCCGTACTGGTCAAAGAGTATCTTCTGCCAAAGCAATACTTTAACGCCGATCAAACCTGGCAAACCAAGCAGTTGTTCAAAACCTTAGCGGGGCTAAGTCTCGCCGATGGACGATCGCAGGACTGCCGCTTGCTGGCTCCCTTAGAGGCGATCGTGGATGAACGAAGCGAACGCTGCTTTATTGTGCTGGATGGACGCGGCACTGCCCCCACACTCAACCAATACCTGACTACAGGCGCAATGTCTGAAGCACAAGTACGACGAGTTTTACATCAAGTCTTACAAACGCTGGAGTTTTTGTATGGGCAGAAATTTCGTCTGAGTGCAGGGCAACTGCAAACAGGTTTAGTGCATGGCAATCTCAATTTAGACAGCCTGCTCATTGGGCAGACGCACGTCAATCCGCAACTGCAAACGCCTACAGCAGCAAGCGAAACAGACCAGGATCAGGATGCCAACTTCTTCATTTACCTAAGCGATCTAGCGCTGTGGGAACGGCTGTTTCAACCACCACTGGCAAAAACAACTCCACCCTCAGTCGCACAGGACTTGTCTGCGATCGGCTACATTGCGTTCTATCTTCTGACTGGCAAGATTACCACCGCTGATGGGCAGCCGCTTGATCCCATGCAGGACACACACTGGCAGCGGGCGGATGGTCACATGCCCGATCGCGCCCTCAAACAGTTCATCTTGCGGCTGCTGGGTTGGGAGACTCCTTTTGAGAGTGCAGAAGCTGCCCGACGTGTCTTACAGCAGCTTCCGATCGCGCGCCCCTCGATCGCATCAGAGCTACTGGCAACGCCCGAACCCACACCCAAACGCCACCTTTCTCGCTGGGCGATCGGGCTACTGAGCATTTGCGGTCTGGGGCTATTGGGCTGGCTGCTCTGGAGTGTGCTGCCGAAACCCCAACTGAGCACAGCGAACCGGGTTCCCTCTCTAAATGCGCTACGTGACGTTGGCGGCATTCCACCGGGCACATTCACGTATAGCACCACAGCCGACGGCATCTGGAGTTACGTCTGGCAAACAACTGACCTGATTCAAAAAGGGCAAACGCTACAACAACGGGTCAGTACGGCACAGCCAAAGCTCCAGTTACAGTTGCAGACAGCCGATTCGATCGACACCGCGATCGACCAAGTGCAAGCAGGCACCACTAATTTTGCGATCGTGCCCTTGCTGCATACCCTGCCAGACACGCTGACTGCTGAGCCGATCGCCTATGACGGTCTGGCCGTTTTTGTGGCCTTCAGCTATGCCAAACGAACTACCGGACTGCCCACTCAACTTCACGGTCAGTTGGATCTAGAGCAGTTACGCCAACTGTACACAGGCAGCATCAATCAGTGGAGCGCGTTCAGCCCCTCCCATTTAACCGTCGGTCTCTATGCACCAGAAAACCGTGAAGCCATCGAAATTTTTCAACGGCGAGTGCTACAACCATCGTTCGACCATCCTTCATCCACGTCGATGCATACCATCGCGCAGCTACCAGACTTTGCTGTCATGCGATCGGTCATTCAAGACTTTGAAGCGCACCAGATTGGCAGCATCGGTTTCAGCTCGCTCAGCAAAGTGGTGGGTCAGTGTTCTGTGTATCCATTAGCCTTACAGCAAGCGCCAAATGCAGGACAACCCATTCAGGTGCTTGGATTCGCACAGGGACGATCGATCACGCCAGAAACCGATCTGTGCAACGAGAAAGGCTCCTATCGGCTCAAACCGTCACTCCTGAGAACCGGACAGTACCCACTGTCGTATCCACTGGTTGTCGTTTACGCCAAAGACAACGATCGCTCCACGATCGGCCAGAAGTTTGCGGCATTGCTGAAGACCCGTGAAGGACAACATCTATTGAGCCAAACGGGCTTAGTACCGCTGGAAGAGCCGTGAGGAAAGGGATGCAGTTTACTTCCGCCACATAGCGAGACGAGGTGTAAAGCTCGACATTGATATACTTAAAACCTCACAAAGATTAACTCCACTTGGAGTAAAATGCGTGAGCGTTGAATGGGAAACCGCAAAGCTGCAACATGCTAACGTATTCACAGCCTTTAGTTCTATCTGGAAGCGCAACCGACTCTTTCCGTTTTGTGCAGCTTGAGTTAATGATCAATAAGAAAGGCTTTTCTTCTACTGTGGTGGCTGCTTGTAATGAAGGCATTTTTTGACTACATCATTCAAGAATGGGGTGCTATCTCAAAAGCCCTTGGTATATTCATTTTGGCGCTTGTTCTTTGGGTCATACTAATTTCATTTCTTTTAGATCGACATTTCAAAGATAGACTTGAAACCTATAGCTACAGACAACACTGTTAGGACACGGCATCTTTCAAAACTGCCTCCATCGCTTCTCGTAAAGCACTAAAGCTAGTAGACTAGACAAGAAGTAATGCAACATTGATTCGGGTATGCAACGGGTCGAAATCCATCTCAAAGATGAAGAACGAGACTACCTGGAAACCCTGAGTTCAACCGGAGTCTGTCAGGTCCGTGTTCTACAGCGAGCGCAAGTGTTGCTAGCACTAGATCAAGGCGTGCTGGATGGGCAAATCAGTGCGGTACTCAATCTGGAACGAACTCGGCTTTGGCGGACTCGCCAACGGTATCTCAAGGGTGGACTCGCCGCCGCGTTATATGACCAAGCCCGACCCGGTCGCCCCCGCCAATACGATGACAAAGCCGAAACTGAGATTGTCGCCTTAGCCTGTAGTCAACCGCCGACGGGGGACTCGCAATGGAGTCTGCCCTTGCTCACCGAAGTGGCTCGTGGTCAAACTCAGGCACTGCAAACGGTCAGTCAGGCAACGGTGCGTCAGGTGCTCCAAAAAAACGCTGTCAGCCTTGGTTGAAGGAGATGTGGTGCATTGGTTAACTCACGGCTCAATATCGGCTAACGGATGTATGCGGTACTTGACCTCTACGAGCGTCCTTACGACCGCGCTGAACCTGTGGTGTGTGTCGATGAGAAAAGCAACCAACTGTTAGCGCCGAAACACCCAAACTTACCGATGCAACCAGGGAAAGCTGGCAAAGTGGACTATGAATAGGAGCGCCAGGGCACTCGTAACTTGTTTGTAGCAGTTGAACCGTTGGTTGGATGGCGGCAGGTGCAGGTCACGCGGCACCGCAAGAAGGCTGATTTTGTCCATTTCCTCCGCCAATTACTGCAAGGGCGCTATCGGGATGCCCAGAAGGTGCATCTAGTGGTCGATAATCTCAACACTCATTTTGCGAAGGTCTTTGTTGAAATCTTAGGTTCCCAGCGGGCGCAGAAATTACTGAGTCGCATTGAGTTTCATTACACCCCCAAGCATGGCAGTTGGTTAAACATGGCAGAGATTGAGATTGGCATTCTAGACAAGCAGTGCCTCAACCGGAAAATTCCCACCGAGGCGGAATTAGTCACTCACGTCAGGGCTTGGAACAGGCGCAGAAATCGACAGAAGAAAACGATTGATTGGAGCTTTACTCGTCAAGATGCAGACCAGAAACTGGGCAAGCATTATGTTGCATAATTAATTACTCACTCTACTAGTGCAGCGTCACGTTTAGGAATTAGGGTTGGCAAACTCGTCCAAATCGACGAAGTTGTATAAAGCGAGGGTGCTTTATGCAAAAGAAATACATTGTTCGATTAACTGATGGGGAACGGCAGCAGCTACGAGAAGTGTGAAATGTCAATTACATAGGGCTCTTCCCAGCTTTTGGTGATGGTTTGGCAGAACATCAACGAGTTAGGATGCTAAGACAAAACGTTTGTTGAGCAACTCTAACCCTGCTCGGCCATACATCTGG